>Ga0115851_101000_pt1 | contig 14292 bp, 15 predicted proteins | sample InSIn2gowninarea_FD_83865 | JGI IMG/M metagenome (GOLD analysis project Ga0115851, IMG submission 83865)
AAGAAGAAGTATTTAATTAATTTCTTGACATATGAGGCAAATCAGGGCGTGAAAATGATTAAACTTACTTGTTATAGATCCTGGAGGATGAAATGATTGAAGAGGAACTTTGAAAAATGAATTTTCGTGGTCAACCAACAATTTTGGACAACTCTGCACCGTGCGTAGTGAAGCCTTCCTATGCACAGCATGTTGTCTAGGTATGCAACGAAGGCTCTTTGTACGCATCGAGAGTCAATTTTTTCTAGTGAGGGCTATGGAATCACAATTTTTTGCAAAGGAGAGGGAGGAGGTTTAGGCTAGGATTGTAGACAAGTGAAAATGAGTGTGAATGAGCTCCTCCATGTGCTTTTATAATTTTCTTTTGGTGCCTAAGTGATTAATGAGGTAGGATGTTTCTTTCTTAGTTTTGTAGCCTTAGGACCTATTATTGTAACTTTAGAACCTTAGGAACATTATTACATCTAAAAACATAAATTACATTTGAAATCGAGTGTTATTGACCAAATTTACCTATTGCTACTCCTCATTTGCCGGATTTATACATGAAATTACTGATTTTGTGACCTTAACCCTAATGACCTAATGGTGACACCGAGCTAAACGGAGAGCATGATGATGTTATTGAAGTGATATTAATGATGTTTTCATGATGGTAGACTCAATTGAGTGAACAATGTGATTGGCATATGAAATTATTGAGAGAGTGGAAATAGCCCTAGACACACTAGCCAGTGACCAAATTTGTATTTGAAGACTCACTGAAATGACAAAAATTTGACTTATCACCTTCACAACACCTTGTAAGAGCATATTTGATCATTGGTGATAGGCTGAACTGACTGACACTAACACTCTCACAGATAACCTTACTTTTTTGGCGACTTGGGAACCCAACCAATTCATTAGCAAAACAATATTGTGCCCAACCCGAAGTCTCCCTTTCTCTGAAATGGATTTTTCCACGCCTTATCACAACCATCGTCTTGCCTCCTACAAGTCCTATTCTAAACTTATCCTAAACTACTTCATCCTTGGGACACATGGAATTCTCTTACACTCCTTGGCACATAGTCTTATGTGTTCATTTCCAAGCACTTTGACCTAGTTCTCCCTTATGTTCCCCTGACTCTCCCTAACACTCCTTACCATCCATTGACACTCTCTACCATATGTTAGCACACCTTTTCATTCCTTGGCATGCCCTGGCACTCCTTAGCTATCATGCCCTCACAACTACCCTTAGTTTTTTTATACTTGGCCAGAACCCAACCAAGTCCTGCCCTGACTACAACAACTTAACCAAGTTATAGTTACTACAACTAGACTATGCCTTGTTCACCTAAGCGCTACCTATAACACATCTTAGGGTACTTAAGTCCAATATCAACTCATCCCACTTAAAAAGCTACCAATTAAAGGCTCACATCCAACCATGGCCATAAAACAACTAAGAAACACAATTTAAATCTTGACATGCCATAGCACATGGCACATCTAACAATCCCTTAGCCCTATGTGGCATGTGTTAGCATTCCCTACATTTCTTGTCATGCTTTGCACTCCCTAGCACACCCTAGCACTCTTTGAAATGCCCTGAGACTCTAACATGCCTTGGCACTGCCTAGCATATAAACTTGTCACTCCCTCCTTAGAACACTTGGAACTCGTTGACACTCCCTATCACACACTCTAATCTCTTCATTTCCATGCATTTTGAACTAGTTCTCCCTTGTGTTTTTGTGGCATTCCCTAACATTCATTTGCACGTGTTGACACACCCTGGTACATGGCACATCTTGGTATGTTGCCTTGGCACTCTAGCATTCCTTGGAAGTACCTAACATATCTTGTCACTTCCTGTTTAACACACCTGGAACTCACTAACACTCCTTGTCACACACTCTTATTCATTCATTTCCATGTATTTGAAACTAGTGATCCCTTTTGTTTCCTTGGCATTCCATAACACTCCCTAGCATGCATTGGCACACCCTAGCACCTAGCACATCTTGGTATGTTTCCCTAGCCTCTAGCATGGCTTAGCACTGCCTACCATACCTTGTTTATACTCACTCAGCACACATGTATCTCACTGACACTTCCTATCACAAACACTTATTTGTTCATTTCCATGTACTAATTTGAACTAGTGCTCCCTTATGTTTCCCTGACACTCCCTAACATGTCCAGCACATGTTGACACACCCTGTCACCTGGCACATCTTGGCTGCATGTGGCCCTAGAAATCTAGTATGACTTAGTGCAACTGAGCATACCATGTCACTCTCTCCTTAGCACACTTGGAACCCGCTGACACTCCTTGTCACACACTCTTATTCATTCATTTCCATGCATTTTGACCTAATGCTCCCTTATGTTTCTCTGGCACTCCCTAAGACTCCTTAACATGCATTGGCACACTGTAGAGTCCAAGAATTGCTTTACCTTGACACCATTTTTTTCCATGTTACTTCCTTTTTCCTATCGCTATCATCCAAATAAATGCAATAAATATAAGGTTTTATTAAGAAAAGCCTTCATATTTCCTCTTTTTCATATTTTTTCAATATCCCTTATTGTTTTATTAAAGTTTACATGCAACTACAGAGTTGACCTGATTCTACAACTAATCAAGAGATCCGCAACTACTTCCATTGTTGAAAGGGTTTGAGTGTTCCAACTCAGCAAAGGAGTATATGTGTAGATAGGGAATGATCCTCTCATGGATTTCTTCCTATTTACTTTAGCTAATCCATCAAGATATTCACACTACAACATGATCAACCATGATAATCAACCACAGAGATAACGTGCTAGAATAGAGTCTGAGTTTCAAGAGATATTATCAATTTACTTTTTGAATAGAAAATCAAAGAATAAGTGATATGATTTGGTTTTGATAAGGATTGTCACCAAGACATATAGGCTTTAATTTCTCATGTTGTTAATTAAAAATTCTATAAGAAGAATGGCAGCTCTATGTTAAGGGTGCTCCATTGTATGCAATTTTGAAGCATCCTATAGAAACTCTTTTCTGATTAATGCAAAGATCTTGGTTCATACATTTTATGTGTTGTTGATTAAAGCTATTGACTGCCTCATGGAAGCCCCCTACGTGCAAATCAGGTCTTTGATTCATTGCAATTCTATTTTCTTTTATTTCGTATATTTAATTTATGGATGCTCTATTTTTACAATTTTAGGATGCAGTTCAATGGAGTTCGCAACTAGATTCACTTGATTGATATTTGTATCGGTAATCTCGTCTGCTTTATACCTAGCATAACTCGATAATATTGTTTGCTTCACATCTAGCATAACTCAATTATCTCGTTTGCTTTATACCTAGTATAACTCAGTCATTTTGTTTCACTCATAGTTTAGTTATTTCATAGTTTAGTAATCTTGTTCCTACTTTACTTTTGCTTTGAATGAAGTTACAATAGATAAGAGTGACAGTCTTTCTCAACATCTGAACTCTGTTGGAAATAATACTGAGAAGGGGGGTGAATCAGTATTATTAAGTTATTTTCAATATACCATCCAGAATTATATTTTAAATTATTCTTCAGATATTGATGATTAACTTGTCTGTTAACACCATATAATAATGAACAAGAACAAATAGTCACACCAAAGAACACCAGATATAAGGTGGAAACCCAATGTGGGTGAAAACCACCTACTGCAATATGTCTCTATCTTCTTTCAATTAGAAACCTCTTTTACAATAATTTTGTACTGGTGCAGTCCTTTACCAGTACGCAGGCTGCAACCTGCAGAGAGCTACAACTCTCTCTCATTTTCCAGTCTCTCCTGGAAGGGAGCTACAACCCCCTACTTCTTTTCTTTCAAGGACCACTTTTCATAAATTTTCAAACTAGATCCATGAACATCAATTGATCATCAAGTACATGTGAATTTCCCAAACAACCTTTTCAATCAATCAAAGAACCAACCAATAACCTCCCAGAATGCAGTAACTAGATCAACAATAACAGTAATCTAAACCCAAAATTCTTCTGCTACAGATAAAAGACAGCCAACAGATATTTCAAAATAGACCTGCTACTTCACCAGTATAAACCTGCAGATATCCGCAGCTCTTCTATGCCTAGGCTGCGCAGGTCCGCACTTAATCCTTCTGCGGCTCTGCGTACCTCCACAACTTCTTCTTCTGCTCCCTGCGTATATTCGCAGAGCAACCTCTACTGCACTGCGTACCCCGCACTGTGCTTTTCTATTGCGCTGCGTACCCATGCATTGTGCCTTATTCTACGCTATGTACCCCCGCACTTGCACCGTGAACCGCCTGCGAACCTCTAATTAGGGCCAAATTAATAGTCCACCAATGTGCCACAGATAGTCAGATCCACTGATCTGATCAAGCGCTCGAGAGATCACGACTTTTCAATAGATTCGCCTTTAATTTCACCTTTATTTATATCTAGCTTTGAGACCAATAACCCAATATTTCAGATCTTAAGATATTCAAGATTCACAAGTGACTAGCCAAGTGATCCCCTTTCCCTTTTATAGGCGAGCCCTTACTAAAACCATGAAGCAGAACCATAGAGAACCAATACAAGGGACCAAAAAACTTGGGGCTCAATAATAATAATAATATAAAAACAATACCACAGACCAAAACCATAGGATCGTGATCGATGGGCTAAGTACCACGGGCCAAACATGATAAACCCCTCGTGAGTGTGCTTCTTTGCATTGGAGAGAGTGAATTCGGGGGACCACACCTTCTAAACGGGAAACTTGCATATATGTGCGCACCTCTTGGTCGGTGTACTTGCATGTACGCACCTTTTGCACTGAGCACCTGCAAACCTCTTTATTTTTATTTATTTTGAGAGCCTGATCAGAGTTTGCTATTTGAATGAGCTACCATGAGTTGCCATCAAGTACAACACCTGTACCAGAATCATAATGCCAACAATCTCCCCCTTTGGACTTGATGGTAATCTCAAGATCCTCAATGTCATTCTCCCCCTTTGACATCAAGGGCAAAGGGTTATGCTCCCCCTGCGAACATGCTCCCCCTGACTAAAAGACCGGATCTGCAAGAGTAAACCATAATCCACCAAACACCATAATTGATCATGAATTAGATAGAGACATATTGCAACCATATTCAAATCAGTATCCAGGCTCTCTTTCTGTACTGCCATAATGCCAACAATGTATTATATATGCTCCCCCTGAACCTGTGCCATTCGATTTGCGACCAATCCAGCAAATGTATGCATATACTCGTGTATAACCAACAGTCTCTGAACTAGGTGAGATTCAACAACAAGATGATGCATCAACAACCCCCAGCTTTTGCCTGAGGTATTCAAAGGTCTCCCTGGGCAATGTTTTGGTAAGTATATCAGCAACTTGTTCCTTAGAAGGAACATACTCCAACTTAACCTTTTGTTCAAGCACTTGTTCCTTGAGAAAATGATACTTGATCGGTATGTGCTTAGTCTTTGAATGCATGACTGGGTTCTTTGAAATGCTTATTGCACTTGTATTATCACATAAGATGGAGATAGGTGGTGTACAAGTGATTTGAAGATCCTGCAAGGTCTGCATCATCCAAAGAATTTGAGTACAACAAGATGCAGCAGCCACATATTCTGCTTCAGCTGTAGATAAAGCAATCGAACTCTCTTTCTTGCTGAACCAAGATACTAATCTGGAACCTATAAAGAATGCACCACCACTTGTGCTTTTCCTGTCATCCACACTTCCGCCCAATCTACATCTATGTAAGCATGAAGTGTGAGATCTGTATCTCTAGGGTACCATAAACCATAGTTTTGAGTTCCTTGAAGATACTTGAAAATTCTCTTCAATGCCTGAAGATGAGTTTCCTTTGGATTTGCCTGAAATCTTCCAACTATTCCCACTGCATGTGTAATATCTGGTCGGGTACCTGTTAAGTAAAGTAGACTTCCAATCATAGATCTATAAGTTGGCTGATGCACTGCTACTGATTCATCATTTGCACTAAGGCTGCATCCTGTAACCATGGGGGTACATACTGGTTTTGAATCTTCCATGCCATACTTCTTCAGAATCTTCTTGAGGTACTTGGTTTGAGACAAGAAAATACCATCTTCATTTTGTTGGATTTTCAATCCAAGAAAGTATGTTAGTTCCCCAAGCAAGGACATCTCAAATTCTTTCTGCATTACTAAGGCAAAGATTTGACTCATAGCTTCTTCATTGCTGCCAAAGATAATATCATATACATACACAACAAGTATTAGCAATTTGTCATTTTCAATTTTTATATAAAGATTGCTATCTGCTGACCCTTTTGAAAAACCTTGTTGGTGAAGGTATTTGTCCAAGCGGTAGTACCAAGCCCTTGGAGCCTGTTTAAGACCATAAAGAGCCTTTTTCAGTCTACATACAAGATTTGGATCATTCCCAAGAATAAACCCATCTGGCTACTCAAAGTATACTTCTTCTTCTAGATCTCCATTCAAAAAGGCTGACTTCACGTTCATTTGAAATACTTTGAACTTCTGAAAGCTTGAGAGAGCAAGGAACATTCGGATGGCCTCAAGTCTAACAACGGGAGCAAAGGTTTCTTCAGAGTCTATTCCTTCTTGTTGAGCATATCCCTTACAAACCAGTCTTGCCTTGTTTCTAACTACTTCCCCATTTTCATTCAACTTATTTTTGAAGATCCATTTTGTCCCTATAACATTCTTATCTTTTGGTCTCGAAACCAACTCCCAAGTGTTGTTCTTTTCGATCTGTTCAAGTTCTTTATCCATAGACTTGACCCAACATTCATCTTTGCACGCTTCTTTTACATTTTGTGGCTCAGTGGAGGAGAGAAATGCCAAATAGCTTGAGGCTTCTGCTATTGTTCTTCTTGTTTGTACACCTGCTTCTTTCTATCCCAAAATCTGAGATTCTGGATGATTCTTTTGAACATACCTGGATGGAGTTTTCTCTTCTATCCTTATCTGTTCCTCTGGTGCTTCTTGGGATTCTTCTTCATCATTTATCTGATTTGGAGAGTAGTCTTCATCCTCTTCGATATTTTCATGATTTACTTGCCTAGGGATGTATCCTTTTTCATCAACCACAACATCAATGCTATCAACAATTCTTCCAAGTCTTTTACTGTAACACTTATAAGCTTTGCTATAGGGAGAATAACCAAGGAGAATACCTTCATCTGCTCTAGGTTCAAGTTTGCTAGGTTGTTCATCAGTATTCTTGATGTAGCATTTGCTTCCAAAAATTTTGAAATGTTTTACTGAAGGAGTCTCACCATACCAGAGCTCATGAGGAGTTTGAGTGTTGTTTACTCCGACATTTGTTTTGTTGAGAATAACAACTGCGGCATATGCAGCTTCACCCCAGAAGGTTGCGGGGGTTCTAGACTCATCAAGCATAGCACAGGCCATTTGTTGGACTGTTCTGTTCATCCTTTCCACCACTCCATTTTGCTGAGGAGTCCTTGCTGTAAAGAATTCCCTTCTTATTCCATGTTCTTCACAGAAATCGAAAAATTCATTTGAGGTAAACTCCCCACCTCTATCAGACCTGAGGCACTTAATTTTGTGATCTAATTTGTTTTCAACTAGGGCTTTAAAGGATTTGAATTTTTCAAATGCTTCGTCTTTGTGCTTCATAAGTCCTAACCAAACAAACCTGGAGAAGTCATCAATGAATAATATAAGGTATTCCTCTCCTCGAGGTGTCCTTGTTCTAAATGGACCACATACATCTGTATGGATAAGTTCGAGAGGCTTGCTGGCTGATCCTTCCTTCTCAGGGAAGTTAGTCCTGGTTTGCTTACCAAACTGACATGATTTGCATATTGTGTTGTCTGGAATTTTGATATCTGGAAGACCACGAACTGCCTGATATTTACATGCTTTCATTATTTGTGAAAAGCTTAGATGCCCCAACCTTCAGTGCCATAACCAGTGCTCATCATCCTTGCTCATATAGCATTGTTGTTGTCCTTCTTCAAAAATGTATAGATTATTTGGAGTTCTTTTGCCTTTGATCACTGTTTCACCTGTATCAAGATCACGAACACGACATCCATTTGATGTAAATATTACCTCGGTTCCTTGATCACACATCTAACTGACACTTAGAAGATTATGTTTCAATCCATCAACATACAAAACATTTCCAGCTTTGACCTTTTCTTTCACTTGAGCAATACCTTTTCCTTTTATGGCTGCAGGAGTATCATTCCCAAACGAAACTTTCTTCCCCTTTTCTAAAACAGTATATGATTCAAGTTTTTCTTTATCACCTATCATATGCTTCGAACATCCGCTATCAATGTACCATTGATTTTCCTGTCCTTCTGCATAAAATGCTATCCCACATTTTTCTGGTCGAGGTTCCCTTATTCTCCATGTTTTGGTGCTTGAGGCTTGTTCCTTTGTCTACCAAAATCTGCTCCTGCATTCAGTGTTTTCATGACCAAAGTTATTACAAATAGAACATTCAATTTCATTTTCAAGAGCCGAGAAGTTTTTATAGGTCCTTTTCGTAATCCCAGTCATACTTCTTTGTTTTTGAGCTTCTCTAGTCATGATTGTCTTGTAGGCAACACATTGAGCTGCTTTGTGACCAAAGTTATGGCAAGAGAAACATTGGCCATTGAAGAAACTTTTGAAATTATCAAATTTACTAGCCATATGATTGTAGTTTCTATTTTCATCCATTCTTGAGGTAAATTGAGAAGATCTTACCTGTGGTTGATTGTAGCTTTTGTTCGCCCTTAAGGTGAATTGTCCCTGATTTCCTTGGTAGTCTTTGTTTATTCTTGATGGAATTTGTCCCTGTTTTACCTGATGGTCTCCATTTGGCTTTTGTTCGTATCTCCTTGCTGCATCAAGATAACTCTTTGAGGAGGATGCTTGAGATGCTTCTCCAGTATACCCCAGACCTGTCTTAATTAGAGGAGAGCGCTGTACATTGATGATCTCATCCAGAGTTTCAGATCCTTTAACAAATTTAAGATTAAGGGCCTTTGTTTTCTCAATTTCTTTTCGAAGCCCAACAATTTCACCTTCTAACTTCTCAAGAGATTGTTCCTTTTCATCAAGTTGGATTTGCAGAGTCTCAATGATCACATTCTTTTCTTCTAAGCATGTCTTGAGTCTAGACATCTCCTCATAATAGCTATCCATATCTATAGCATCCATGTAATCATCATCTTCAAAAGCCATTAAAAGTTTATAGGGCTTACCTCGTTCATCTTCATCACTATTTGATAGACCATCATTGTATTCATGGGTGTAATAGCTCTTCTTATTTGTATTATGTTTCTTGTTCCATCTAACAGGTTCCTTCCCTTTGTCAATCTTATCCTTATGAGGACATTTGGCAACATAGTGACCTACTCTTCCACAAGAAAAACATTTGAAGGGTAACTTACCTCTGAATCTTCCAGTACCTCGTTGAAGATTTCTGACAAAATTTGATTCTTCTTCTTCTTCTGACACGTGACCTGATTCAAAGTACTCTCCTTTGCCAGAAGCCTTGAAGGCAGCTTCTCTCCTGTATGATGGACCTCCTTTTCTCATTCATAAGCAGTTAGAATTGCATGCAAATATGACATTTTAAGGTTTTGTAGATTCGCCTTTTCTTCTACTGCAGAAACCTTAGATTCAAACTTAGGGGACAAAGATATTAGAACTTTTTCAACCACAAAAGCCTCTTTTATTTCTTCACCCAAATTTTTCATACAATTAACTATTTCATCTACACGAAGAAAATAGTTAGCCAAACTTTCATCATTGTACATTTTGAGATTTTCATACTGAATCCTGAGGGTTTGAAGTTTTTCTCTTTTTACCTGATCATCTCCTTCATAGCTCAGAAAAATCTTGTCCCATATTTCTTTTGCATATTTATACTGCATAACTTTGACAAATTCTGATTGAGATAGACATCCCAATAGAGTACTAATTGCCTCTGCATTTGTTTCATATTTCTTCTTCTCAGCCGGATCTGTAGGAGTAGCTGAAGGAAAAGTGTACCCTGTATCTATGATATCCCAGACATCTGTACCAAGAGATTGAAGATAGGCAGTAACTCTTACCTTCCAATAAACGAAGTTTGTCCCATCAAAAATCGGTGGCCTGATTGATGCTTCCCTCTCGTAGTTGCTCATGATGTATAATCTTGCTTCAAGCGATCAAGCTTCTCTGAAGGACCTGCTCTGGTACCAATTGTTGGAAACAATACTAAGAGGGGGGGGTGAATCAATATTATTAACTTCTTTTCAATATACCATCCAGAATTATACTTTAAATTATTCTTCAGATATTGATGATTAACTTGTCTGTTAGCACCATGTAATAATGAACAAGAACAAATAGTCACACCAAAGAACACCAGATATAAGGTGGAAACCCAATGTGGGTGAAAACCACCTGCTGGAATATGTCTCTATCTTCTTTCAATTAGAAACTTCTTTTACAATAATTTTGTACTGGTGCAGTCCTTTACCAGTACGCCGACTGCAACCTGCAGAGAGCTACAACTCTCTCTCGTTTTCCAGTCTCTCCTGGAAGGGAGCTACAACCCCCTACTTCTTTTCTTTCAAGGACCACTTTTCATAAATTTTCAAACTAGATCCATGAACATCAATTGATCATCAAGTACATGTGAATTTCCCAAAGAACTTTTTCAACCAATCAAAGAACCAACCAATAACCTCCCAGAATGCAGTAACCAGATCAGCAATAACAGTAATCTAAACCCAGAATTCTTCTGCTACAGATAAAAGACAGCCAATAGATATTTCAAAATAGACCCGCTACTTCACCAGTATAAACCTACGGATATCCGCAGCTCTTCTGTGCCTAGGTTGCGCAGGTCCGCACTTAATCCTTCTGCGGCTCTGCGTACCTCCGCAACTTCTTCTTCTGCTCCCTGCGTATATTCGTAGAGCAGCCTCTTTTGCACTGCGTACCCCGCACTGCGCTTTTCTGTTGCGCTGCGTACCCATGCACTGTGCCTTCTTCTGTGCTGTGTACCCCCGCACTTGCACTGTGAACTGCCTGCGAACCTCTGATTAGGGCCAAATTAACAGTCCATCAATGTGCCACAGATAGTCAGATCTACAGATCTGATCAAGCGCTCGAGAGATGACGAATTTTCAATAGATTCGCCTTTAATTTCACCTTTATTTATATCTATCTTTGAGACCGATAACCCAATATTTCATATCTTAAGATATTCAAGATTCACAAGTGACTAGCCAAGTGATCTCCTTTCCCTTTTATAGGCGAGCCCTTACTAAAACCATGAAGAAAAACCATAGAGAACCAATACAAGGGACCCAAAAACTTGGGGCTCAATAATAATAATAATATAAAAACAATACCATGGACCAAAACCATAGGATCGTGATCGATGGGCTAAGTACCATGGGCCAAACATGATAAACCCCTCGTGAGCGCGCTTCTTTGCCTTGGAGAGAGTGAATTCGGGGGACCGCACCCTCTTAATAGGGAACCTGCGTATATGTATGCACCTCTTGGTCGACATACCTGTGTGTACACACCTTTTTCACTGAGCACCTGCGAACCTCTTTATTTTTACTTATTTTGAGAGCCTGATAAGAGTTTGCTATTTGAATGAGCTGCCATGAGTTTCCATCAAGTACAACACCTCTACCAGAATCATAATGCCAACAATCTCCCCCTTTGGACTTGATGGCAACATCAAAATCCTCAATGTCATTCTCCCCCTTTGACATCAAGGGCAAAGGGTTATGCTCCCCCTGCGAACATGCTCCCCCTGACTAAAAGACCAGATCTGCAAGAGTAAACCATAATCCACCAAACACCATAATTGATCATGAATTAGATAGAGACATATTGCAACCATATTCAAATCAGTATCCAGGCTCTCCTTCTGTACTGCCATAATGCCAATAATGTATTATATTTGCTCCCCCTAAACCTGTGCCATTCGATCTGCGACCAATCTAGCAAATGTACGCATATACTCGCGTACAACCAACAGTCTCTGAACTAGGTGAGATTCAACAACAAGATGATGCATAAACAACCTCGAGCTTTTGCCTGAGGTATTCAAAGGTCTCCCTGGGCAATGGTTTGGTAAGTATATCAGCAACTTGTTCCTTAGAAGGAACATACTCCAACTTGACCTTTTGTTCAAGCACTTGTTCCCTGAGAAAATGATACTTGATCGGTATGTGCTTAGTCTTTGAATGCATGACTGGGTTCTTTGAAATGCTGATTGCATTTGTATTATCACATAAGATGGAGATAGGTGGTGTGCAAGTGATTTGAAGATCCTGCAAGGTCTGCATCATCCAAAGAAGTTGAGTACAACAAGATGCGGCAGCCACAGATTCTGCTTCAGCTGTAGATAAAGCAATCGAACTCTCTTTCTTGCTGAACCAAGATACTAATCTGGAACCGATAAAGAAAGCACCACCACTTGTGCTTTTCCTGTCATCCACACTTCCGGCCCAATCTACATCTGTGTAAGCATGAAGTGTGAGATCTGTATCTCTAGGGTACCATAAACCATAGTTTTGAGTTCCTTAAAGATACTTGAAAATTCTCTTCACTTCCTGACGATGAGTTTCCTTTGGATTTGCCTGAAATCTTCCAACTATTCCCACTGCATGTGTAATATCTGGTCGGGTACCTGTCAAGTAAAGTATACTTCCAATCATAGATCTATAAGTTGGCTGATGCACTGCTACTGATTCATCATTTGCACTAAGGCTGCATCCTATAACCATGGGGGTACATACTGGTTTTGAATCTTCCATTCCATACTTCTTCAGAATCTGCTTGAGGTACTTGGTTTGAGACAAGAAAATACCATCTTCATTTTGTTGGATTTGCAATCCAAGAAAGTATGTTAGTTCCCCAACCAAGGACATCTCAAATTCTTTCTGCATTACTAAGGCAAAGCTTTGACTCATAGCTTCTTCATTATTGCCAAAGATAATATCATCTACATACACAACAAGTATTAGCAACTTGTCATTTTCAATTTTTATATAAAGATTGCTATTTGCTGACCCTTTTGAAAAACCTTGTTGGTGCAGGTATTTGTCCAAGTGGTAGTACCAAGCCCTTGGAGCCTGTTTAAGACCATAAAGAGCCTTTTTTAGTCTACATACAAGATTTGGATCATTCCCAAGAATAAGCCCATCTGGCTGCTCAATGTATACTTCTTCTTCTAGATCTCCATTCAGAAAGGCTGACTTCACGTCCATTTGAAATACTTTGAACTTCTGAAAGCTTGAGAGATCAAGGAACATTCGGATGGCCTCAAGTCTAGCAACGGGAGCAAAGGTTTCTTCAAAGTCTATTCCTTCTTGTTGAGCATATCCCTTACAAACCAGTCTTGCCTTGTTTCTAACTACTTCCCCATTTTCATTCAACTTATTTTTGAAGATCCATTTTATCCCTATAACATTCTTATCTTTTGGTCTCGGAACCAACTCACAAGTGTTGTTCTTTTTGATCTGTTCAAGTTCTTCATCCATAGCCTTGACCCAACATTCATCTTTGCATGCTTCTTTTACATTTTGTGGCTCAGTGGAGGAGAGCAATGCCAAATAGCTTGAGGCTTCTGCTATTGTTCTTCTTGTTTGTACACCTGCCTCTTTCTGTCCCAAAATATGAGATTCTGGATGATTCTTTTGAACATACCTGGATGGAGTTTTCACTTCTATCCTTATCTATTCCTCTGGTGCTTCTTGGGATTCTTCTTCATCATTTATCTGATTTGGAGAGTAGTCTTCATCCTCTTCGACATTTTCATGATTTACTTGCCTAGGGATGTATCCTTTTTCATCAACCACAACATCAATGCCATCAACAATTCTTCCAAGTCTTTTATTGTAACACTTATAAGCTTTGCTGTAGGAAGAATACCTTCATATGCTTTAGGTTCAAGTTTCCCAAGCTGTTCATCAGTATTCTTGATATAGAATTTGCTTCCAAAAATTTTGAAATGTTTTACCAAAGGAGTCTCACCATACCATAGCTCATGAGGAGTTTGAGTGCTGTTTACTTGGACATTATTTTTGTTGAGAATAACAACCGCGACATATGCAGCTTCACCCCAGAAGGTTGTGGGGGTTCCAGACTCATCAAGCATGGCACGGGCCATTTGTTGGACTGTTCTGTTCATCCTTTCCACCACTCCATTTTGCTGAGGAGTCCTTGCTGTAGAGAATTCCCTTCTTATTCCATGTTCTTCACAGAAATCGAAAAATTCATTTGAGGTGAACTC
>Ga0115851_101001_pt1 | contig 14288 bp, 7 predicted proteins | sample InSIn2gowninarea_FD_83865 | JGI IMG/M metagenome (GOLD analysis project Ga0115851, IMG submission 83865)
CGTGATGATGATATGCTAGTGGGCGTTATAGTGTAGGTACGTTGTGCCAGGAGTAGATATTATTCATGTTGGAAAATCAAAAGACATGCCAGTGTAGAAGTAGGATGAAGTGGTTATATAATATTTTGCAAAAGTACCTCATCGTTGGGAGTGGGGATGATTCTTGTAGTCATAGAAATGCCCATAGCGTGATCTCGAGTGGCCACGTGCGAGACCTTGATGGCCATGAGGAGACAGATATGATGCATGAGCCTTCCCGAACCTTTCTGAAATGCTTGTTTTATGTTCGACGTCTATTGCTGGACTTCGCACTGGTCACCTTCCCAAGTCGCTAGATAAGAGAGCTTCGATCTGCATATCCAAGGATGAGCAACAGCCAGGCACAGATAACGCCATCGCAGATAAGCACCAAGACAGCAGGTGCAAGCAGGGGCAGCAGCGACACTGGTGCTTGATAGCAGTGTCTATCAATCTTCCTGATGGCTTCTCTTATCATGTCGTGCTTCGGTGCACATATAACAGCCGCCGTGCGCCCACAACTTCTACTTCCAAGGATTCAGTCTACCAGGATACGTCACTGCTCGCACGATCAAACTCGATGGCGAACATCACACAATGTCAAACAGATCTTGTTTCTCAGCACATACCTACAAGTACAGCGCGGACCTTGACTACTTGGGACCTGGATTGTCCTTTACTGGCCGGCCACACCAGCAGCTCCGTGCGAGCGAACAATTGCATCTTGGCCGTCATGCATGCGCAGGAGCCCACTTTCACATGCCCGGTGTCGCACATTGATCGAACCAGCTATTTGAGAGTAGCCCTCGTCACGGCCTTGAGAATCAATATCCACTGATATGCCACTTCCAGGTGGCTTTGCAGACATGAAATTGCAACAGGCGAAAGGAGATGATCGACTTAACCGGTAGCATCGGCCGAAGCGACCATGTCGCCAGGGTGAGAAGAGGCCATTGCGTGGCAGCGTATATCAACGGATGCGAACGCCCTAGCTCTACGCGGCCGCGCACAGCAAGCACAGGCTAATATCGTACCGATGATTTTCCCGTTCCAGGCTTCTCGCTGAGGCGATGAGCGTGCGTGGAACCTCGACTGTTTCGATTCAGACGTGACTGATCTCAGGACACGCGAGCAACTAACAACTGGTGATCTGCCCAGCTCTGGAGAGCCGGTTCCGCGACCTATTTTCACCGCATTTCGCCGGTCCGAGGTTTGGAGCTGTCCCTGGACCTGGAGGACGCAAGAGTCAAGACCCACCCACCTTGACACGGAGGCTGGAGTAAACGCCGCGGCAACCCATGGCTCTTCTTTTTTCCATGGTCTCCTAAACTTTCAGTGTTCGACCGCTGTCGAGAAAATTTATTTCATTCAAGCATTTGGACTACAGACATGGAATTCGCTTTACCAGGTTGCTCGAGGCAGCATCTCAGCGATCTAGTTTGGAGTGGCAGGATCTCGGAACCACCGAGCGGATTTAACAAAGGAAATTATTTCTGGAGAGATCGTTGGTTGAATTGTCGCGTTTCCTAGCGCGCTCATCCACATGGTTCGGGCGCGGCTACTTCGAAAAAACACGGGGAAGGAGATCCACATGGTCGTGTGCAAGCAAAACCTTGCTCGATCCTGGGATTCTTACTTCCTGTTGCCCAAATCGACAGCCTACTGTTCCGTTCCCTTGAGTCGTGGCTATTGGCTAGGCCTCTGAAGCAGATGTGCATTCACGGATCAAGGATGCGTCGGCACACAATTTGCGAGAGTCGTAATGGACATGGTAAATGAATTTTCTGGAACTCATGGACCTGCAAGAATTTTGCATGTGAGAAAGTCGAAAGCGGAAGCGACATACGTAGGGGCAACGGTGGTGGAGCTTGTCTCGTGCATATGCATTTTTTGCTTGTTCGCTTTACAGGATCACGAAGCATGGTGATCAGCCTACCTAGTCAGCCAAAGCGCATAGCATCGGTAGTTGCTTTGCAGGTAGGTACTTTGTAAATAGACGATTACGATTGGGTGCCAGGCACACTCTCGAGAGTCATGGTGGACACAATACATGCAAGGTTTAGGCGGAGGTTCGGTGGATTCCAACCTTGAGCGGTCGCATCCGTGTCAGCAGTTGGAGGGTCCCAGATCGCTCGAGCCCTGAAGGCTGACAGAGGTGACAGCACGGAGGAAGGTTCTCAATAAACCCCAAAGAGATGAACCGGAGATCAGGGTCTATCTCGGAATTTCACGGATGGCTCAGCAATGGTTGATGTGGGGAGTTTAAAGTGCTACGCACGGCTCGTGTACAGACATGTCGAGTCAAGGAAGGTGAAATTCGATCAAGATGACAAGAGCCAAGGTACACACACGTGCACATGACGGCGAAGAGCTGGGATGATGGGTGATAGCTGCACGAGTGCAGGGTACGGTGCATATAGTAAAGAAGGAGGGGCGTGATGGCTTCTTGGACGTCGGATATATTGAGAGGCAGGGTGAGCGGGCCCCGAGTAAAGTAGGTAGATGGTGGATTCTCAACCGAGCGGTTCTACAACGGCAAAAAGGGTTGCAGAGAGACTCGGGCAGATAGGAGGAGCAAGGTTTGAGCCGCAGAAGTGGGTCGGACCTTGGAGGCCTGTCAACGCTGTTACCGTCGTCGTTGAGCTTGCTGCGACGAGGAAATGCATTGATCCAGGGCGTGGGGGCTTCGTGCCGGCCTTCGTTCCGAGTGGGAGAAGGACTCTAGAACAAGACATGGGATAGCAAATTGGAAGAGAAACACGGCACGCTTCAGATGTGCGCCAGACCAGAGTCAATTGACAGTGTAGAAAATGGCAAGGGTTTGAGAAGCGAGCGCTTGAAAGATGGAACAAGGGAGCAGTAACAAGATGCGACGGCGCCGAGGGTAGAGCATGTGGCAGATCCTTGCCCGTCTGTCGGCGCGCGTGGGAGAAGCTAACGGATTGGATCAGCCACATTCAGAGTGCAGGGAGACTAAGTTGACGAAGCGCAAAACAGGCGACGAGGAGCGAGCAAGCGGGTTCGCCCCTAGACTCGTACGGGCTAGGAGTCGTAGCCTACTCATGTGCGCACTGCCGACACAGGTGCTGACCGAGTTCGAATCCGAGTTCGAGCCACCATTAGACATACCCACATCCCACCCTCTGTCTTTCCCAGCGCGTCATTTGCAACCCCAGCTGCTGCACTCGCATTATTCTGCCCTTGGCTTTCTACTCAGCAACCGCCAACAACCTGGATCCAGTCTGCGTAGTAATACTCATCCGACTGGACGTTGCCTGGACACACAGCTGCCTCTCCACACGAGAGCTTATGTATTAAGGCCAGCCGGCTAATCAACCAAGGACGTGGGGGCCACCCAAACATGACATCGCCGCGCACCTTTGCTCCCAACATGGCCGACACGACGGCTCACTCTTCTTCGACGACCTCTTCGGCCGTCCAGTCTCTCACCAGTGCCAGCACCCTGGATTCACCGACCGAGTCATCTGCGCGGAGGGCGCTGCGCGACAGTGTCTTTGAGTCAGCGACATGGCGCGAACCCGATGGCGAGACCCCCGAGGAACTTCAACGGAAAGACCCCCTCGGCACCCAGATCTGGAAGCTGTATTCCAAGACAAAGAACACTCTGCCCAACTCGGAGCGCATGGAAAACCTGACCTGGAGGATGATGTCGATGAACCTGAGGCGCGCCCAGCAGCAGAGGTACTATCGCGCATCAAAGAGCTTCCGACAAAGAACTGCATGAAACTGACAAGCTGCACAGTCGTCTAGCCCACGCATACCAGCAGCGAGCCAATGCCCCCAGCGGCATTGCGCAGCTGAGACAGTCGGCAGAGGCCCAATCACAGTCACAATCCCAATCTCAGTCGCAGGCTCAAACGCACTCGCAGTCGCAGCTGCACTTCGCAATTCCGACCAACGATCACATGAACCTGGACGATTTTATTGTTCCCTCATCCATCGCATCCCCCATTAGTCAGCCCTCGCCGCCCGCCTCGTTCGATCCCTCGACGACAATCGACTCCAAGGCCACTGCGACAGGCATCCCCATCCGCCGCCATCAGCAGCTGCAGGAAGAGGCCCAGGACGATTTCATCGCGCGTGCCTCGGCCCCTTCGGTTGCTCCTACCGCTGTCAACAAGACGACGGATGAGTTCGGCTACATTCAACGCCATGTGCGCAAGACTAGCATTGATGAGAGAAGGGTAAGTGAGCTCTTTGCCATTACGAAGATCCCTCGCATTGCTAACTTGTCTAGCCACCCAAACGACGTGCCGACTGCTCACCTCAGGTCCCCCCAGTCACCACCGGCATGCCCAACGATGCTCTTCTCAACAACTACTCGCTCGATTCGACCGCTTACAATCCCACTAACACACACGCTCAAGTGCCGTTTGGCCTGGATACGTTTGGCTTCGACACGGGTGCTAACTCGGCCAACAACGACCCACTTCTGACATCGGCTGGCCCTTTCCAGAGCAACTTCAACTTCTCCCCAGTCGGCTCGCCCATGATGACTAACGGTCCTTATACCAACATGTTCAACCAGTCCGTTATGAACAACAACTACTGCTCACCGCCTCAGTCATCCTACCAGTCCCGTGTCTCGACTCCCCAGCCTATTCCCGAGCACGAGCCCGTCTTCTTTAACACGTCTAGCAGTGTTGATTTGAGACACCATGCCCACATGAGCAGCTATACCAGCCAGCAGCCTACACCTGTCGCTAGCATGCAGCCCCAATACATCTTTAGCCCCAACAACGACAACATGTTCAGTCAAATTTCGGCTCCTGATCCATCCACCTCCTTCACCCAACCGTCGTCATTCTCCATGTCAGGCCATGTCGACCCCTCCGAGGTCCTGTCGACGGCTATGTCTTTGCCGCGAGGCGACAACATGTTCACCTTCGGTGCTGATTCTGACAATGAAGACGACGAAACCAACTTTGGCGACCGCAACAACTTTCTAATGCAGACCGATTTCTCGCCTATGGAAGACCCTTCGGTGGGCGAGTATCAATGGGAGAGCGATCTCGCATCAGGTCAGTACAACTCGCTGCCCGCTCGCTATGCCGGTCCTCCAGCTCGCAAGGGTGTCACGATTGGCCATACCGAGATGATTCCCTCACCACAGGAATGGGGCGTTGGCAGCCTGGGACGTACACATGGCTCAGCCGCTTCTGTCAGTGAGATCCGCAACCGCGGAAATGATCCTCGTCTGAAGAAGATTCCTCGCACCAGCTCAACTCCAAACGCTGCTGCCATGGCTGCCCAGCATGGTATCTTCTCAGTCCGTCCACAATCCTCGCCCTCGTCGCCACCTGAATCGTCTACTGGCTTCAGCTCTGTTGCACCTTCTCGACCTGGAAGTCCAAAGCCTGGTGATAATGGCTTGCCTACTACATGCACAAACTGTTTCACCCAAACCACTCCGTTGTGGCGCCGCAACCCTGAGGGACACCCACTGTGTAATGCATGTGGCTTGTTCCTCAAGCTTCATGGCGTTGTACGTCCGCTGAGTTTGAAGACGGATGTCATTAAAAAGCGTAACCGAGGTGGCGCGGGTTCTACAACCATCGGACCATCTTCCAGCCGTTCTAAGAAAGCTGCAAGCAGAAAAAACTCAGTCGCTCACACTCCCGCGACTACTCCCAAGCCTGCCCAAGATGCCGACTCTCCTAGTACCGCTGCTGGATCATCTACCACCGCCAATACCCCTACTACCCAGATCAATCCTGTCATTGCGCCTAAAACTACTGTGGTACCAATTGCGCCCGGTCCACCCAAACCACAAATGCCAGCCACAGGTCCTGCTCCTACAAGAATGGTTGCACCCAAGCGTCAGCGTAAGCAGAGCAAAGTTGGTAGTTCTCCCCAGGAGATCGAGATGGGCGAGGCAGACGATATCAGTGTTAGCAACAAGCCTAAAGAACTCGCCCAGGCACCACCACCCGCTTTCACGTCCACTCAACAGCTAAACATGATGACAAACAACGGCTCATCTGGATCAATGGTCAGCTCTCCTTCTGGAATGCCAGCCGGACCACAGGAATGGGAATGGCTTACCATGAGTCTGTAAGGCAACGAGTGCTGGTAAACTCATGTCAAAGCAATTCCCGTATCTTCATACGCAAGATGATAGCTTGCGAAGGCCAGCGTCTCTCACTACGCTGCGTCGTTTTTCTGCTTTTTTGAATTTGATCATATACCCGCCCGGTTGCTCGGGCACTGGACACTATTAAGATTGTACCGACGGTCTTTTGGTGTTTGTTGGATGAGTAGGCCACCACACACACGGCCTGCGTTTTTGCTTTTTCCAGGTTCTCATCTAGGCGTTATATCTGGGAAGAGGCGTGGTACTGTTTCTCTTTTGCAATGATTCCCTTATTAGACTGGTGGGCAGGTTTCGGATTGCTATTCTGCTGGATTGTCAGATCCCTTGGTTCCGTCTGTCTTTGAGCTGAGGAAGAGGTTGTTCAAGATAATTTGGAGACGCTTCCCCTTGGCAATGATGGTACACGATTCTGATCTTTTGCACTTATTTCAATGGTCGCGTAATGAGCCGAATTCTAGACACGGTTCGTTTTCTTTTCTCTTCGTTCTTTCTTTTTCAGTAGCTCGTTATCAAGGTTCTATCAGTTTTAAGTACACCTGTGCTGCTTTCAGTGCCAAAGCCCTCTGCAACGCTGTGTATTGTGGTGGGACTTGTGGATTTTATCTAAACTACAGTGAAAGAAACGACTTGCTCGAAAGTGTGCTTCCAAGACTGTGTCAACATGACTGTGGTTCTGCCAGGCTGGGAAACAACTATCAACGCAAGGCCTTCTACGGTAGCTTTGAGCATTTTGCAGAGGCCCATTCCCAACTACATGATTGATTAGAGTCAACAAGGTGGGCAAAGAAGCTCCTGCAAGTAAGGCGTCATATGCTGAAACATCAGGTCCATTGCTTTTGAACTCCAATCATCTAACCCTTCTCTCCAAGGCTTCAACTCGAGCCCTGAAAGCCGCCACGATGTCGCGAATACGTCTTATCTTGTCGAATTCGGTTTCGAGCTCATCGATTTGCCTCAGTAGGCCATGGACCCGGGCAATCTCTGCATTGGCAGCCTGGATCGAGGAAATGGCCCTCGAGCTTTGTCTTTGCACCGACGCTTGTGTTTCGCGGGTCAACTCCAAGACACAGTTCTGTCAGTAGATGCTTCCAGCTTCAAAAGCATAGCTGATTGGGATATGTGATCACACGACCACGCCACGGGCATACAAGACTGGAGTTCTTGTAGCACACATGATTGAAAGAGGCACGAAACCAGAACATACACACACAAAACAAGGAAGACCACTTGACTAGTACTCACAAGATCAGCTCTTCTCTGTATGCCAGCCATAACATGATCGAAGTGGTTGGCTAGCAGCTGCAAACTACTGGCGTCCACCAAGACTCTTCCATTCGCAGCTGCACTGCGCGCGTTATTGTTTGCTCTAGACAGAGCGATTTGCTGATGCCGCTGGAACGTTGCGACCTCTTCGCCATTCGTCAGACCCAATTGCGACGGAGGCACAGTGGATACTGTAGGCGCCACAGCCCGAGACGACGAGGATGATGGTTTCCTGGACACCATAGATGGAGGCTCATTTTTTGACTTTCATGCAACTGCGCCTGGACCCGGGAGAGTTCGGACAACTTCGCAAAGATGGCCTGTTTTATGTCGGCTAGGATGTCGCTTCAGAGGATTTGGGTTCAGTGTAGACGTGGAAGGGCAAACGAGAAAGATGAGGATGCGCACTGGACAAGGTGCTGTGGAGTTGGCATTGCGGCCTCGCCGTCGTGGGGTCTTTCTTGCCCTAGCCGAGGATCCGGCGCGAGACAATCAAGAAATAGCCCTTGTTATTGTTGTTGTGACTGGATACGATGTCGGTAGGACATGTTTAGTGAACATCTCGTACATGCGAGATTGGACAATATCATATGCGATCTATCGGGCAAGAGGGATGCATTGAAAGGTTGAGACAGAGTACTGCAGGCCTGTGTCAGTTGGTTGAGCGATGCCCGCCCACGAATCCATCCGCGAGCTGTTCCATCACCTCCTTTGTGGGTCACTGTGGATCTGAACATGATTTAAAGTAAACCGACTATCGATTCATTGCGTGTACGGCTTTGCAGCCCATGGAAAATCGTTGTACTCTAGCAAGACAGGGCTCCTCCCTCCTGCGTCTCCCTATACGAAGGGTTGGATGTAACCTCACGCCTCAAACGCCATCCTTGTCTCCTGTTTCTGAAATCCTTCCACCGTTCCAAACGGCGTGTCCCACCATTCATCAATTAATAATCGTTCAAGTTGTGCAGAGAGACGTCCTGGCTACCACGGTGCATAAGGCCTTCCTTGGGTCTTTCCTCCTTGTTTTCGCCATCGGCAGTAATTTTGCTGACCGCTGTTGCTTGTGCACTGTTGCCCTCATTAGCAGGGACGACGTTGCCCTGACGATCGACTTTGACACCGCTTGCTGCCATGCGCACTTCTTCCTCGCCAGCAGTGCCCTGTCTGACAGCCTCACGTGCGCTCTCCATGACCTTGAGTTTCTTTGCATCTCCACGCATGCGCTCGAGATGCTCGAAGTAGTCGCTGTTGACTGGTGTGACATATGTGCCGCAGAAAACACCAACTTCGAACTTTTGGTTTGGACGAGGACTGGCTTCCGCGCAAGACTCCTCGAGATCCTTGAGCGACTGGTAGACAACAGCATCGGCACCAATCTTCTTGGCGATGTCCTGGGAGCTGCTGTGGTGGGCGATGAGCTCTGAAGAGGAAGCGAGATCGATACCGTAAATGTGAGCGTAGGTAATTGGGGGAGCGCAACTGGCGAAGAAGACCTGTTTGGCACCGGCCTCCTTGGCCATGAGCACGATTTCGCGACTGGTAGTACCTCTGACGATACTGTCGTCAACAAGAAGCACGTTCTTGTCCTGGAACTCGATGGGGATGGCATTGAGCTTAGCACGGACACCCTTTTGACGAGCCTTCTGGTTTGGCATGATGAAAGTACGGAAGATGTAGCGGTTCTTGACGAAGCCCTGGCAGTAAGGAATTTTCAGGTGCTTGGACACAGCATAGGCGGAAATCAGACTGGTCTCGGGGATGGGAATAACGGCATCGATGCTTGCGAGCTGTTCGGGAGTGAGTTGCTGCTTGATAGTCTCGGCAAGGCGGTAGCCCATGAGTTGACGGCTGCGATGGACCGAAATGCCGTCAATGACAGACTCAGGACGAGCAAAGTAGACGTATTCGAAAATGTCGGGGGCGTAATTCAACTCCTTTGCGACTTGGGCGAAGACGGGCTCCTTACCCTTCTCAATAATGACAGCCTGTCCAGGTTTGATGTCGATGATGTTCTTGTAGCCACATTGCGACAAGGCAACGGACTCAGAGGCCATCATGTAATCGGTACCGATACCATCGTCCGAAGGCTTGGAGCCGAGGACCATGGGGCGGATACCGTACGCATCACGGAAACCAATAAGGCCAAATCCAGCAAGCATGGCAGTGCAGGCCCAGCCACCGGAGCAACGCTTGTACATACGCTCAAGAGCGGCAAAACAATCGCTGGCGTTGACTCTTGCCTTCTTGGTCTCGTTCAACTCGTTGGCGAAGATGTTGAGCATGAGCTCGCTGTCACTGTCGGTGTTGATATGTCTGTGAGCGACCTGATCGAGGTACTCTCTCAATTCAGGGGCGTTGATCAAGTTGCCATTGTGGGTGAGGGCAATGCCGTACGGGCTGTTGACGTAGAAGGGCTGAGCTTCTGAGTTTGCGCTGCTGCCAGCAGTGGGGTATCTCAAGTGACCAATTCCCATGAAACCGGGAAGGTCAGCGACGCGGGAGCCGTCGTGGAAAACTTTTGCGGCGAGACCATTGCCCTTGCACTGGTAGATGCGACCATTACGGGTACAAGCGGCAATACCGCAGGCATCCTGACCACGATGTTGCAGATAGTATAGAGCCTGGTGAATCTCAGCGGCAGCGTCTAGCGACGACGGGTTGCCGTGGATAACGCCGAGAATGCCACACATGGTGTTTGGCTATATAGAGGTTTGGTGGAAGATAGGTAGGGAACGACGTGGGAAGTTCTGCAAGAGACTCGAGGTTAGCCGGGCTGAGACAAGCGATGGTTCTTGTCAAGGTCGTGTGCTCAAGGTGTTGCTCAGTTATAGAAAATGTGTTCATGAAAGATCACTAGTCTAACATCTATTTTTTTTACTTCTGATCTCATCCGTGCAAAAATGGTGGGTGCTAAGAGAAAAGTCTGCAACTTACGAGTCAAGGTGGCCTTGCGGAAGAGCCCAAGGGTGTATGTAAGGATAGCGGGGCGGTTATTGGTGTTTGGGCATGGGCAGTATGCCTGGAAGAGGCACTTGAAGACGACATTTGTGTAGGAGGGAGAAAGCGTCAGAAGCAAAGAATTTTGATAGCGTTGCCGGAGCCCCCACTAATCTTCTCGAACCCTGCACCTTGGCAAGCCGACCGCAATGTCTCTAAATCTCTGCCGACCTTCCGACTTCGGGGTGCGAGCACGTGGGGGCTCCGTCCATCTGGGGTTCACTTTCAATTGTCTTGTCGCAGCTTCACCCAGACATCTCACTCCTTAGACAACTTCCCATGTTTGCGACCATAATGCTTGACGTGTCCCGTTCTAGGACGACTCTGATGCCTTTGTTGAAAGAAACTGTAAAACAGCAAGAGAGGTTTGTTGCTGAGACTAGAATAATACATCATCAATGGTCTAAGTGCAACCAATGCTTTTATCAGAAGACCTTTCAATCAAGTTATGCTACTAGAACATACTTCACTTTCTCAACTTACCTTTCACTTCTCTAACTGACGTTTTTCTATCTCTTTCTCATAACACGGTTCCGCTTCTTCCTACAACACCTTACTTTCACTCTTTGTCTCTTTCTTCTTCTTAGACAGCCTACCTCTTCCAGACTTCCTTTCCTGTGCATACACCCATCCACCTCTGTCAAAGCAATACTGCGGCAAGGGCAGTTTTCATGCCTCTCTTTCAACACGATTGCTGCTCGACCTTTCAGATCACTTCCACCTCTCACTAGCCTCAATCCTCTCATGAGGCAATCCAGTTGCTGACTATAAGACAACATCAATTTCCTCGACTCACTCTATCACCACTTCTCGTCCACCAGACGAAAACCATTCCTGATGACCAACTTCTTGTCTCACCAGTCCGCAATGCGCAGACCAAGCAGCGTCGAACCGAGCCATCTAGGCACATCTCATGGTAAGTGAATCTCATGGATCTCTTTCTGCCCTGACTAACACCTAAAATAGAGCCGATCATGATTCTTGATGATAATGATGACTACATGAGCACGAACCTCTACAATGCCATCACAATTTGTGATGATGATGAAGAGGTACAATTCATCTCTGAGCAAACAGCTTTTGTCGATGACGAGTTCCGTTGGGGTGCCCCTAGACCTCCACGCCTTCACAAACCTCAAAGAAGACAGACGAGACCTTTTGTCGCCTACGAACCCAGAACCAAGCCTATCGTCAATGTGTCTCTCTTGCAAGGCCACTGGATCACCGACAATTTCTGTCTCGTTCCTGGACTCGTTGTTGAGCTCAGAGAGGATCGCAGCTCACCCTTCAAGTGCGGCGATTTTGTCAAGATCGAAACTATCTACGAAGATCTGGACACCTACACTGTCTATCTCAGAGGTCTTCTTTACCGTCGTACAAAGACTTTGGATGGCATGCTTCCTAAAAAGCTCAACGAAGTTTATCAGGTCCTGCAACAGAATCTGGAAGATACTCGTGCCATTCAGATCCAATCGCTTCATGACGTCCCGGTCAGCCTGGTTGTCCGTACCCGTTGCTTGAAACACACCAACACTCCATTCCCGGAGAACAGTTTTCGCAAGCTTGAAGACATGTATGGACAGACACCAGATTTTATCCAGGATAATGCGCAGCTCACCTGCCGTTGGAAGAGAATCTTCCAGTACACTTGCTCACAGGACCTGATGACTGGCTACCAACACATGCAGTCTTTTCAAAGACTCACAGATGCCGAGTGTGACAAGGGCTTCCGCGTTCCTGATGCTGTGCTTCGCAAAGCTGTACCTAAGATCGAATCAGACCTCACCGTTGTCGACCTTACTGCCGAGCACGCTGCTGATCAAGATGCTCAGCAGTTGTCAAACATGCTTAACAACACGCACATATCTGATCCTGTCCCCAACTCTGCATACACCTTTGGTGACTTCTTCTGTGGAGGAGGAGGCGTCTCGACTGGTGCCAGAGAGGCCGGCTTCAAGATCGTTTACGGAGTGGATCATGACAAGGATGCTTGCGCAACCTACCGTCTGAACTTCCCCGGCGCCAAAGTTTATGTGGAAGATGTCAACTATTTTCTTACCGTCAGAGTGCAGGAGAATGCACACGTGCGCTGTGCCCACATGTCTACTGTGTGCAAGACAATCTCCACTGCCTACACTGTCAGAGGCAAAAACCATGATGCCAACGAGGCAACTCTCTTCACTATCTCGGACATCCTTCGTAAAGCCACACCTATGGTCGCTACCCTTGAGCAGACCTTTGGCGCTCTCAACCCAGGTAAAAAGCAGCTTTTCAACGCCTTCGTCTGGCAGTTCACTTCGATGAACTATTCGGTGAAGTGGGCCGTCCATACTCTATCTGAGTACGGTGTTCCGCAGGCACGCAAACGCCTCATCATGATCGCCGCTTGCCCCGGACATCCTTTGCCTGACTTCCCAAAGCCTACGCACGCTCCTTCACCCGAGAGACCTGTTTCGGGCCTGAGGCCTTCTGTGACTATTGCCGATGCTCTGCAACCAATCCGCCGCAACACCCCTAACCACAACCCTGCCGCCTTGCCCGCCAAAGACTTCGCACCTTACAGCCCTCACCAGCTAGTTAGAGGCTGCATTACCACTAGCGGTGGTCAAAACAACTGGCACCCAAGCGGCAAGCGTCACTTCACCGAGCGCGAATATGCATGTCTACAAACCTTTCCTCTTGATCATGCCTTCATTGGTACTAGATCCTCGGTGGTTCAGCAGGTCGGCAATGCAGTTCCACCTGCCTTTTCTCAAAAGCTTTTCGAAAGCATCCGTAAGACTTTCGAAGAGGTTGACAAGCAAGACCGCGAAAACTCCGAAGTCATCCAGCTCGATGACGATGAAGATATGCTGGACGATGGCAGAGTTGTCGTGGATCTGACTTGAACGTCATGTCCCTTTCGTTCTTACGATCCACACTTCGACTTGGCCGCTGTTGTCTTTGATCACTTGCGGACACTAATCATGTCTTACCACACTAAATGGGCGACTGACCGTCCCAATTTCTTATCCGTCTTCCCTTCGCTATGGTTCACCAAAACAAAGCCAAAAACACGAAAAAAGAGAAGCTTCGACGACCATTTTGCTTCTCAGATGCCAGTTTTCCTTTGTTCACGTTCTTCGCACGTGCATAGCAGAGCACATAATATCCTGTATCGCTGTCTTTTTCGTTGCCTGTTGTTCTTTTGTTCTTCTCTATCGACGGCCACAGTCGCTGTTGTTACCGTCGGAAATTCTGAAGGGACAAGTATGCTACATCGCAAGGAGTTTAGAGCAGAGCACAGTCGTTCCGTTGAAGCATTTCTCAGTAGCAATCAACCCATGTTTTCCAACAATCTTTTCGAGTTGCGAGTGTGCTAGTCGTGACAAGACTCATCTCTTCGCCGGGTGCTAAAGATTGTGTCCGGAGGAGCTTCTGCGGAAAAGGGTCATGGAGAAATCGGTATCCACAGAGGGTGTCCTTTGTTGGGAGAAGTAGGAGTTGACGCCGATTCCTAGAGGTGCTAACTTCATGGATGGAAAGATAGACAGATTTGATGATTGATTAACAAACATGAATTGACGCTACTACCTGCAGATGCCATGGTCTCCTGATCTGGCTAGCTAGCCTCCAGCATAACCACGACATCAACCTTGTTTGTTTTGATATGCAGTACACTGAGAGTCGTCACAACAACGACAGAACTATCCCTCATGAGTCTGCATAGACAGACGACGAAGTGGATAGGAAAATAACAGAGACGTTGATCAGTCCAACATACAAGTCCGGTGTCTGGCCAATGGTGATAGAGTGAGTCGAGGAAATTGATGTTGTCTTATAGTCAGCAACTGGATTGCCTCATGAGAGGATTGAGGCTAGTGAGAGGTGGAAGTGATCTGAAAGGTCGAGCAGC
>Ga0115851_101003_pt1 | contig 14285 bp, 11 predicted proteins | sample InSIn2gowninarea_FD_83865 | JGI IMG/M metagenome (GOLD analysis project Ga0115851, IMG submission 83865)
ATAAGTTTACAAAATAATTGTAAATATATAATTTTTTATATAAACATATTTTATTTAAAAAAAAAAAAAAAAATTAAAAAAAAAAAAAAAAAAAAAAAAAAAAAAAAGAAAAAAAAGAAAAAGAAAAGAGTCACCCAAGTATACAAGAACTGGAAGTATACTGGGGTAAACAATCAGTTACAAAAATTACATAAATCTAGTAAATCAACAACATGAAATAAAGAAAGACTCCTCAAAGCTGAAAGCCAATCCAATAAAGTTCTAAAAAAGAATAACTTGAGTTCAAGCATGGTTCTTTATGCATCTTCAAAACTTTTGCTATTTTTTTCCATCCAAATGTATTACATCAAACAATGGGGGATAAGGATAACCATCCAAATGCAATCATTCCAATGACAACCAAACCGACCTTGCCTACATGCTAGTAATTCAACAACAGATTTTGGCATCACCCAATATACTCCAAACAAACCCAAAAACATGGACCACAGATCTGAAGCAATAGGGCAATGCAGCAATAGGTGATCAACAGATTCACCATTACATTTACACATATAACACCAATTTGTAATCCATACCTTTTTCCTCCTTAAATTGTCAATTGTCAAAATTTTACCCAATGTTGCAGTCCATACAAAGAAGGCTGCTCTTGGAGGGACCTCTGGTTTCCTATTTTCAGAAAGTAGGTTCATGCTAATGAGGTTTATGAAATGGATTCTTATATTCTTTGGCATTTTGGCCAAGTAATGTTCTTGCTTAAAAACTGAGGTGGAGGCACCTTTCCACTTATTCTGTAAAGGTGATATTGTTGTAGATGGCTGGTGATGGGGTTGATATATTTATTAATTTTCAATCTGACTTTAGAAGCTTTGGTTTCAACGTTGATGGGTGGCTAATCACGTGTATAGATTATGTTTCTATTTATTATATAAGATCTCAAGTTATTTAGAATTTGGCAACCCTTTTTGTTAAGAATTGTAATCGATTTGTGTAACCCATATTTGTCTACTTTACACTTAACAGGCAAAAAGAAAACCTTCTTGTTTTCAAATTCATTTCCTGAATAACAAGCTGCTTTGGTCTCCAATCCCATTACTTGGGCATGATGATACCACAGTGGCCAATGAACATGATCAATCACAAGAGAACTGGGATAGATTGCTTCAGTCATGTGAGCCAGTACAGAAATTTCTTGAATTTGAAAATCATAGTAACCAATCGGATAACAAATCTGGTTGTCTGGACACCACCCATGTTTCTACTGGAGCTTTTGGAGATCTTGAGAAAAATGATAAGGGGAATGAGCTTGTTGGTAGCTCTTTAGACCAGTACTTTGTTCCATTAAGCTTGATAGAGCGGTGGGGAAGTGCTATGGGTATCCTTAATTTCTTTTGCTTGTCATCATTGACGTCCCTGATTTACTATGTTTTATATTGACTGAATCTCTTTCTCTAGATATCCTTAACAGACTTTAGATATTGTTTATCCTGATTCAAAGCGTTGCTGTTGTTTTACTAAAAGTTATTATCGGTATGTGAAGGGGACTGGCTCACTTTTGGCTACTGTCCAGGTAGGATTTCTTGAATCTGTGGATAGGTTCAGAATCACATGCTTAGAACTGACAGGGACTACAAGTTAAGCTAATTGGATGGTTTGTTAAAAAAAAAGAACCCAATTGCTTTTTTCAGGAAAAAAATAAAAAATAAAAAATTAAGCTAGCTGTTTATATTATTCAAACACCTCTGATATTAAATATTTAATGGTATTGTTAGTGTTTTCATTTTGACCCAGCCGAGTTAGTTTGATCCAAATAGTCAATTTAGGCATCAACATCATGCTATGGTTTTAAAATGTTGGGTTGGATATTGACATAAGGCTGTTTGTGTCAAATTTTACCATGCAAGAAAAGCCATATTTCTTTATTTTGCTACCCTTTTTTTCGCTGGGGTCTTCAAATAGGATCTTTCCATGTCTTTCTGTAGCCATGACTTATATAAATTGTGCAAATGCAGCCAAAGAAGAAAGGCAAATCATCCCCATTGAAGGAGCAGTGCCTTAGATTTTTTACTCCTAGGGAGGTATGTGCATTCTGCTCTCTATCTCTCTCTCTCTTCAATTTTTATTTTTTTCCCTAATACTGACAGAGGTCCCCCACCCCCAAACAATTAGGTTGCTAATCTACATTCTTTTCCAGAAGATTTTCACTTCCCGCAGCAGATAAGCCTTAGACAACGGTATGTTTATCCATAATATATGCACATCATAGATTTCTTTTCTATTTTTTTAGGTGGTGGAAAAATGGAATTAGCTATTATTTCACTTCTGGAACTGCATCTGCTGTCTACAAAATCAGCTACTACCTCTAAAACAGATTAATTATAGAAGATTGCGTTGAGTTAAATATGTAATGATTTACATTGTCTTAAGTTAATATGTAATGATTCGGTTTCTTTTGCTGCAGGTATGCATTGTTGGGTAACAGTTTAAGTATAGCAGTGGTTGCTCCCTTACTCCGATATCTATTTGCCAAACCATTAGTTCAACAGATGCAGATTTTTCCATCCAATGACGCATATACCCATAACTAACTTTCTAGATATGTGATGTGATCAACTTGATAATCAAATGATGCCACAACTTTGAAATTATTAGGACCTAGGTAGCAACCCAACTTTTATCCCATCCTTCTATGGCAATGACTTGGAGGGGAAGTCAGAAGCCTATTACTGATTCAAGATATTGCCAGTTTTGTAAGAGAAGGTAAACAAATGTCGACAGGTTTTAAATGCACTTTTTTAAAGACGTGATTCTGTTAATGACATGCAAAAGCAAAATTCCTCAAGGCGTAAAAACCTCCCAAGACACTATTGTATCAATCCAATAGTCTTTGTATTGTTAAGCTATGTGTGTGTGTGTGTGTGTGTTTTGTTTGTTGGTTTCTTGTTTTTTATCAATAGAACTGAACACAACTCCATTACAAGTTTGGTAAATCAGAGGCCACCAGGTTCCTAAAAATAAAGGACACTCCACACGTAAATAAGAACACTCTTTGAAAAAATGTATGTTGCTAAAGCCAGAGCTACTTTGAGCTTTTCGGCCCCAAACAAACCATGGAAACCATTTAGGCTGCTTGATGTTTTCCACCAGATGGCCCTGCATGGATAAGGAGGGAGCTTGGTTGTGCAACTCCCTTAGAACCTGTGCTCAGAGCCTTCAAAACAATTTTCACCAAAATCGACCACATGTTGCAGCAACTCCAGCACTATATTTGTGTTCCCCATGCCGCTACTGCAACACCAAGGCCGCAACTACTTGTCCATCAGAGTCATGCACGACAACCCAACCTGGTCATGCTCAACCTTGACTGCTGATAAACTTCAAAGTTAAGCTTGTACCATCCATGGTGGAGTAGCAGCCAGTATTTCAACAAACCAGTACCAGAAGGACAACAACATTGATTTCATAACCGCACCAAGCAATTACGTGAAGTAGGAATGAGCCGGGGCAAGCTTTGTTAAGGGTAGCTCATTGCCACTCCAGATTAGCTTTGCTGTCCTCCATAGCCAAATAGCGTAGAGCATTGTCTCCTCCCTTCCCATCCATCTCACATCTTCTATCAGGGAATACTCTATGCTTCAAGAGATAAGTTTTGGTTGGGAGAACATCAACACACGTCCTCCACCTTGAGAAACCATAGGACTCGCTACTTTTGTACGTGGATGGGGTTGGAAGCCACCTATTCTCCCCAATCCTAATTTTCTGCCCATTACTAACTTGCCATCTCACCCTCATCTCAAGGACCTGGGATGCCTTTTAGAATACTCTGCTAAGCATATGATGCATTTTTTGTCACCCTAGCCTCCATAAAATAGCAATCAGGGAAGTACTTTGATTTCATCACACGGAAGAGAAAGAGTAAGGAATTCATGTTTTGCAACAAATACCAACCCTATGTTGCCAATAATGTTACTTTTGCATATCTGAGGAAACCAATTCCTCTTGATTTTGGGAGGCACAAGCGGTTCCACCATTAGCATTGGGGGTGTAAAACCCCCCAAATTGCTATTTTACAACCCAAACGGCCAAACCCTTAAAAACATGCAACAATCGGGTTGTCATATGTAAAAAATTATACCAACTTGTAATGGTGTTTGATACCAACTTACTGTAGCAAGTTGCTAAAAATTAAATAATATTTTTTGTTCCCACAGTGGGGAGAGAGAGAGAGAGAGAGAGAGAGAGAGAGGGAAGAGAAAGAAGAGTAGTTTATATTATTTTATTAGGTTGTATGTAAAAATAAGAATTGGAATGTTGGGTGTAGTGTTATTAAACTTGGCCCGGCTTAACTACTCAGACCGGTGACCTAGCACATAGATCGGGCCGGTTGATCAATTGGATCAGAACAGTACATGACTTGGTTAAAACCAGTGTAACCCGGTGGGTTTTAAGCAACTCGTGTAACCCAGGTGAGTTTTATTAACCCGGCCGGGTTTGTGAATTGGGTAAAATTACATTAATAAGTTCACTTTATTGATTTTTTTTATTATTTAAATGTGTGATAAAATGGTAATTTAAATAAGAGTTTGAGATTTTCCTTTTTATTTATCTAATATACATAATTTTAAGACATGTAACCAGATTTTATTTAGCAAAGACTTTGTTGCAATCTTATAACATTCGTTTATTTTCCTTGTGAATTTTATAGAATTTCTAATGCTATTGCTTATAAAACATTGATTTTGAATTATAATAGTGAGTTTAATTTAAGCATATGCTTTTTTTCTTTTTTTTAATTTACATATTCAGGTTATGATTTTTCAAACTTAATTTCATATATATTTAATTTTTAAAATATTTTTATTTGACCTTACGGTTCGACTGATGACCCACTGATTAATCTAACGACCCAGCTCATAGACCAAATCAATGTTCGGTCTGGGTTTAATAACTATGGTTGGGTGTATTGTTAAATTAGTAAAATATATAAAGTAGTCTTTTAAAGAGTAAAATAAGTATTTTTTTACAAAATCGGATGTGAATGTTAAAGCATGTATTTTACTGTCATTATCCAGTTGGCCCCACCAAACTTGCTCATTACTCATGAGAGATAATCTCCTGACACAAGTTTAGGAAGTTGAAAACAACATATTGCATATGTGGGTATGGCCAGGGCTATGGCTTTTACTTTTAGTAATACCTGCTACCCTACTTGTGATATCAGCTGTTCCTTTCGCTACTTCAACTTCTTTGGCACGAATCGGCACTCTTTCTTTGATGTCGTCGAACACTTTTTGTTTGTCCAATGAAAGATGCGAGACCTAAATATTTGTCGAAGTGTTTAATAATTGAAACTTAAGCAAAAAGATTGTTTGAACTTGTGTTGTGTGGGCATGTATTCAGTCCCATATTGAGTTTTTGCTATGTGGATCTTGAATTTATAAGTGATTATAATGAGCTTCAATTAAAATTTGACTAGTCATTTTGAGGTATAAGTGATTATTTCTGTTGGACACGACTTAACCAAAAAAAAACTGTATTAATGTTTGAGATTTGTGCAGAGTTGATACGTATCATTCCCTTCGGCAATAAAATCCTTACCTTGCCTAATCACTGTTTTGCGCTCCTCACGATGTGTCCAATGTTCCTCAAATGTAGAAATTCGTTTTTGAACTAACCCATGCATGCTTATAATTAACAACAGCATGTAGGTGGTCTAAAACTGACAACATCAAATGAAAAACAGTAACTTAGGGATGCATCATCATCCAACTATAAGAGGCAAACACTTTATCCACATTTCCCTCAACCATTCATGATCGCCTAGGCAATTGTTGTCCCATGTAAAGGGGTTCCTTTTAAACCTTATATCTCTTAGCCCACAATAATCATCTAAAGCTATCTAAAGAAATGTATTTGTCATAGTGGACCGTCGAACCAACCTGCCTTCCTTCTCATTTGCCCATAGTAGCTCATTAAAATCACATAGACAACACCACAACAAAGAGCTTTGGGTATGCAGCCGACAAAGCAATTACCAATACTCTACACCACAAGAGGCATTAGGTTGGCTATAAAGAGTAGTGATAGTTATACACTATGTATGGGACATAACTAAAATCGTGTTTTTATAGTAGTTTATAACTCAGCGTGTGTGATAATAATAATTACGTTGATCGCCAAAGACCATAACAAAAGAAGCTCATTGCTTAAACCAACTTTGTCCCCTATAAAAGCATTCTAAAAACCTACTTTCAAGTGAATCTACTCACCACCCCCTACGATCCAACCAAGTTTCCAATAGAAACACTATTGTGGGAGCTTCGGATTTCACCATACAATGAAGAAAGTGAATTGCCCAACATTTCAGAAGTCCAAGGTAATTCCAACTTAATTAGGATATTCATGCTGACTGACGAGGCTGTTACATAGACTCCGCTAATAGCTTAGTTGCTATTGAAGTCTCATACTGAGATAGACAAGTTTTGTGTTCCAATTCATAATTCTACCAATCATAATTTGTCATGTATTTGTTTGACTTTCCTTACAAACTAACAAAAGTTTAAAATAGAAAAATAAATAATAATAAAACACATGACACACCATGATTGGTGGTGTATAAAGTGGAACAGATGATTTGCATTTTGAAGAAGAGGGAGAGGAAAAAGAAGAGTAAAGAGAAAAAATAATTAAGAATTGTATATTTGCCTTAAATACTTTATGCATGAGGAGATACCAATTAAGTTACATATGATCGATGAAAGTAGGGCAAGAATTGGGTCTAGTATTCTTATGTATTAGACTCGTTGATATGTGAATACGTGACAAGTGTTTAACACATGTCTGCATCCCTATAATTCTAGTGCACATAAACACTAGACCTTCCATGAAAATATTGATGTGTCAAACAAAATTTATGTCATGTCATAGGCTCCATTTTATGGCATTGGTTAAGTATAATGAAAATTTTGAAACAAATACCTAAAGTTGAGGTCCTTGAGGAATAAGTTTACCATCTAACTTAGAAAAAAAATATATATTTAATTGAGAGAGAGAGAGAGAGAGAGGTTTGATACCAATTTATTATTTTGACAAACTTGATAATCTCAATCTATGTGAAAAGTGAGGTAGCTAAAAATAAGATAATATTCAGATTAAAAAAAGAAAAAAAGAAGAAGAAGATAATATACACATATTTTTTCGTGGGAATAAAGTAATTTTTATGGTTGAGATTTTGTTTTCCTAAAAGTAATAAAAGAAAGGGTGAGGATCCAAAACTCCAGATAAAACTTAAACACGAAGGGGGAGAGAGAGACGTACAACAACAGAGAGAGATATATATAAATTGTAAAACCAATTTTATTCGATCTCACAATCAAAAACAAACCCTATCTCACGTTTAAACACACACACAACTCTTGATTTTCGAGGAAGCCATCGGAAATCCAAAACGCAGTCATAGAGAGAGGAAGGTCAGTTTCTTCATCTCTAATGAGTCAATTTTTTTTTTTTGCTATTCATAATTTCTTTTGTAATTGAAGTTTGATGTTTTCTCTGTATGCTTAAGAAATCAAAGTTTTTTTTTTTTTTAAAATCTGAAATTTTGTGTTTGCATATGATTTGTTTGTTTTGATTTTATATTTAATGTTATTTGACTGAGTACTTTTGTTGTATATTTGAGGGGTTTAAGGATTATTCTATGGTTTGATTTCGTTAGACTTAGATGGTTTGCCCTTGTCAATTAACATATTACATACATATGTAACTGGGATTTCAATTCCATGTTGGTTGTTTGTCTTTACTATTCTATATTTTGTTTCTTTTTGGAGATCTTAGCCTCTGATTGGTTTTGCATTTTTTAGTTTCAAACCTTTGAAAGATTTCGTTTAGGTCGTAGCATTTGATTTCAGGGTTCTTTTCTTGATCACCAAGTAATTCCCCGTGATAAGATTTTGTTCAGTATTAAGAATTATTGGATAAAAATCAAGTTTAGGAAGTTATAGTTTTTTATTTATTTATTTTTTTTTTATTTTTTTAATTATACTGAGGTTTTTGTCTGATTTTAACTTTTAATTTATTGGTTCTTACAGGTTTTGTGATTTTGAATTCTGGGTTAGCATAGCAATCATGAGATTCATGAAGGGGAGTAGAGTGGAGGTACTAAAGAATAAACAGGTGCCTCCAGGAGAGTGGCATTGTGCTAAGATTATCTCTGGTAATGGCCACACTTACAGCGTTATGTATGAAGGTTCTCTTGAACTGAGAAGTGAGGCAGTTGTGGAGAGAGTGCCAAGGAAGGCTATTAGGCCTTGCCCTCCTCCCGTGGAAAGTATGGAAGGTTGGGCAGTTGGTGATGTTGCAGAAGTGTTTGATGCTGTTTCTTGGAGAATGGCCATGATTTTGAAGGTTTTGGGTGGGAATTATCATTTGGTTAGGCTATTGGGATCTTATGAGAAGTTCAGAGTTCACAAATCCAACATCCGGGTGCGTCAAATCTGGCAAGATGACAAATGGGTTGTGATCAGAAAGGTAATTTTCTACTTTGATCTTGTTTTTGGATGGTCATTATTGTTAATTTGAAGTTATTCCTGAGTATATTTGAGTTTTAGTCCAATTTTGTCTTACTAATCTAGTGTTAATAGCCAGATGGCTAATTCTATGTGAGTGATAGGTAATGATTAGTTTATACTTCTAATTTACAAGTTCAATTGCCTATCATAGCTGTCACTGTGTTTTCGGAAACAGAGCCACAGAATCTGTCCATCTGTTTTCCTTTACGTTGACTAATTTGATGTTGGCTTTTGTTCACAGGGTTCTCAGAATTGTGAGCTTGTGAAGTTCAACAAGCCATCTAGCTTGAACTGTCATCGGATGTCCCCTGTGTTTCCACAGCTTGATACAAGGAGAAAGATGCAGGCAGGAAATACTTGTTTAGCTGCTCAAGACAATACTTGTTTGCAGGAGTCTCATATTGTCTCATGTAGAACATTGAAGAGAGCATCCCCTTATTGCTCCTCTCATACTGAAGCATATTCTGGAAAAATGAGAGCAATTGAGAATGAGGGCGAGCAACAAAGAGTCATTTCAGAGTCTCCATCCCCCTTGCTGAAAAAGGTAGATGCTGTAGCTTACCCACGAGTAAATCTGGGTGAAAAATACATGCATACTTCCTTTAACAAACAAACAACTGGATTTTTTGAATTGGAAAGGGTAAATCAGAATGGTTCTATTTTGTGTTTTCATGGAGGAATTTCAGAACCTATTCAGTGTGATAGTGATGCATCTTCTGTTGGTAGTTGTAGTGTTGTTACTGATAGTCCAAATAGGTTATCAGGTGAAATTTTAGCATGCCCTGCCCAAGATACTGATACCCTTAGTAGTGATGCTGATTCCTATTATGATTGCAGAGATGAGGAAGGAAAATATTCCCTCTCTCCAAAAGATAATGTAGCAACAAGCACCCATAGATTAGAGTTGAATGATTATCGCAGCACTCTAGAGGTTATATATGCTTCTGGGCCCTTAAGTTGGGAACAAGAAGCTCAATTGACAAATCTTCGTGTTTCTCTCAACATTTCAAATGATGAACATTTGATGGAGATACGGAATCTAAAATCAGTTGGATATGGCCTTCATCTTAGTTAACTTGTAATCAATGGATTTTTGTTTTGGCGGGGCAAGGGAGGATTAGAGTAGGATATTCGGTAGTTGTCTTTAATGGCATCACATCATTGTAAGAAGCAGGAGGAATGGTTACATTTGTAGTATTGGTCTCAGTGTTTCAACCTGGAAATTATGTACCAAATATTCTTATACAGGAATGAATATTTTCAGGCTCATTGCAGTTTATTTTTTCTCCTCTTTTTCTTTTTCTTGTTTATATATTTGTTTTCAGGGATGCTTTGTTATATGTAATTATATTCCAGAAAAAATCTTCAATTTATTTTTAATAATTAGAAAGTTTGGTTGCCATATCCTTTCAAAAAGTTCTTATGGACTTATCTATCTGCTGCTCTTCACTTTGAAAATAAGGGGAAAAAACTAAGCTTCTTCATCTTATGTTCTGGATGGGGATGACATGTTTCTCTCTCAACATGCATGTCTATATTTGCATAAAATGTTGGACCATTATGCCCGTCTGCTATCATGCTGCTTTGCTGAACAACTAATTTTGTTTTTATAAAAACATGGAAGCTCTTCACTTGTTTACTGGTTGACATGTGCGGAGTTGAATCCTGGTTATTAAAATCTTTCTGGACTATAGAAGTTGTGCTTATCTGTTCCCGTCATTGTATATATAATTTCATTATGGTGAAGTTATAACATTAGTTGATTTGTTGTGTATGTGAAGGAGTAAAAGAAATCTATCTTGTACTCCTTTTTGTAAACATTTTGTTGGATTAAATAGACTATGGCTTGATTTCCTCAGAATTTGAATGGCACTGGGAGTTCTGTTTTAAGAATGCTATTGATGAATACCTGCTTTTTCCAGGGCCAAAATTGGAGGCTTGCATGCCTTGCTTCTAAAGGTCTTAAGATGATGCTGGGGTTTGCTGCATTTCTCTCCCTTAAACGATGGGGCAAGAACTGCATCCAAATTTTCTACATTAGACAATGCATGACCACCTAATGGTATAATTATGATATTTGGTTCAGTGATATAGTTCATTTCTGGCCTGCTGGGATTTATGGCATATTGTGCCAATGCAAAACCCAATCTTTGAAATAGTGGGAGAGCAATTTTGATATTGACGGTCTTCTTTTAAACTTCTAGTTTGATAAATGCACATTGTTATAGTTTTTTTTTTCTCCCCATAATTAGGTTTTCATCAAAAGCGGTTTGGAGTGATCTCCTTCAACCCATTACATGACAACTCATAAAACCTTCCATGTGTATTTATGAAACAAGTCACATTACTCGTTTAATAGGTCATGTGACTATAAGTAACATGGATGGTTTTATCAATCTCCACGTATTGGGTTTGGAGGTAAACTTTTTCCTTTCTTTTATATTGCATATCTATGTCTTGCTTTAAAGTTTGTCTTTTATATCTATGGATAAGTTTTTTTCAATTTATCACAATTTCTGATTATTTCTTTGAAGTTGGAAAACATAATGGGGTTTGAGGAATGCCCCAAGTGCATCCAGTAGCTCTTGTGGTGCTTGGGCACTGGTGTTCAAACCCCACCATTTCCCCTTCCTCAATTTACCTATTGAAAAAAAAAGATGTGTAGGTACTCTTCAGTGATTTTATCATCCATGTAATCACTTTAAGTAATGACTTGCTTTTGTAGAAGTCCTACTTTGTAACTGAAAATAACCCTTGTTCCCTTGCAATTTATATTAAAGAATTGGGACAGAATTTTCCTGGCTCCCTTCCATTACTCTACTTTCTACTTCCTTTCCCTTCTAGGAATTTTCCCTTTGTACTTTGTCATGGTGGATGACTGCTATTGACTAGTGACATATGGCGTCTTTCACTGTACTTTGCATATAGAATAGCAGTACCATACATATGTTAGACTACTGATTGTGCAATGTGTCAAGGAATTATCTAGGAGTTCCTTCCAAAATTAAAGAAGCATCTAATATGTGTTATTCTCAAGAAAAACATGATTAAATGAATTTAGTACGTATGCTTAATGATGTAGTTGACTATGATATTCTGGAAACACTTCCAATAAATTTGTTGTGTACGCTCAGAAGAAGATGATAATTGTTGAAAATGATCAACATTTCTTGAAAATTAGTTACTAACAGGAGCCTGGTTGAAAAGAAAGAATTGCAGGAAGGAAGTTACGTGAGTTTCATGAACAAAGGTTGCAGAACATTGTTTGTAAATGTTTGTGCAGGGATCAGGTCCACAAGGTATTTTGGTTTTGTGAGTTTTACAAGTGATAGTCAAGTCTACTACACTTTTTCTCTAAACAATTATTCATAATAATATATATTATAAAATAAAATAATAAATAAACAAATGTTCCACTTTGTAACTATAATTAGTATTCTATTATTCATTATAATGATGCAAATGTCTGTTATCCCAAATTCTATGGACATAAGTTTCCTTCGTTTGAAGGAAGATATGGATGTGGTTTAATTGAGTTAGAGGACATAGTTAAACAATGTTACAGGAAAGATGCAGCTATGCAGCAATGGCCTAGTCAAAGTAAGCCCAAGAGGGCCCCCTAGACACATTTCATGTAAATCTGATTCTGAGCAATACTGGACCAAATGAGTGGTAATCACTAATTGCAATACTAATGCATGGATATGCAGATTGATATCTAAATTTTACTTGTATTAGTTGATAATGAGAAGGGGATTTTGTTTTACAGATCTACGAGCTGATCAACAGTGCTATCTTGCAGAGATGACTTGGAAGGGGTAGCTGAAATCTCGAAGTTGGGATTTTGTAAGGGCTTTTATAATGAAAATTGATCTGTTGTCTTGCATAGGTGGCTTGGTAGGGGTGGTTCAAATCTCTGAGTTGGGACTTTTTAAGGCCTTTCAATGAAGAATGATCTGTAAAGTTTGAAGCGGTTGTCTTCCCAAGAGGTGTGATCGATTCATGAAGTGGTAGTAGTGTATCTCAAGTATTTCTTGTATCTACCCATGATCTTATACACTCTTTCCGGTTTTCTGCATTTGTAATATATTTTGTTACAGGCTAATGCATAGTATACATATCATGAGTTGGGCGTCATTCTGATTTTTCGTTGGTGGTAGAATTTGGCAGTGCTAGGCAGCAGGATCTGATTAGCCTTAAAAAGCAATGCACCAATTAGATAGCCATTTGTAAAATTAATAAATCTAACAGAAACAAATTTCACAACTGTTGAAATGGTAGATTGTGATTGGTGCACAATAAAAGTGATGTTAGTGGTGGTCTTAGTAAGTGCTATTTCACAAATCACAATTATATGATAAGTTGTGAAATTAGTTTGTTTTTGTAGCATTTGCTATGCAAAATTGGTTTTAGCTAAATTGAGGTGCAAAATGTGTAATTTAGTCAAAATCAAAATTTAACGTATATAGTTCTGTGCATTTTTTTTTCATACCAGTAAAAGATGGAATTTAGTCAAAAAGAAGAATAAATAAGGGCTGGAGGAGGTAGGGAGAGAGTAGAGGTAATGGAAGAAGGTGCATGAACCTATTGTTTTTGATTAACATGTAATAAAGTTGATGAAAAGTTGGATATGGAGGGAAAGAAATTGATGTACTTTTAAGGATGTGGAATGCACATCAACTCTGTTGCAAGCATCATTCATTAGCTCTCTCTATCTTTTGCATTGGTTCTCATATTTTGTAACTCTGTTCAATCATTCGTAGAGTCGATTTACATATAGATATTTTTTCAATTGTAATTATTTAGACCACTTCATGTATTTTTTCACGAAGAGTCTCTTTTCAATAAAATTGTTCTTGCCCATACAAAAAAAAGTTGGATATCCACTGAAATTAAAAAAAGGAAGATCATTAAATTGAGCTTGTCTGGTAAGCCTATGTGCCATGCGATTCCCGGTTTTTTCCACGAGTTATATTCATGATGTTCAGTTGTGATTAGCTCTTTTGCATCCTTAATTATATGTTTGATTTTGGAGTAGTTTTCCTCTCATGAGTGAGTCCACCTTCTAATGCCATATTTTTAAATTGGATACATTTTTTTGGAGGACAAAGCATGAGTAGTTGTCATGGCTTCGGACTCCTCTACTTCACTGACCATGTCACCTTCTAATGCTACCCATTTTCATTTCTAATCACCATGCCAATACCAGTTGCCTTCTATTCTTGAAAAATCGTGCCATCGACATTGACTTTAACAACTCTAGTTGGTGATGATTTCCATCTTGCACAACTCCTCTTTCAATGGTAGCTTCTTTGTTGCGGCTTCCTGTTATTCTTCCATGACAATTTTTTTCCGAACAACCTTTTCCTTCTTTTACCATAATGCAAGCTTCCTTCTCTAGATATTCCTATTGTTCCATGTATTCCAGGCAGTCACAAAGACTATCTCTCATTTCCCCTGCTGTTCTTAGGAAGTCTTTATGGTTCCAGTGCTTGTTTTGGAATTTAATGTTGCTCAACTTATAGATTTCCTTTAGTCGTTTACATCTCAGTACATGCCTCATATCCTTTTCATCTCTCAAACATATTTCGCACTATGTATCCTCCGTGAGCGTCCTTTTTGTCAAATTTACTTTGGTTGGTATGTTGTAACACATTCTCCATCCAAATATTTTGATCTTATTTGATAGGCAGAGGCTCCATATGTTTGAGAGATGAA
>Ga0115851_101004_pt1 | contig 14283 bp, 8 predicted proteins | sample InSIn2gowninarea_FD_83865 | JGI IMG/M metagenome (GOLD analysis project Ga0115851, IMG submission 83865)
GAAGAGGTGAGTCGCCATATTTCACAATTTTCAAATACTTTCGAAACCCTACAAAAACTGAAGGAACTCTATGACTCACACTCTACACTTGAAGTTGTTCAACTCATGATTAAATTGTTCACCCTTGAATTAAAAAATGATGATCTTCTTTCTCTTGCATCAGAAGTAAAATCTATTATGCATGATATCAAAGTCACTAATGTTGAATTGGATATTCTTTTGATAGCTTTTCTCAAGGCACTTTATCCCACTTACTCAAATTATCTTGAGACATTGCAAGCAAATGGAAACCTGAAAGGTATTACCTTTGACTCCCTTGTGAAAAAAATTGCTGAAAGAGAGAAAGCTTTTGGGAAGAAGATAACTCCTCAGTATTTTGAAGAGGTTGTGTGCCTTGCACATAGAGAGAAGAATCTTGATCAAGATTCTTCTAGAGGAAAAGGTGGTCGAAGAGGAAGAGGAAGAAATTTCAGAGGCAGGGGGGCACACACTCTCAAGGAAAAAAGTCAGATTTGCACTGCATACGCTGCAAAAGAGATGGATCACATGATGCATCCACATGAAAGTTGCCTTGGGACAGAATTGAACATGAAAGAAACCAACGCAAAGGTAAAACTAATGACAAAGAGAAAGGTAAAGCACCTGAATCCACTCACTATGTTGTGGCACACTATAATATTGGAGTAAATGAAGACTTATTTAATGCTTCACTTGCTTCTTGGAAAAATGATTGGTTGCTTGATTCAAGAGCAACTTGCCACATGACTTTTAGAAGATATTTTTTCGAAGAATTTACTGACAATGTTGATGGAGTAATATACTTTACAGATAAATCAAAACTCAAGCCATCAGGGCTTGGTACAGTTAGGCTTAAATTAATTGGTCTTCCACACTTTCTTCTACATCATGTTTTATATCTCCCATAGCTGAGGAGAAACTTGTTGTCCTTTGTCCACATCTGCCAGCAAAGACACTCCATTCATATGTTTGATGGCAAGCTTGAGGTGAGAAAAGCACCAGACCATTCACTTGTCATGATGGGGAAGAAAAAGAAAGGCTTCTCAAGCTGCAGGGTACCTCTACTCGTGCACAAAATTTCTCATACAATTCTCATTATGAAGAAGGTACATTTCCATCAAGTTTATTATGGCATGCTAGATTTGGACACTTGAACTATGACAACCTCTGCTTGTTGAAGAAAAATGGCATTACTGGTTTGCCTACAAGTCCTAGGAAACTTAAGCAATGTGATGCTTGCATTCTAGGAAAGCATAGCAAACAATCTTTTCATGATTCACATTCCAGAGCAAATAGAAAACTTGAACTCATTCATTTAGATTTATGTGGTCCAATGCCTATTCCTCTACAAATGGAAATAAATATATGATGACATTTATTGATGACTACACCAGAATGTGTTGGGTTTATTTATTGAAGAACAAATCTGATGCTTTTCAAACATTCAAGAACTTTCATACATGGATTGAAAATGATGCATAATCTCATATTGGCTCTATTCACACTGATAATGGAAAAGAATACACTTCAAATGAATTTGAAAACTATCTTCGCCAACATGGGATCAAACATCAAACAATTGTGCCTTATAATCCCCAACAGAATGGAGTAGCTGAAAGAATGAATAAGGCAATCTTAAATATGGTGCGCTCCATGATGTTTTTCAAAAATGTAAAATTGATGTTTTGGGTTGATGCAGTTCTATGTGTTGTATATGTAGAGAATAGATGTTCATCTAATGCTATTAGAAACATGACTCCTTATGAAATGTGATATGGGCATATTCCTTCGGTAAAGCATCTCAGGGTCTTTGGTTCCACATGTTATGCCTTGATACCAAAGGTACATAGAAACAAACTTGGTGCAAGAAATCGTAAGTGTATCTTCCTAGGGTATTCAAACACCTCCAAAGCATACCGTCTCTATGATGAAGTCAATAAAATTTTTGTTGTATCCAGAGATGTAATCTTTCTTGAATCATCCAAAAATGACAATGTTGTTGAGCGGCAACTTGATTGCTTTGATAGATTCACAAATGCAAAATCATTTCAAGAATTTGATAGTCAGATTCCACATCTTGAAGGGGGGATTCCTATACTAGATCAACCTGTGGAATCTTCTTCTAAAGCACTCTCTCCCCTGCATGAAACTCTAACAACAGATGATACTTTGAGTGATGTGATTGACATAATTGGGAGACTTAATCTTGATTTAGACCCAACTCAATCAACGGAGTAGCCTGGACCATCTCAGAAAGGTCCCCCAAAGTGGCTGACAAAGACACTTGAACATGTTCATCCTGATGAGGTTGGAAAGACAGGAACTAGAAATTTAACCCGGCAAAATGGAGGTGATGTAGATGACTCTGATTCACCTGTTGATATGGATGTTTCTTATGATTGTGAATTGAATTTGTCTGCAGATTTTGAACCAACTTCCTTCAAAGAAGTTGCTTCTCATGATGAATGGAAAGAAGTAATGCCAAAGGAGTATGATGCCTTGATAAAGAATGGCACTTGGAAGCTGGTTGATCCTCCATTGGGAACCAAACCAATTGGCTGCAAGTGGGTCTACAAGAACAAGTATAAAGATGATGGCTCACTTGACAAACACAAAGCTAGGCTTGTGGCAAAAGGTTTTGCACAGAAGGAAGGGGTCGATTATGAGGAGACTTTTTCCCCCACGACAAAATGGGCTACCATCCAGACACTCTTTGCCCTAGCAGCTTAGAACGGTTGAAAAGTCCATCAAATGGATGTAAAAACTGTTTTCTTGAATGGAGATCTAAAAAAGAATGTTTTTATGTCCCAGCCTGAAGGATTTGCTATAAAAGGACATGAATATAAAGTATGCAAACTTGTGAAATCCTTGTATGGCCTTAAACAAGCACCTGAGCCTGGTACGAAAAACTAATTGAGAATCTTATGAAACTCAATTTCAAACATTATGATCTTGATGACGCAACTTTGTTTATCAAGAAGGTTGGCAAAACAGTTGTATATCTTGTGGTATATGTATATGCTCTTTTGATGATATGGAATAACGAGAGCTACATTGCATACATAAAGAAGGAATTGAGGAAAGGTTTTGAAATGACTAATTTGGGATATGTTCATTACTATCTTGGTATTGAAGTAACTCAACACCCAAGTCCATATTCCTTTCTCAAAAGAAGTACATTGGAGATCTGATGAACAAATTTGGCATGACTGAATGCAATCCTCTGACTACTCCAATGGAACAAAACTTAAAGCTCACATCCATTGAAGGAAAAGAATTTGAGGATGCAACAAAGTATAGATAGCTTGTAGGAAGTCTCAACTACCTAACTACTACCAGACCAAACATTTCGTTTGCTGTTGGAATCCTCTCCAGGTTTATGCAAAAGCCTTGTGAGGGAAATTGGTCTGCTACAAAAAGAGTTCCAAAGTACTTGAAGGGAACTCAAGACTTTGGAATCAAGTATACATAGGTGGGCGACTTCAGCTTAATTAGATACTTTGATTCAGACTTTGATGGAGACAAAGAAACCGGGGTATCTACTTCGAGTTATGCTATGCGTCTTGGATCAGGAGTTGTCTCCTAGAGATCACACAAAACAATCAGTTCCAGCAAATTCCATAATAGAGGAAGAATATGTGGCAGCAGCTGAGGCAACAAAAGAAATTGTGTGGCTCAGCAAAATTCTTGAAGATTTGCAGGTAAAACAAGTACAATTGACTCCACTCATGATTGACAATACCTTGGCAATAAAGTTGGCCAAGAACCCAAAGGTCCATGATCGAACGAAGCACATCAATACAAAATATCATCTGATTCGACGTCATGTTGAGGCCAAAACAATCCATCTTCACTAAAGCGCTTGGAAGAGAAAAGCTTGAAAGATTCAGAATGATGCTTAGACTCACCAACATCCCTTTAGATTAAGGGGGGGAATGTTGACACCTAATCATAGGGATTGGGTGAACAACTATAATTAGTGTAAATAAATAATAGAGGAAATGGAGAGTAATCGGGAGATGAACTGAACAGTCACTCGCTCTTGTATATAATAATAAACAACCTGAATGAATAATACGATTACATTTGAGGAGTTACCTCCTGGTCTGACAAAAGAAACCCTCAAACTAGAGGTCAATATTTATTTTGATATTAAATATGGATATTTGAGTGGACCAAACGATATGGAGTTAGTTGACAATAGCTCAAGACTACCTCAATTTGAAAGATAAAGTCCACAATGTGGATAGCTAATGCAATTTGAAGTCAACATTGAATTGGGACCAACATTCAACTAGCCAAATGGAAATGTGGAAAAGCATCCATTGAGTTTCCCTATTAGATTTCCCTTGAAAAAAATAACTCCCCTTTCTATATACGTAATGTTATGATTTCTCTTTTAATTCAAATGCATCTAGAATTAGAGATGAATGATTTTACCCTCTTTATTTGTACAATATAATTTATTAAATCCTTTTAATCAATTTGTTGTTTAATCTTCGCAAACTCACAATATCCCTCACTATTATTGGGTATTAGGGTTACCTTACCTAGAGTGATAGAGTTAATAGATGAATTTCACAGTTAATTGAATCCACATGGGAAAGAAGACATAATCATGTTTTTTCACTTAGAACCTTATAAACCCATTATTACTAGCTTGTGATGATTTGGCTACTATTCTACTATTGGGATTTGGGTACCTTTAGATTCAATAACTGAATTTTATGAGCTAAGGTTGGAATGCTTTAAGCCTAGTTGAAACTCGTTACAATGATTTTGGAGATTTTGATTTGCATAAATAAACTATGCAATTAGGGTAGGGTTGGTCTCATTCACATGGTTTAAACAGTTATATTATGCACCCTCATCTTGCTTTGTTATTAAATGAGGGAGAAGTCAATTTTCCACCTATCCTTTAATTAGTTGGTTGCATGAACAAATGAGTCAATGTTGATCACCCAGTGCAAGGGTAATGGATTGGTTCAACTACCAAATTCTAATAGTTAAATATTTGAATCCTTTGCTTCTATTTTTTGCTTTGATGTATAAAAAAGTATACATTACTCAAGGTTATCAATGTAGTATTTATTGATACAATATCATTACCTTAGCAAGTAGCTACATCGTTATATGTGAAAATAAAAGTTGGCCACCTAAAATAACTCATTGGTGGTCCACAAAGAGGTATATTTCCGTTCGTGTTAGGGCTTGGACCATTATCGCGATGAGCACTTAGCTAATGAAAAGAACTTTAATTTCATGGTCCAAACCAAAGGATAATTTCATCCTAGAGCAATATCCACCAATAAGAAAGTATCCCTATCTAGTCATCATTGAGATTACTAGAGAAACACTCATATTGTTTTTATAATGCCTAGTCATTAGCTCCATACCTAAATCCTAGAATACTTGCCTCCATTACAACCAAATTTTTAACTCTACAATGACATTAATTTATTTAATAAAATAAAGTTTAAATTGCAAGAATTAATGAATAAAAACATTTCATATGTAAACCCTTTTATTGAAAATTAAAATGAATTTATCTTTATTATTTTAATTAACTCCTTTCAGTATTATTATTATTATTTTCTATTCCAGAGGAACCCAACAGCCTATTTGATACGTAGTAAACCTCTGGGGGTCTATGGCATGTCCTCCCCTCCATAAACTGGATCACAACAGGGGAGATTTGAACCTTGGATCTCTTAGTTTTCACATTACTTCGATCACCAATTGAACTGCCCCCTTTGGGACTTTTCATTATCATTACCATTATTATTATTATTATTAAAGATTAAACATTATTATTTTCTGTTTAAAGTATACATGTATTTAAATCATCATAATCACAATAATGGGACATATTTCATATGAAACCCTCTTGATGCTAGTAAATACATATGTGGTGGTGGTCTAATTGTAAATGAGGGAAGGGTTTCTTATAATGATAAGGGTTTGATTCTTAAGACACTGTGACCTACATCTTATTTGAGATTTTAGGAGTCTTTAGATTGATATCCAGTAAAAGTGTCATTTCATTAACTCTATTTTTAATGAGTAGATTTTTATGATGAAATAGTGGAGTGAGGTTTGGGGAAAATAATTCTTCATATAAAAAGTGTTATTTGGAAAATAAAAAGAAGATAGATGTGAATTAGATTATTTCTTTTTTTCCAAATAAACAAACCATAATTTTTATTATATAAATAGGGAATAAAAATTACATTTTGTAGACACACTTGGTGTGTATGTAGCTTGGGATATTACATGTCTGATACAAAACATTCATTTGTCGTTGGAGGAGTAGGGAATGGAACCCCATTGTCAAAACCCTTGGCCTTGAGTAAAGAAATACAAAAAAAAACCCAAGGCATGCAGGCCCATCTAGCATAAGATTTGGTGCACAAGACACAAACTACTAAAAATCAAGATCTAAAACAAATATGGTGTGCAAGCCCTCCAAGGTCCCAAGTAGGAAGTGAGAAAGAAGAAAAAAATTGCAATTCGCCGACACATAGCAAGATTGCAGGGAGCGAGAAAGAAGAAAAAAATTGCAATTCGCTGACACACAACGAGACTGCAAATAAAGTAAAACTAGGTCTGAGACTCACACTGAGAGGCCACAATAGCCCCATGTAGCAGACCACAAACCCAGAAGGAAACTGTGCACAAGCTTTGCTGGGATATGGTGTAAAAATCCACAAAAAGAGGTAAAAACCCTACCTCCTCAACTCTTTACAGAGGTGGATGGTGCAGCAAAATTTGGTGATAGACCACGACCCCATTTGACTATGCACAAGACCCACAAACCGTAAATACCTACAAAGAAAAATCTCTGTAATGACAAAGGTAAAAGGCAAAAAAGAATCTTAAAGCCCAATAAAAACCCCCGTGAATCCTTGCAAGAGGAGTGTAGATGCCCAGAGCAAATAGAATGGCAATGGGGAAAGCTGTGAGTGACATAAATCCAATAGAAAACAAACATAACCACTACAAGTAAGGCCATTCCATGTTTAGGCTTCCAATACAGCAAGTAAAGGCATGAAATAGAGTTCATAAGGCTCCATCCCCTCAAAACTCCACCCAAATCGAACCTATAGAGGAATAAAATCACAATGGAGAGGGAGTAGAGGGACGAAATAGGTGCAAAGTAGCTAAGGTTAGTTTCTCGCCCCCGCTCCCCCCTAATTATATTAGTTTAATTTAAATAATTGTTCTATTTTGAACATATCTTTTCCACCTCCTCTTATAAAGTATATTTCCATTGTCTAAAAGCAAAAATGCAAATAAGTAAGACTTAGCTATAGAAGAGACTCCATTAAGAATTCAAAAGATAAAAATAAACCATATGCAAATCTATCCATTTATGATTAAAATGTATATATCTTAATTTATATCGATTTATATGTATATAATATTTCTCTCTCTTGTTTAATAATACAAATATTTATAGCTTCAACCCTATGTTCTAGGGTGCACTATATTTCTCTCATGTAAAAATATGGAAAAAAACACAATTATATGAAAAAATCAAATTTATAAAATTTAAAAGAATAAATTCGCATACAAATTTGTTAAAGAAATTCTTTATTAATTTATTTAGATATTTCTATTTTCTTTTAAATACTAAACCTAATATTTTTTCCCTTTCATTTTAATTTATATTATAATACTTTTCTCTCCTCAAATTAAAGTCAAAATTCTAATAATCCGAAATCTAAAAATAGATAAGCATCTCTTTTTATTTATTTATATTCAATAGGATATTGAATTAAAATATATATGGTTACCTCCCTAAGTCAAAATTCTAGTATTCAAAGGATAAGTATTTAAAATTTTAATATTTAAATTTCTAACATTCAAAAATGTATAAGCATTTTTAAATTTTTAAGATATATATTCAAAAAATTGTTAAAAAGAAAATAAAAAGACTACATAAATGTTATGTTATTTTATTTGAATACATATCTCTCGCATTGCACTTGCACTTTTCTTTTCTAAGTGGAGAAACAAAGAACCAATATGGAATGAATCCTCAATCAAAAGTCACATTTCAATAATAAAAATAAACAAAAAATTATTCTTTTAATTCAAAATTAAAATGAATATATACCCCTTTAAATTTTTAAAATTAAAAATAAGATTTCATTACTTTTTAGTCTTATTTAAAATTAAAAATATGATTTCATTAATTTTTTTTAGTGTTATACATGTGTTACACATGCAAAAGCTAGTTGCAGAGTGAATCTAGCTTCAATAGATAAACACTGCTTACGTGTATAAGTTGGACGGGCCAATCACCTTTTCTTCAGGTCACGAGATGGATGAACATTGATCAAATATACTCGAGGCTTTTGGAAAATTAAATTTAAAAATTCAAAAGGCAAATTTTAATAATTATCATAGATTTATATTACTTTAGGAATATGTGTTTGCTAGAATATTTATATAATTTAGCAAGCATGGAATATTTATAATTTATATAAATTTTAAAAAGTAAAATTGAAGTGGGTTCTTCGTCTTCCAAAGAAAAGATTTTCATACATTAATTTAATATCTATGTTAATTTATTAATCTATGATTTTAAAATTAGAATATTATTACACTGTTATTAAGTTTTTTTTTTTTTCCTTTTATTAAAATCAACATTTATATACTAAAACACATTTTATTTTTTAAATACAAAGAATATATATATATATATATATATATATGTTTTTTTAATATTTAAAATTGAAAATTAAATATCATGTAATTAAAAGATGTTTTTTTTAAGCTTTTTTTTAGTTAATATCATAGGGTTATATTATTAAATAGTCTATCTGAGTACAACTGGTGTCTAATTTGGCTCAAATGACAGAGAAAAATAGTCTAATCTGGCTCAAACGACAGAGAAAAATACACGGCAACAATACCTCTATATCTGGAAACAGTGATTCAAAGTATGGTACATATTTTTAAAATCATAAGTTTAAGTCGTTTAATTTGCAAAATATCGAGCCTTTCATGGTTTTTTCAAGGTGTTGAATTTATTTATGCATTTATAAAAGTGTATTTTAAACAGCAAAAAATCTCAATCTCCAATTTGTAATGTCATATTCTAATTAAAAAATCATTTTGTCTATTAATTAAGCTACACCATTAAATATTTTTACATTCCTTCCAAAAATAAAATAAAGTAGAAAAATATAAATAAACATGGATTAATTCCCTAAGACCCTCAACAAAAACAAACTCTTCACGTAATTGTATAAGACACTCAACATAACATAAGATAGTTAAACTCAAAAATATTTATAAAAACATACTTAATTTATTTCATATATATATATAATGTCTTATTGAATAATGTATAACGTAACATTTCCATTATATAAATTTATTTTATTTTATTTTATTATTTTAACATTAAAGATAAAGTTATGTTTTTATAAATAGAGTTAAGATGTTATAATTTCTTTTTCATTTAGTTGTTAACTTTTTGGTGTTAGTTTAAAAAAAATTGAAAAATATAATGGGAAGATATAAGATTTTAAAATTATGACAAATAATTTAAATAGTTGATTAATGTTCATAAACTTAATATCATTGAAATTAAATTTTATTTTTTTATAACTAAGTGAATTTTTTTAATCTTATTTTTTTATTCTATATATTTTTTAATTAAATCTCATATATAAAACTTTTTCTTAAACATAAATTCTTTAAGCCTATTTCAAGATTATAAAAACTCTATTTTAAAATGAAGAAAAAAAATCAAATTAACAAATATCAAAATAAATAAATAATAATTTATTTTATTTATACTTATTTTTAACATCTAAAATAAAAAATTTAATTTTTTTACCTTTTAATTTATACACATGTCACACATGCCCCCTTCTAAAAGAAAGTGAAAAATATAAACAATTAATTTCCATAACACATAACAAAAGTCAAGCTCAAAATTTTTTGACTCAATTGTATGAGATACTCAACACAAGATAATCAAACTTAAAATTGTTTATGAAAAAATACTTTAATATATTTGAATTTTTTTATACTGTTAATTTTTTGGGGTGTGTTAAATTCACATGGAATGTAAACAACGAATGCAAATGATAAACATTAAATTGCATATATTATTGACATGGTATACATTTATAGTACATTGATGTGACCCTTGGATTCATATGCTAGGTGGTCTCTTGGACTCCTGGGGTTGTTCACATTCCACACCAACCCATAGAGGATTAAGTGTCCAACATTCCTCCCCTTAATTCAAAGGGGTATGTACAAGTCCAAGAACAAAGATGTAATACAAAATGTGCAAAAATATGGATGGCAACACTAGGGTAAATGTGCTCTCTGAAATGTTGGTATGAGGGGGTGGTTTAAGGATGACCACCAACACTGGAATGCTTAGTGTGGTTCCTGGAACTCTTCCCAGTCTAGAAAGAAGTTGAATTCTTCTGCAAGAGGAAGTGTCCCTATGCTTTGGAGAGGGAGACCTTCAAACTGAAACAGAGAGGTCTACAATCTGCGATGGTTTAAGGATGACCACCAACTTTGGAATGCTTAATGCAATTCCTGGAACTCTTCCAAAACTGGGAAGAAGCTGAAGTCTTCTGCAAGAGGAAGTGTCCCCAATTCTTTGAAGGGAAGTCTTAACCCCACATAGATGGTTTAAGGCTGACCAACAACTGAAGGCATGCACAGGGGCATCTCTGTCTCTGGCTACGACACTAAATTTGGTATGGGAGGTTGTGGCTCAGGCTCGCTTGATGTGGCTTTGAAGCTTGTATATGACCATCACTTCCCCCCCATCAGATACAAGGTGAGAATATGGATAAAACTCAATTGCAAGACTATTCAATACTCTAGAACAAGTTCTAAAATATGACTGAAATATCTTCTTGGTTATTGAAGCGCATTGCCAAGAAGCGATCCATCCAAGATGAATCTTTGTTCTTGCAGGAGGCTTGTTTTTGAAACCTTTGTGTGAAGAATGAGTACACTGACCACAATGCTTGCATGGATGAAGATCAAAATAATGATCTTTCACATGGCCAACCCAATCATAGTGTTGGCATTTAACAACTTTTGGTTGTTGTGGAAGTGGAGCAAGATCTGAAAGAGGTGAAGATAAACCATCATGAAGAAACCCAACACTTTGAATTTGAATGGGCTTGGAATAGTTTGGAATATGAAAGGATGCCTCCTTATCATATCCAAGACCTGTTCTATGCTTGTTGTTGAAAATATCTTCCCAAGGTCGGATGATTGGCTTGGGAAGTGCAGGCTAAATTTCTACTTCTGTATGAAATTCTATTGCTTCATTGGATACTGGATCTGAATCAATCTTAATCTTACTAATTTCATCACTTGTTGGTTGTTGATTGTCCTTGAACAAAGGATTGTTTTGGGCAGAAAACAAATTTGAGTGACAAATCTGCTGAAGTTACTCTTGTTGTAGCTGTGATTCAAGCTGCAAAAAATCATTTTGTCTTGTGCATTTTTCAGACAAGTCTGAATGTCAAAAAGAGTTTCCTTGTTGATTTTTATTGTATCATGAACAATAGAATGTAACAGAGTTTTCATGAACTATAATACTTCAACAATTCAAGCCATTTTCTCCATTGTTAAAATTACTCTTTTTTTTTAATTGATCAAAACTATGACCCAATGACAAAAAGTAACACCAAGTCACAGTAGCAATGTCCTCTATAAATGTGCACCAAACAACCAATGTGAAATATATCTATTCAATTTACATACCAGGGCTTCAACAGATGGATTTAATGCTCCAACGAGTGAGAAACAATGGTTGTAATGCATTCACAATCCACTCACATCATAAATATCTCGACTAGATCCTTCCTCTAGAATTTCTTGCTTAAAATATCCCCTTGCTATTAGAAACATGGCTCATGAAAATGACACCATGAAAACTTGCATCAGGATTGAATGAAGAATTCCCCTTTTAGTTTATCTGCTTGAGTGAAGGTGTAGCAAGCAATAACAAGTGTTTTAGCATTCAAAAAATGAAGAAAACAAAAATGAGATTGTTGAATGTAATGTTATTTTGTTAAATAATGGGGACTGTTGCAAATGATAAAATTAATACTTTGACAAGGCACTAGCTTGAATGCCTTTTCTAAGAAATCACATAGCGGAGTTCTCTTCAAGCAAAGATCTCTACAAGAACTGTGTGTATTGCATCCTTGGAAGCATCACTGAGGCCCTGGAGGAGGCTGCTAAGAATGAGACGAGTTGATAGGCATGATTGAAAAACTAACCTCTTAGCTTAAATCTGTGTGTAGACTCCATGAGTTTCTCGACAGAGATTAGCACCAGCTCTAATATAGAACACCAATTAGGAAGAGCAAGTCATTTGTTTTGTATTAAAATGTGTCCTATTTCAACACATAGAGACCACGCTTTCACTACACCATTAGAGACCAATAGTTACGCATGGACTCAACACTCCATTCATATACCCACTTTGTCTGTCTGTAGTTGCTCTACTGCTTGGGGTGTTATTGCTGCTGGTACTCATGGTCTGCGTTTTCTGTAGAATTGTGTCTCTTCCTAGGCTTATTTCCAGCCCGAGATCACATCCGATCGTGGGTTATTTATTTGCATTTTCCAAGAATGGATGCCACCTACTTTAATGGTATGTTTAATGGTCACAGAATCCCCCATGTAGACCATTCCGGTTGAGCGACTAGGAGAGCTTCAGACAATTGTGACGGCGGATCTTGAGAATATTAAGTATATATTAAAGACCCAATTCGAAAATTATCCAAAGGGAAAGCCCTTTACCACCATTCTGCATGATCTGCTTGGTAAGAGTCTTAGTAGTGGTGCATAAGAAGAAGCGGGTTGATTACCTCTAAAATTTGAATGACAAGTTAAGAACAAGAATGTACAATCTTAGAACTGAATAGAATGAAATATTGGAAGCCTAAAACTACTCCTCAATTTAATCTTTGTTGAACCTATTCATCTTTCAACCATTCAAGAACGAGAGTCATTTAAGTCACTGCATAAATTTCAGGGATGCAGAGGTGGAGGTAGATTCTTCTTCAGGTCTGTGCAGAAACATATATGACAGGATGGATGAGTGCATTTAAGAAAGATGGTGTAAATGTGAAGGGAAATTTTGTCAAAGCTGCTACAGAACTGGGAAAAAATCACAACAAGAATATAGTTGACAAGAGGTAATATGTAGGAGTTGATGTGTTTGCAATGTTTGAAGCACGGAGTATGGAATCGCCTCCGGTGGGATTGGGAGCATGTAATGTAACTGGAATTTTAGCATGACAAAGGCAGGGGATTGGAGGGTGGTATTGAGGGACTCGGTGGAGAGGATAATTCAGCATAACTAAGGTTTATGGTATGAATTATTGACTACGGAGTAGATGCAGAGCATTATTAATGGCTAGCGTTATTAATTGTGGAGAAGGAGTATTTAATGGCTAGCGTATGGAGGTCGAGTATTGCAGTGTATAGAGGCCGAGTCGGTATATTACATATGGACCTGGTGATGGAGGGTTCAACGTAAGTATGGACTGAGGGACATCCCAACAGAGAATGAAGAAAATCTTAGCGTTATGACTGAAACTTCATCATAGAAAAGCATCCAACTAATCTATTCATATAAACCATCGAATGAACCATTGCATATGAACTAGTGTACTATAAATGAATCAATGCACAAAACTTCAAAGTTCAACCATACATAACTTAGTGTTGAATGCAGAACGAAAAGCACATATAATAAAATCCACAACTCAAAATTGAATGCACAACCATACCATTAATGCAATTCGAAATGCATACCATTACAGTCTTAGAAAATGGATGTTAGCACACATCCTCTACAAGTCACGACTTACTCGGCAGCCAGCAAGTGGTCAAATCAGTAACATTGAGATAGAGAAGGCCAGATTTACACAGGCCACAAAAGCAAGTGGCTAACAAGAGATTGAGTGGGTTATGAACATAATAGCTCTGATACCATGTTAAACTCACATGGAATGTCAACAATGAATGTGAATGATAAACATTAAATCGCGTATATTATTGACATGATATACATTTATAGTAAATTGATGTGACCCTTGGATTCATATTCCAAGTGATCTCTTGGACTCTGGTGGCTGTTCACATTCCACACCAACCCATAGAGGATTAGGTGTCCAACAGGGTGAATTTTATTAATTGCAAAAACATGGAAGTACATAGAGGATTACAATAAGTCAATATGGTCTCTCG
>Ga0115851_101005_pt1 | contig 14268 bp, 22 predicted proteins | sample InSIn2gowninarea_FD_83865 | JGI IMG/M metagenome (GOLD analysis project Ga0115851, IMG submission 83865)
TTAGATATGTTATTTACTTCTGTATATTACATATTCATGATATGTTTAATGAAATTCTTGTGATGGCTAGTAGGGGTCCAGTCAAGGTCTTATTCAAGTAATTATATTTGTACTACCATTTCCTTGTTATCTTACTGTTCTAAAGGTTTCATTCAATTCTGGGAAGTGACCTTCTAGGCCTGAAAAAGTGGCTCAAAATCCAGGGACGTTGGCACAACACTAAGAAAAATAATCCCTGGACACTGGCATACCTTATCATGGGAGCGTCCAGATCCTCCTGGACATTGGCAGACCTATAACATGGGAGCGTCTAGGGCTCAAATGGTCCAAAATATCAGTGGGACACAGGGGCTGGTTGGCATAAAGGTTGGGATGGTTCATGAGGGTCCTAATGTTGATGTTGAAGGTATGTATAGTGTGTTTCCATCAGTTTCACTTCATTAACGTAACTTCAGAGGTCAAATCATATCATAGTGGCCTCTCGTTGCATTTTTACCTTGGTTGGCCAGTTACTTGGGTGGATGTGAGAGGAGGGTGTATAGAGTGGTATCAGAGCATGGTTCACTCCTCGGACTAGATGGGATGGATGTGATGTTCATGCATTCATGTATGTTGCATGCATTTCTCTTATGTTTGTATTTCATGTGCTTGTTTCATTTGAATGGTGTTGATAATGGTTGTAGTGATGTCACCATGTGGAAGTTGATGGTGTCATTGTGTAATGCATCATTATAAGTGTATGACTGGTCACATGTTATTATATGTCACTTACATGTATTGTCCTTGTATGCTTGATTATATGTGTTTATGTGTGTGTGTGGACCATGGTTATGCGTGTGTGTTGTCCGCATTTATGCTGGTGTATCGTCTACATTTATGGTTGTGCATTTTCCACGTACATTGGTACAATTGATGTTGTCATGCATGAGGTCATAGTATATGTGGTTGACATGGTCATGTATTGGTGAGTGGACTCTAGCTAGAATGATGGTTGCATGGTTATATGCTTATGTGTTATGTTTCTATATGTTGTCATGATTATGTTATACATGTATCACACTGATTTTTTGATCTTGCAGATGAGGTATCCTCCTCGAACCATTCTGAGTTATGTTGGTTTATTGTGATTTGGTTTAGCTGACATGATATACCTTGTAGGAAGAAATATCAAATGGCTAGCAAGATGGTACACTACAAAGACTCTCCCTATGGATCAAATGAGAAGTATGGTGTCGGGAATTATTTTGATTTGGCAGATACAATGAGGAGATTAAAGGAAGAAAATGGAGAGTTGTAAGGCAGATAATGACATAATCATACATGCACAAGAGAAGCTAGCAGTGGTAAATGTAGTCATACTTCAAAGTTTGTCATATTTGTAGTGACAGGGACCACTACGGATCAACCATGAGCAAGAGGACAAAACTAATGGGGCATATGGCAGTAGGTCACATGGTGGTCACAGATCTGATAGAGATTACACCGTCAGAGATGGCAAATTGTTGCACATTCCAGATAGGAGAGGTGATAGAAACATGTACCATTCTAGTTCTGGTTCTGGCAGGCATGATAATCTATATCATTATCATCCTTATAGGAGGAGTGATAGGGGGTATTTTCTATATGAGTTTAAGAAAGAAAAGGCACCTACATTTGATGGAGAGATGAAGAAATCACAGGAATGCAGAGGCATGGTTGCTTGGTATGATGAATTTCTTCAGGTTGCATGACTATTCAGAGAACATGAAAGCCAAAGTATCTACATTTAGTCTCAAAGGTAAAGAAAACATTTGGTGGGAAGATGTGAAGAATATTAGAGGTATACATTAGGAAGGCTTGACTTGGAGTGAGTTTGAGTGGCTATTCAAGAAGAAGTACCTATTAGAGAGATACTTTGATGACAGGGAAAAATAATTTTATGAGTTAAAGATGGGATCTATGATAGATGATGAGTACACTAGCAAGTTCTTGGAGCTACTGAGGTATGTGTTTGTTATGCAACCACTCACAAAATAGAAGAAAATATAGATAAACGAATTCAGAATAAGCCTCTTCGAGGGGGAAACCTCCTTTACATTACACAAATGAACAATTCTTGGATGGTATAAATGACAAGACCTCCTTTCTATATATAGGAGTATAAGGGGTCACAATATAATTAAAGCCGACATATCAATAATATTTTAAGGGCACAACAATAACAATAATGGGTTTTTGTCGGGCACAATAATAACAATATGGGGACTACATGGGCACAACAATAAAATAAGGGGGTTGCATTAATAACAATAAGGGGCTACACTAGTAGTATAGGGACCTAACATGCCCCTCTCCTCCAAAAAGTGTTGTCCTTGACACTTGAGTAGTTTTGGATGCTTCTACACAAAATTCTCATCCTCCCATGTGAAATCTTCAGTGGCTAAGCTCTTCCACTTGACGAGATACTCTGAAATTGATCGATTTCGTAGTTGTCAGGTTCTTGTTTCTGTGACTTCTTCAGGTTCCACTATGATTTGTCCTTCCTCATCAAGTTCTGACAATATTGTTTGAACTAGGATCTTGTCACCTATAACCTTCTTTAAGCATGAAACATGGAAAATTGGGTGCACTCGGGAAGATGCAGGAAGCTCCAATTTGTATGCCATAGTACCAATCTTTCGTAACACCTTGTAATGACTATATTACTTTGGTGATAATTTATTATCCATCTTAGCTTTCTTGAGGGACATTTTTTTGTATGGTTGTAGCCGTAAAAATATCGAGTCGCCTACATCAAAACTTATTTCCCTGCAATGTTCATATGCCTCTTGTTTCATTCGATTTTGTGCCAAAGTGAGGTTATCCTTTAAAAGTTGGAGAACTTGTCGTTGATGATTGATGTGATCTTCCACTGCTTGAACCTTAGAATTTTCTCTTAAAGATGATGTGATGGATGGTGGATGATATCAATAAATTTACATAAATGGGGTCATTTTTGTTGTAGTATGGAAGGAAGTGTTGTACCACCTTTCAACTAGAGCTAACCACTTGACCCATTATGTTTGTTCATCTGATATAAAGAAATGAATATATCCTTCCAAACATGTTTTCACTATCTCTGTTTGTCCGTCAAATTGAGGATGATAAGATGAGGTATGAGCTAATTGAGTACCCAGACAACAAAATAATTCCTTTTTTTTCTTGACATGTCCTTCTATCTTGAGAGTTTGAGGAGTGGTAATTCCTGCTAATGCATTACAATGGTCGAGTTCATTTCTTCTTTCTCTAGGGTTGGTTCCTAATGTATATCTTCTTCTTTTGACGTTTCTTGATCCTTTTTTCCTTCCTCTTCAAAATCTATGTAAAATAATTTCTTCTCAGCACACTTATGACCTTCAGTGTATTTGATATAACAACTATAACAAAGCCCTTTTCTCTTTTTTCTTCCAATTTTTGTGGTGTCAACCTTGTAGGTTGTGAAAGGTTAGGAGCAACACTTCCATCTTTATAGTTGTGAGTGGTAGGATTCCTTGTTTTCATAATTTTGCTTTCAATTTTTCTTGCCAACATGAATGCCTTCTCCAATAAGAATTTAGGACCACCATGATTTTTTTTTACCTTGAAGTGTCTTCCCATTATTTAAGGTATCCATTTCTTTAGTGCATGTAGTATTGCCAACACTTCCTTCTCATAAATATGTTTGTGTAAATACTTTCCCTTGATTGGACAGCTTTCAAAAGCAATGGGTCTTCCTTCTTGCACTAAAACAAGACCAATTCCATTTCTTGAGGCATCATATTCCACGATAAAGGTTTTTGTGAAGTTTAGTGTAGCTAAGACTGGTGCTTGGCACATATTTAAGATGTTCAAAGGCCTTAGTTTCTTATCCTTAGTAGAGACAAAATTCCTTATTGAATTCACACCTATGAGAAAAGTTTTCTAGCTAACCATAAATTTTCCAAGTGTTATTAGTGGGGTGGAAAAATTCTCACCCTCAATAGTTTTCTAGAGCTGCAAGTTTAACCAAATAAGTCATCTTATCTTTATTATTGGTTGGTAAAACACATAGCACATGTGCCACTGACTAGATAGTATATGTGTATGATTGAATTGTAACACCATCCTCCCACATCTACCCAAGTAATCGGTCAACTAGGGTAAAAATGCGATGAGAGGCCATTATGATATGATTTGACCTCCTAAGTTACGTTAAGGAAGTGGAACTGATAGAAACACACCATGCATACCTTCAACATCAGCATTAGGACCCTCATGAACCATCCCAAACTTTCTGCCAACCAGCCCCTGTGTCCCACTTAGATTTTGGACCACTTGACCCTCGAATGCTCCCAAGCTATAGGCCTGCCAGCATCCAGGGATTGTTTTGCTCAGTGTTGTGCCAACATCCCTAGGATTTGAGCCACTTTTTTAGGCCTAGAGTGCAGGTCACTTCCCATAATTTAATGACACCTTTAGAACAATAAGATAATATGGAAATGACAGTTCAAATATAATTACTTGAACAATACATTAACTGGACCCCTACTATCCATAAAAGGAATTTCGTCAAACATACCACGAATATGTAATCTATGGGAGCAGATAACAGATCTAAGCATTGGGGTCTCATACTTAGCTGAGAATTGCCAAGAAATATTGATGCCTCAACACATTAACTATCATTTCATCCATTATGTCATATATACATTGTTCATCCATTTATAAGTAAAAACATGATGAGAGCCATACATAGCTACTGTCATAAAACATATACATAACCAACATGATAGCAACAAAAACAAGAAGGAAATCAAAGCCATATAAACCAATATAATACTCATAGAAATACAAGGAGAAATAACCTCATATTGATGATGAAAAATCCAAACCTAGGATGGGACTTTCAAATTCCACCTGACCGTAGAATGGTTGAGCAAAATCTCTCTTCAACCTTTCACCCCTGTGCCATATTCCAAGCATGAATGTGGGATCTCATAGAACACATCAATCCAAAACCATACAGGACTCCTAGAGGCTATCCACCTCAACCCATAAAATAGTGATTCCGCCTCACTATCGAACATCACAAAACCATCATCAGATTGGTCTCTATCAAATCCTTCCAGGGCTCCATATCATTTGTCCAACCAAGGCTTCTAGGACCAATAACTCAACCTACAGCTTATTCTAGGCTTCCAAATCATTTGTCCAACCAGGGCTTCCTAAACTACTAATGAAACCCACCAAGGGCTTCCAAAGCATTTTTCCAACCAAGCTTCCAACACCATTAACTCAACCAAACTTGTTATAGGGCTTTCAGGACTAGTAACTCAACCTAACCTAAGGAAACATGAGAACCAACCAAAACAAAATAAGGAAATAAATCCACAATCACCATGACTATCCATGAAATGGAAAGACTAAGAAAATCCATCGTCAATCTCAGTCATCCTCCATGCCAATGATAGATCATGACTAATAAACCACATGCATATGTCATGCATGCCAAAACTAGTGAGGAAAACATACATGCAACCTGGTACCTGCAAGAAAAACCCACTTTAACTGCTAATCTTGATTTCCTCTTGCACTTTCCTACTCTTCCTTTGACTTCTTGCTCCAAAATCAAAGTGTGCCACACCCTCCAAGAGTGCTCCAAGAAAGCCCTAAGTATCCAAGAGTATGAGAGAGAGAGAATAATGAGAGAGCTCCAAAACTGAACTAACCAAAAGTATGTGTACTGATCCTCATAAGCTTTTTTATGAATGAGGCCTCTATTTCCTTCAATTTCCATTATTTTCCTTCAATTTCCTCCTCATATTCAACCTGTGACCTTTCACCTTCCTTTTCTCCTAATTTCCTTTATTTTCATAAATAAATGTCAATAGATGCATCATGCCTTTCCAAAGCCTTATCCATTTCCTTTTCCAATTTCCTTAACCATTAATAACCAAATGAACGCCCACACTAGGATGTCTTTCCCAACATTTAGCTTGGAGTAAGTGCCCCATCAACCGTGGTTATTATCTTTCCTTTATTAACTTTTATTACATGGAATTTTCACCAGGGTTGTTACAAAACCCTCCCCTTTGGGGCAACACTACCCTCAGTGTTCAACGACACCTATAACCACAAGGTTGTTTTAAGCAAAACATATTGTTGATGGATATTTATAACTTAGCTCGTTGCATTATTTACAATGATCAACCTGTTGAGAAGCAAACCAACATGAAAACATAACAAACATAAAATCATAATGGCATGAAACCCATACCACTTATTGGAGCTTTATAGCATATCTCGTGGTGGTATTTTCATCCATATACACATGTACATATACCAACCATCACCAAAGCATGTACCAAAACATATACCAAAACACCATACCAAAACTTCTTTGCCTCAATCGGCAAACAAATAAGGATACATAGCCCAAATATGATCCGCCATCTCCCATGTATCTTCATCAGGCCCAAAGTACTTCCATTTCACTTTAACATACTCAATTGCTCGATTCCATAGCATGAGCACCTTTTTATGCAATATACACTGAGGCTCTGGCTGGAATTCTCCATTTGGCTCCACCCGTAATACAAACCATTCAATCACATGATCAACATCTTTAACATACTTCTTGAGCAATGACACATGGAAAAAATCATGTACTTTCACTGTCGGAGGTAGTACAAGTTGATAGGCTACTGGCCCAATCCTCTCAATAATATTGAAGGGTCCACAAAATCGGGGTGCCATCTTGGCACATGATCCAATCTACAAGGAGCTCTACTTCAGTTTGATTCGCAAGTACACATGTCCCCTAAAATGGAACTCCTTGAACAACCTATTATGATCTGTATAGCTCTTTTGCCTATCCTATGTTGCCTTTAGATTTTTCCTGATTACCTGCATTTCTTGTTCCATGTTCAGTCCAATCAACACTTTGTTAACTGGATTACTCAAATTGATGGGAGTATTGCAACTCTACCCATACAATGTCTCAAACAGACTCATCATCAAATATTCTTGATACTCATTGTTGTAAGAAAACTATACTAGTGGAAGATACTCTTCCCACTTTCACTACTGATGCATCACATACATCCTCAGCATGTCGTCCAATATCTTGCTGGCCCTCTTTGTTTTTCCATCTGTTTGCGGATGATAAGTTGTACTGAAGACCAACTCTATGCCCAAACTTACAAACAAATGCTTCCAAAACTTCGAAGTTAACTTTGCATCCTTGTCTGACATGATTTTCTTTTGAACACCATGCAATCTGACCACATTTCTTATGAATACTTGTGTTACATCGCTAGCTGGGAATGTAGACTTCACTGGAATGAAGTGCGCAACCTTTGTCAATGTATCCACAACAACCATGATGGAATCATGTTGTCTCACTCTCCTCGGAAAACCTATGATACATTCCATGGAAATGACTTGCCATTTCCATTTTGGAATTGTAATCCATTGTAGCAGTCCATCTTGATGCTTTCACTTTGCCTTCACACACTAACAACTGAAACGTCTAGCCACAAACTCTGCTACATCCTTCTTCATATTCAGCAATAATAAAATTTCTTCACTGCGGTCAATGTCTTTTGATAGCCTGGGTGTCCTGAATATGGTTTTGTACGAAACTCTCTCAAGATCACCTTCTTAAGCTCACTGCTATCTGGCACATATATCTTGTCTCTGAATCTAACCAATCCTTCTTTTGTAAGGCCATAGTGCACATCCTATGCACCTGCACCTATACCTGTACTTGTACCACTACTTGTACCGGTACTACTACATGTATAGGTACCGTACCACCACATGTACCTGTGCTCTGCTACAACATGTGCATAATATCCATATACCTCACACCCTGCTGACTTACGTGCAAGATCCTAACTTGTAAATATGTCCCATAGGAGCTCATAGTTGTTGTAACAGCCCTGGTTAAAAAATCATGTAAAAATATATAGGACCACAGTCATGCGACATGTATCCCACGTTGAATGGTGGGGAGAATATTCTAGTGGGTGTTCATTTCGGTTATTATGGCTAAGGAAATTGGCAAAGGCAATGGCTAACACTTTGGAAATGCATGAGGAATTTATTAGCATTTTATTTATGAAAATAAAGGAAATTAGGAGAAAAGGCAGGTGAAAGGTCACAGGTTGCATGTGAGGAGGAAAATGAAGGAAAATAATTGAAATTGAAGGAAATAGAGGCCTCATTAATAAAAAGGATTTTGAGGATCAGTGGGTAAGCTTGGTGAGTTCAGTTTTGGTGGATCTCTCTTCTATTTTCTCCCTCTCATACTCTTGGACACTTGAGTTTTCTTGGAGCACTCTTGGAGGAGTGTGGCATTCTTGGTTTTTTGGTGCAAGAAGGCAAAGGAAGAGAAGGAAAGTGCAAGAGGACATAGCGATCATCAGCTACATTGGGTATTGATTGTTGGTACCAAGTTGCATGTATGTTTTCCTCACCGTTTTTGGCATGCATGGCATATGCATGTGGATTATTGGTCATGATCTGTCACTGACAGGGAGGATTGCCTATATTGACAATTGATTTCCTAACCTTGCCATTTCCTAGATATCCATGGTGATTGTGGGTTTATTTCTTTGTTTTTTTTTTGTTGGTTCTCATATTTCCTTTAGCTTTGATTGAGTTACTAGTTCCTAGTGCCTTGGTTGGACAAATGCTCCAGAAGCCCTATAACAACCTGGGTTGAGTTACTAGTCCCGAAATCCTTGGTTAGATAAACGCTCTGGAAGATCGGTAACAGCATGGTTTAAGTTACTAGTCTTCGAAGCCTTGGTTGGAAAAATGCTCTAGAAGCCCTTGGTGGGTTGAGTTACTAGTCCTAGAAGCCTTGTTTGGAAAAAAACTCTAGAGTCCTAGCAGCATATGTGGGTTGAGTTACTGGCCTTGGAAGCCTTGGTTGGACAAATTCTCTGGAAACCCGACGGCAACTGTTGGTCGAGTTACTAGTCCTGGAAGTTGGGTTGGAAAAACCGCTCTAGAGCCCTAAAAGGCTTAGGTAGAGACCAATCTAATGATGGTTTGTGATGTCAGATAATGAGGTGGAATAATTTTTTGATGGGTTGAGGTGGTTTGGCCTCTAGAAGCCTTGGATGGTTTTGGATTTATGTGTTCTATGAGATCCCACATTCATGCTTGGAATATGGAACGGGAGTGAATGGATGAAGAGAGATTTGGCTTAGCCATTCTACTATCGGGTGGAACATGGTAGTTCCATACTAGGTTGGATTTTTCATCATTAATATGACGTCATTTCTCTTTTTTATTTTATGAGTATTGTACTTGTTTATATGTGATTTATGGTTGTTGATTCCTTAGTATTTATGTCCCTATTATGTTGGTTATGAATATGTATTATGACAATAGTTATGTATGGTTCTCATCATGTTTTCACTTGTAAATGAATGAAAAATGTGTCTATGACCTAATGGATGAAATTGCAACTAATGATATAAGGGAGCAATTCTTCTTAGCAAATATCAAATAAGTATGAGAACCCTATGCTTAGATTTGTTGTTTACATCCGTAGATTGCATTTACGCCAAGTGTTTGACAGAATGTCAGACTCAGTTGGGTATGGGAAGGCCTAGTCCTGAAGTTAGTTTTTGATTTAATAGTCTTTTTATCATGTGTTTAATGGATTCTGGAAGTTACAACAAGTTTTGAGTAGTGACCGGAATTCTAGGCTTGAAAAGTGCCTTAAATTCCCTGGACTCTGGCACAAGTATGCAAGAAATTTTCCTTAGACATAGGCATGCAGGCTTGTGGGAGCGTCTGGAGCTCTCTGGATAGCATGGCAGCGTCTAGAGGTTTAATAGCTTAAAAGCTCAGTGGGACCCCGGGGCTGGTTAGCAGAAAGGTTGGAATGGTTCCTACGAGTTCCATAGCTAATGTTGAAGGTCTGTATGGTGTGTTTCTATTAGTTCCACTTCCTTAACGTGACTTAGGAGGTCAAATCATATCATAGTAGCCTCTCATCACATGTTTACCTCAGTTAGATGGTTACTTGGGTAGATGTGGGAGGAGGGTGTTACAACTGCTAAGTGATTTACCAATATAGCCTGCTAAGAGCATCTACCACCATGTTCTCTTTACCTTTGATATATTTGATCTCAAAATCAAAATCAATGATTGTGGAAAACCACTGAGCTTGCCTCCATTCAAGTTCGGTTGGTCAAATTGATACAATAATCCATTGTGATGACTCATCAACACAAATCTCCTACCCAGAAGGTAGTGTCTCCACATCTTCAATGCATGTATGATCATTGCCAACTCAAGGTCATGTGCAAGGTAGTTCTCCTCATGCTCATTGATTTTTTGTGACTCATAGCATACCACCTGTCCATCCTGCATAAGGACTCCACCAAGTCCTTTATTGCAGTCATTTGTACATACTACAAACTCTTTGTCTGTATCTGCAATATTTAACACTGGTGCATGTGTAAACAACTGGTTAAGCTACTCAAAACTAGCCTCACACTCCTCTATCTATTCAAACTTATTACCTTTCTTCTGCAATGATGTGATAGGATAAGAAATTTGTGAGAAGTTCCTGATGAACCTCCTGTAATAACTTGCCAATCCCATGAAGGGCCTCACCTCATCTACATTCCTAGGAGTTACCTACTCCACGATGGTCCTTATCTTTTCTGGATCTACTGAAATTCTATCCTTGGAGACAACATGCCCCAAGTAATATACCTCAGTATAAAAGAAACTTCACTTACTAAGCTTAGCATAAAACTGATTCTCTCTCAACAATCTCAACATTACTGCTAAATGCTCGACATGCTCTTCCTCGTTTTTAGAATATACCAATATGTCATCAATGAACACAATAACAAAATTATCCAAGTACGGACACAACACACTATTGATCAAGCACATAAATGTAGTTGGAGCATTAATCAAACAGAATGGAACTACAAAAAACTCATAATGCCCATACCTGGTCCGAAAAGTTTCCTGGTAGATGTTTTCTTCCTTAATGGGTACATGGTGATATCCGGATCTCAAATCAATCTTCGATAACACTTCTGCTCCCTTCAACTGATCAAACAAGTCATCGATCCTCCATAACGGATACTTGTTCTTGATGGTCACTTTATTCAATTGCATGTAGTCAATGCATAATATGAGAGTTCCATCTTTATTATTCACAAACAAGACCAGTGCGCCCCATGGTGATAAATTTGGCCTAATGTATCCCTTGTCTGACATTTCCTTCAACTGCAGCTTCAACTCTACCAACTTAGGTGTGCTCATCCCGTCAAGTTCCTTTGATGCAGGAGTTGCCCATGGCACCAAATCAATATAAAATTCTACCTCCCTATGAGGTGGCAACTCTAAAATGTCCTTAAGAAATACATCTTGGAACTATTGTAGAACTGGGTACCTGCTCAAAACATCTGCATCCTCATCTTCCTTACCTTTGTCACTAGAAATGTGCACTATGAATAACATACAACCTTTCCTGCAACTACAATTTTCCTCCATAGCAGTTACCATCCTAACTGATTTGGTTTTCTTCTTTCCCTACAAGACTCTTGGTTCTCCATTGTCATCCACACACTCAATTGCTTTGTCATAATCATCCACCTTGGTTCTATGAAGGTACAACCAATCCATGCCCAACAAAATATTGTATGATCCCAATGGTAATACATTCAAATGTGCTATGGTAGGCATACCATTCAAATCATATGCACAGTATCTTAACCAATGGTGAACTCGCTTCTTTGTACTTGTAGCCAATTGCACTAACCAAGATTTTGCATGAAATTCTTTACTCAATCCACACTTATCCACCAAGTCAGGACTAACATAGCTATAATTAGATCTAGGGTCAATAAAAATAGAAATAACTTGATCGCAAAGCTTATTGTCCATCTCAATGATAAATGTATGATGGTTTTCCTATTTGTTATCCAATGTTACATAAATACGAGGAACGCTCTGACCAACATCCCCAACATTTTGTGCCTCCCGCGCACTATATATCTGAAGCATACCACCTTTATTATGCAGACAATCTCTCATGCAATGATATTTTCCACAATTACAACACTCTATAGGCTTCCAACCTGCATCCTTATTCTATTCTTCTTATCGAAATCCATGTCCTTTGTCAAATGCGTTGAACTTCTCTGATGGCACTGCATTCTCTTTATTACCTATGCCATGAGGTCTTACTCTCTTCTTGTCCCATTTTCCTTTGTTCTTTGCATTACTTGTCCAGTCTGGTTTAGTTTCGGATCTGCACTTCGATTATTCACAACAATGCTTTAGTTTTTGGATTGCGTCCTCTAATGATCAAGGCTCATTGAACTCAATTATATCTTTGAATTCCATCGGTAACCCACTAGTGAATCTTTGAATCTTGGCCTTCTCCTTGAGGTAAGGCATTGTTAGGTCCCTAGAATACTAGTGTAGCCCCTTATTTTTATTAGTGCAACCCCCTTATTTTATTTTTGTGCACATGTAGTCCTCATATTATTATTATTGTGCCCCACAAAATCCCACTATTGTTACTGTTGTACCCTTACAATATTATTGTTATGTCGGCTCTGATTATATTGTGACCCCTTAGACTCCTATATAGAAAGGAGGTCCTTTCATTTGTATCATCCAAGAATTTTTCATTTGTGTAATGTAAAGGAGGTTTCCCCCTCGAAGAGTCTTATTTTTAATTCATTGATCTATCTATTCTTCTATTTTCTGAGTTGGTTGCATAACATTTGGTATCAGAGCTTTGGATTATAAGGTTTTGCTGCTTCAAACAGGTCATCGTCGAATTTTCGCTATAACTTTTTTCTACGAAGTTTTAAAAGCTGAAATTAAAGCCCATTTGAGCCGAAATATTTATAAACCTTGTGTACAAATTTCAGTTCTTGTCTCACTATATTTTCGTAGATATGAGCTAAGGAAGTTAGGGTTTTTGCAGGCTCCCAAATTCCATCTCAAACAGGTGACCCTGGAAAAATCGTCATACATTTCTCTCTGAGCATCGAATTCAAATTTCCTAAAAAGTGGCAGAAAGAGGATGGACTTTGGTTTGTTGGGTATTTTTTTTAAGGGCCAAAGGTCGAAAAAAGTGACACATGGAACTCCATACAAGTTCGCTCTACTAAACAAGTCTATAATTAGGTCATCCTGGGAGATTGGGCATAAATCTTTCTTGGAGAATCCAATATCGATCATACTTATGGGGTTGGAAAGAGGACTTAGAGGTATACCATAGGATGAACTTTTAGATATTAGAGATCTAAAATTACAGAGTTATAGTTGTTTCAAGATCGAGCTCCTAAAAGCAAGAAAAAGGATGACTCGAATCAAGAAAATAAAAACACATAGTAAGAAAAATTGGATGGATGATTTGAAGAACGCGATTGATGCTACGATAAATGGTTTTATCTATGGAATGGAAGCTAATACTAATAGTATAAAATCAAAATTGAAAGGCAACATGGAATATTTGAAGAAAGACACAAAAGGTGTTGAAAATAGCAACAAGAAATTCTATAAATAGCATTTCAGGTACCAGTGTTGGATATAGCAACAAGGAATGATAAAATAGAAATGCTAAAAATAGAATTGTTATAAATAGCATTTCGAGATACATTCCAATTTTAGTCCCTGAACTAAAATTGAGAATTAAAATTCTAATTTGATCTTAGCAGCTGTTTGAAAAATAGTTAAATGATTCATCTTGAGTTAATTAGTTAGAGAATATCAAACATGAAGTCTATGTGAAGACATGCAACAATTATTCCTTTGATTGAGGAAGTTATCCCTTAATTAAGGAGATCAGGATGAGTTGTACTTTGAGTTGTAATTAGTTAGCTTAGTTAACTGAGTTAATTCCAGTTAGATTAGTTCCAAAAGTTTGTGGCTCTGATTGTGAGTTCAGTTAGTTAATATATGCATGCATGTAACTAGTGTACTTCAGATAACTGAATATTCTCTCATAAATAACTCATGCATGTTAGTTCAATCAAAGACCCAGTTGAGATCAGAGGAAGGAACAGTGTACTATCAGTTGGAGGAATTTTCCTATATAGGAAACTCATCCATGCAGAAGGAATTAACTCCTTCAGGATTGCGCAGTTATTTCATAGGTTAGTGAGAAGTGTGTGAAGTAATTACACACAGGTGGCAGCTTGAGGACCCAGGAGAAACTATGCAAGGAAATAGGAGGCTTAGAGGGCAGAGGAGTGTGAGGCTAGTTTTGAGTAGCTTAACCAGTTGTTT
>Ga0115851_100846_pt2 | contig 14264 bp, 13 predicted proteins | sample InSIn2gowninarea_FD_83865 | JGI IMG/M metagenome (GOLD analysis project Ga0115851, IMG submission 83865)
GGATATTGCAGTGTAGAGGTTTGGGGGGGTTTTCTGGTTATGCGCCATTTGGTCAAATATGTGCCAATAACTTTCTGGGATTTCTAGGAGGGTATTCCTAGGCTGGCTAGAAGGAGCAGGAATGGCCTTAACAACAATTCCTTTGACTAAGATGATGAGAGTTCCTGGCTAAACTAATGTTTGGGGGGATTTTAGCTCTTCAAGTTCTTCAACTTGATTCTGGATGATTTTCACAGCACTTCCCTTATCTGGGCTGCTTAATGGCTGAACTATTCCAAGAGGAGATCTTGGTTCTTCAGTTTCCCCTATTTCTTCTCTTCCTTCACAGAGATTACTAAGGTTACCTTCTTGTAATGATTTTGGGCTAGAATTCTCAATTTCTTGAAAATCTTGCTCCTCTGTTTGGCTATGCACCTCAACAAAGCTACAGATGGTGATTTTGTGGCCTAAAGGGAACTAATAGGTTGTCTAGAAGCAACTTTTCTAGGTCCTACTGAAGGTTGAGATTCTGCTTTTTTAAGGATTTCGTCTATAAAGGTTGGTCGGCCAAGGGTCACTGGCCCCTTAGCTTTATCAGGTTTGGGTAGTGGTTTAAGATTCTTTTCAGGGTTTTTCTGCTTAGTCATGCACACCAATCAAATACTTATTTCTACCCAAAATAACAACAAAATTGTAGGAAAGCGAGCGGGGGAGCAGGGCTGTTACATGCTCTGTACACAGGTTCTTACCTTTCATTTTTAAAACCCAACTCTCTCCTAGTAGGTACTTACACTACCCTCTTTTCAAAAGAAACAAATGGCTATACTCTTCCCCGAAAACGATGCCAAAATGTTGAGCAGTAAAAAGGCTATTTTTAACCTCTATTTACCCTACATTAATTATCAATCCAGGTATGATTTGTTATCTCAAGAGTGTACTCAGTCTGAGGCGGTCAATTTTCAAGAGTAATGCTAGTAGTATAGTGCTTTTACAGAAGTAAACAAATGCTGGAAACAAACTCTAAATGGAATGGCAAGAAACTTAATTTTTTTGCAACTAGATCATTCAATTAAGAAACTACTGCAATCATCAATCAAGGATGCAGTAATGATAACTCTTTCCTTTGTAAACTGATGCAAATGAAAATCAATCAAAGAGAAGATCTCCAATCTGGGAACTAGACAACAATAGTCAACGTTCGCTATAGTTGCAGATCGTTCTATTCACACCAGAGCAAATGCTTGAAATGACAATTCAATTAACAGAGAAAGGAACAACAACTAATCTATTGAAAAGTCTGAACAACAAAGCTTAACCTACAGGAATGAATTAAGCAGCAATCGTAACCGAAAGGAATTGAACAACAATCTTTAACTCAGTAAATGAATTGAATAGCAATCCAAGAATGAAACGGCAAACCTAAGCAAGTCTATGAAGTATTGAACAACAAAATTAATCAAGTCTAATCACATAATGAATCTAGACTGATGGAATAAGTAATCTTCATTTGTAATAAACATTAACCACAGTTATAGGGGAACAACAATTGCAGTTGTAATGGAACAGTAATTCGAATGAACAACAATCACAGTTATAAGTAAATCGTAGCTAAATGAACAACAATACCAATCTATAAATGCACAACAATGTTTCTTTGTAAATGAACAATAATGTCAATCTGTAAATGAACAGAAATGTCAATCTGCAAATGAACAACAATTTCTGAATTAGACAATGAGATATTGGAATGTCAAAGAACAACAGATTACTGAATAAAGCAAGTAAAGGAAATCAAACCACACACGACTTGTAATCGAAAAATAATGATACAGAAAGCAAGTGATCCACTAGGGCTGGGCCCTTAGTTACCAGGGACGCACTGCTATGGTTACTCTAGAATCAGATGACGGAACAACAACAAAGTTTATGTATTAATCACAAAACCAGAGTTACAGCGATCGCTTCTTAAAGAGAGTCGATGATCAAAGTTAAAGTTACAACAGTGAATTCTATAAATCAATAATGATCCTCCCCTTGGGCTTGCATCGTTGTCCCTTCTTATAGTGGCTAGGCGAAAAAACCAAAAATGCAAATAGCCTTGACGTAGCGATCCCTCAGTATCAAAGGATCCTAAGGGATTCACCATATCTATAATCTTCAGTTATCTTTTCATCCTCTTGCACTGATATTGCAATTCTTGTTCCTTTTCCTGGCCCATGTGCTCTGATCTCGATTGCCTTGTCTGGATGCGGTTTCCTATCAAAGGGTCATCAGTTGATTTTGCCTTGTCTTTTCCTTCGAAATGGCGATCTTCCATTTTCTTTATTTTCTGCATAGAAAAAGGCAATAATTAGTCATTTTACATTAATCACAAATCTCTTTAACTTTATCATAATCCTTCATCATATGCCCATCTTAGAATATAAAGAAGTTATGAATTAAAGGAAAAGATAAAGAAATAAGTGGCAATTACATACCCTTTCTAATGCTCAACACACATAAGATGTTATATATATGACAATATTGGCCACTTGGCTAAAGATTACAAATTTACCAGTTCAGTAATGCAATTTAGACAAAAGGAGAAGGTCATACAAAACAAACTATATAAGAAGCCAAAAGGTGATGCATAGATCAAAAGGAAACCCACAAAAGTTTGGAAAAAGAAGAAAGAGCAACTGATAACTTCATTGAAAAATTGAAGTCAACGTGAGCTTAAGGGGAGTTGCTCAAGGAAATGAAGGCACACACTAGCAAAGAATAATACAACTTGCTAATATTAGAGAAACAATCATGAGAATGTTTAAGCATGTGAATCTATTATTCATGGACTGAACTTTATTCACAATGGTGAAAATTAAATTCCAAGGCTAATAAAGACACAAAATGTCAATTTTTAATGCTTACAAGCACAAGGAGAAAACATGTCCTCATTGTGATCCCTATGCATACAAACAAACATGAATATAGTCAAGGCATCCATGCACTCTCTACTTCTCTGCAACATATAATGAAAATCATTTGAAATCATAAGGGAACAATTATGGTATAGACCAAACACTAAAATATACTTAAATATTTTGCTCATGTTTGGAAAGTGCAAGCAATATAAGTGTGCAAATTCACTTTTTCAGCTTATGGTTGAAGAATGGTTGGATCCAAGTATTGAGGCCTACAAGGCATTAAATGTTCTAGAGGAAATGAAGAGAATTCCTCTATGCAAACCTAATTCCTTCACTTATAGTATACTTGTAAAATCTTGTGTTTAATATTATCGGTTTGATCATGTTGACAAGCTACTCTTAAAAATATTGAAAAATGGAATCAAGCCCAATACTGCCACTTATAAAACAATTATGGATACATATGATAAAGTTGGTAAATTTAAAGATATGGAAGATGTCATTTCAAATATGTTAGATGATCAAGATTATAAGCCTGATGTGTGGGTGATGAATGCAACCATGAGGTATTTTGGAAACAAAGGTCATATTGGGATGATGGAAAAATTCTATCAGAAGTTTCAAAGTGTCAGAGGTCAGCCTGATGTTAAGAACATTTAATATCTTAATGTATGCATATTTATACAAAGGCAAAAATCTCAACTGTGACGGGGATAACAATAATTTGTAAGCTTTCTTACAGAGTAGAGTGAATGAGAGAAGAACTTAGGGTTAAAAACATGTTCTCTCTCGGCGAAGCCAAAGGGTGTATCTTGGCAGAACATAGAATCAGACAAAAATAAATGCCTTCTTGGAATAGTAATTGGTGACAAGAAGTTATCGGGCTTGGACTAATCTCATAAATTACATACCTTAAATGTAGATTATAATTTAAATAATGAAAAAGATGATAAAAAAACTACACACTATTAGTAGAAGAGAAAACCTATAGTAGTTGACTCCCATTTATACTTCGGAATGGTCAAAGTGATTGAATGAAAAAAAATCATTGGTAAATGTTTCATAATATCAATCTATATAGATCTCTCTTCGTATGGATGGATGTGTTTGAGGGAGTGGAGTTGGTCATCCTCCATGGAACGCATTTATATCCCAACTACCACCATAAAAGGGAATTAGGTTTGGTGTTCTTGATGGAATGAATGGAAGAATTTAAATTCCCTTGATCTTATACTACCAAGTAAAATGGTTCTTGATGACTGGAAGATACTTTATTCGAGCACGAAGGCTAATTTTTGAGAGGTTTCTATTAAAGGGTTCTAGGATATGTATGATCTAGAGGGAGATTCCTTGTGGTTTTGTGAGTACAAATATAATGATGAGAACACTATTTCATTTGTCACATTGAACAAAGTCACAAGATTCTTGCAATGCATAGATGCAAGTATGATTTTGTAAAGATGCCTATCATTGGATAAAAGGATTCCTTTAAAGTCAAGGGATTATGGCTCCCCTGTGGTCCACAAATTCCTAAGTTCATTATGGATGAATGCTATGATGGACGAAGATGGACATCAATAATGAGACATTAAACAAACACATAGATAATTGGCTACTAAAATAATAGATAATTGGCTACTAAAATAAGCCACCAATGTAAACGGACAACAAATTAGTAGCATTGAAGCATAGTGCCTCCACACAAGGGGAGTCACATGAAGAACTACCAAATAAAAGATGTTTCCTCCACACGAAATGAGAATGAGAAAAAATAATGAATGGAATATGAGAATGAAAGAGTTAAGATTGTAACCATAGCGTAGAAGAGAGAATCATTTCAAATCTACCAACAAATAACTACACCATCAAGTAGTCAAACATATTCGTGTTTTGCAAGAATAAACTAATTGTATGAATCAATAAGAATGCTAGTTAATTCACATGAAAATCCAGACGTAAGTACCTATACAAAAATGAATAAGTAAAGAGAAAACATGTCTCCACCAAAAGTGATAAAATACTAAAGAGCAAAGAGACTAAGCATATGCTTTGCGGGCTTGTTAAAGGGATATGTTTCAAAAACGAAACTGCAAACCATATAATTGTTTCTTGAGCAAATGAATTCATAATAGTTAAAAGGTGCAGACCAGTGGTATTCCAAACATACCTCAACTAGACTGAGATCCTACATTACATAATCAAACAATGGTTGTGGCAGCGTTAGCATTATGACACTACTCAGACCTAAAGAGGATTGGCAAGATTAACAAGATTTCATTGTTACATAGCTAAGCGATACATGTTTGGAGAAATATGTGGAAGGAAACATTACAAAAGTCATAACAGACAATGAGAAATGCATTACAAGTCAGGGAACCCAGATGTGAAAATATGGCATGAGACCTGAAGCATTACATAATATGCACACCTATGAGTATATGGATGAGGATTATAATAGGTGTTATGACCAAGTTGAGTTAGATATGTTAGGTTATGCAGATGCCAGAGCATGTAGACCTAAGTAGACAACATAAGGCCAAAAGAAATGTAGAATAGTGCACACAAGATGACAAAGAATGAAAACAAAAAGTGGAGCAGAGATTGCTCTTCTCAATATTCAAAATAGCTAAATAAATAACATTGAAAACATAAAAAATAAATGACTGGAGTAGAAATCAACTAAACTAAAGTAAAACTAAATTGTCTATGACACTTAGTAGACAAGAGAATCAAATGTGATGACACCTAGCAGTTAGTGCGATTAATATCTCAACTTCCCCTCCTAATATCAACTGCTACATGTAGACACACTTACAATGCCTAATTGCTCTCTTTGAAATTAAAATAAATTCTTTACCAATGGCTTTGTGAAAATATCTGCAAGCTGATCTTTGGAACCACAAAATCAAGTACTATGTCCCCATCATTGACAAGCTCATGGATTAAATGAAAACTTATGTCAATGTGCTTGCTCTTTTTGTCGAAAACATGATTTTTTGATAAATAAATTGTTGAACTATTATCACAGTAAATTGGATTTGGTTCCTTTTAAGCATTTTATAGATCTTTCAATAATATTATCAACCACAGTCATTGACACGTTGCTGAATTTGCTGCTACATATTTTTCCTCTATAGAAGATATTGAAACGATTGATTGTTTCTTGGATGGCCATGAAATCAGATTGGTTCCAAGATGAAAAAGCATACCTTGAGGTGCTTTTGTGATCATCTAATCTCCCTACACAATTGCTATCTGTATAACCTGAAAGTGAAATTTTTTTAGAACGTGTATAAAACAAACCATAGTCTATTATCCATGCAATATACCTTAAGATCCTTTTTGCAACCTTCCAATGAGAAATATTCAATGACTGCATAAACTTGGAGACAAAACTTGCTGCAAACATAATATCATGTCTAGTTGCACTAAGATATAAAAAACTACCAACTAGAATTTTATAAAATGTGGGATCAACTTGTGGTGCTACATCTTCTTTGGTCAACTTGGTGCCTTGAACAATTGGTGTATCAACAAGTTTGCAATTGGTCATTTGAACTTTTGGATGATATCAGTGGCATTTTTTGTTGACCAACAGAAATGCCATTAGCATATTGGTTGTTGGGTGTGGAGCCTGATTATCTTCAATAGTACCGCCACATTGGACCCTAGTTCAAAATGGGGGCGGCAACGCCACCCGTAAAATAATCGCTGCAAGGGGGGTCCAGGGGGGGCGGCAACGACTTTTGGGAGCCCCCCCCTGGCGGGGGGTTTCGGGGGAAGCGCCCCCGAAGCTAAAAATAGCTGTAAAATTGCCTTGTAAAAGTATAGTAATTTCTAGTCAATCTGGGCCGTTCATTAGGCGGATGATCTGACGGTAGAACTTATGTTTAGTTAGGGTTTTTTGGCCCTAGAAGGCAACCCCCTCTCTTTATATGAGGGTATTGTATTTGAGGCTGTGCAAATAGATGTGTATTCAGTGAGCGAGAAATAGAGAGGTGAGACTGTGAGAGAAAACAAAGGATATTACAGCGGTTTTGCTGTAGGTTGCGTCTCTTCATTTTGCTGAATAATAGAAAAGGAAGGACTGGCTGTTCGGGGTGGACGTAGCCCAAACTGGGTGAACCACGTATATTTGTGTCTCTCTTGTTTTGTGCGTTTTCTGTGTTTATATTTCTGCAATATTTTATGTGTTCCATTGCTCCGTAATATATAATTTTCTAACATTGGTGAATTTTAGTAGCTAGGAAGTATTTCATGACCCTTAGATCTGTCATATCAAAATCTATTTTCATTGCTAATTTGAATTCTTCTAACATCATATTTCTAGTATAAAGAAGCTCATTTACATAAAGGCATACAATAAAATTTTTACCTTCATGAGCTTTGGTATACAAAGTTGGCTCATGACTACCTATGCAAAAACCAATTTTGATGAGACATGTGTTAATGTGACTGTACCAAGGTCTTAGAGATTGTTTCAAACCATACAAAGCTTTCTTCAATCTATATAACTTATGCTCCTATCCTAGAACTTGAAAACCAGGAGGCTTCTCTACATAAACTTCTTCCTGCAATATACCATTTAGGAAGGTAGATTTTACATCAAGCTGATATACTTTCCATTTGTGTTGAGTTTTTGTGGAGAAAATGGTTATGACCATGTTTAACATTGCTACTGGAGCAAAGGTTTCACCATATTCGATATCGAACTATTCTGAGAATCCTTTGGCATCCAACCTTGCCTTATGTTTCTCAAATTATCCTTTTTCATTAACCTTGGTCTTATATACCCATTTTACACTAATTTTGGTTTTGTCTCTTAGGAGATCAACTAATTCCCAAGTCTGGTTCTTCTCTATGGAATAAATTTCTTGGTTCATTGTATCAACCAAATGCTTTTCTTTAACTACTTCTTGAAAATGGGTTGGTTGAGATGAAAGAAATTAAAAGATATTTTTTTGGTTAAACTCATGCTCCTACTCATAAATTTCTTTGATTCTTATTATTTTCTGACTATCTTTTGAAGATGTTGAATCACTAGTGTATTCACTGCCTGAAGATGTACCATTTTCATAATGGTACATGTAACACCCTCCTCCCACATCTACCCAAGTAATCGACCAACCGGGGTAAACATGTGAAGAGAGGCTACTATGATTGGATTCAACCTCCTATGCAACCTTAAGAAAGTGGAATCAACGGAAACACAACATACAAACCTTCCACATCAGCTACAAGACTCCTAGGAACCGTCCCAACCACTCAAGTAGCTAGCTCCTGGGTTCCATTAAAGTTTTTCACCACTTGACCTCTAGACGCCCTCATGCTATAGGCCTGCCAGTGTCCAGGAGGCTCTGGATGCTCTCATGCTATAGACATGCCAATGTTTAGGTACTATTTTGTCCAGTGGTGTGCTAGCGTCCCCGAGTTTTGAGCCACTTTTTCAAGGCCAAAGCCCAGGTCACTGCCAAGAATTGAATCACATCTCTATAATAGTAAAGTAATAGGGAAACAATGATGCAAAAGTAAATATTTGAACAAGCCCTTAACCGGATCCTTACTAGCCATGATAATCATTTCATTAAACATATCACAAATATGTAATCTATAGGTGTAAATAACAGATTTAAGCGTAGGGATCTCATACTTATCTAAGAATTTCTAAGAACCATTGTTCCTTCATATCATTTGCTGCATTATCATCTATTAGGTCATAGATACATTTTCCATTCATTTACAAATAAAAAAATTATGAGAGCCATATATAGCCACTGTCATAAAACACATACATAACGAGCATAATAGAATCAAAAATACTAATGAAATCATAGCCATATGATCTACATATAAACCAATATAATATTCATAGAAATACAAGGAGAAATAACCTTTCATTAATAATGCAAAATCCAAACCCAGGATGGGACTACCACGTTCTACCCAACCATAGAATAATTGAGCCAAATATCTCTTCAACCATTGATCCCCGTGCCATATTCCAAGCATGAATGTGGGACTCAACCAAAAGATTCAACTAGAGCATCCCGAGGCTAAACAACCTCACCCTCATCAATAGAAACTAGGATTTACCATAATCCATCCTGGATCACTAGGTCAACAAAATAAATATGTCATAATATGCTTTACCATGATCTCCACCTGATCACTAGGTAAAAAAAGCATGGATGCCACCAGATTTCTCCACCCACATCATGAGGAATTTCCCTATATCCTAGTCTCACAGGCTTTACTGCAATCCAAACCCAAATCACTAGGCCCTAAACCGAGACACACTATGTAGGCTTTATTGCATTTCCAAAACCCAGGATTACTAGGCCCATCAAAGGGAAAACCACCTCTTGGCTTTACCATATATCCTGCCATTCATCGACAAGGATTCCTAGGCCCACCGAGGCAGCGCAATCATGGATTTATTGCAACCCATAGTCTGGCTCAGGGGTTACTAGGCTATTGGCTTTACCATGATCCACAGTCCAGTTGAGGGACCACTAGGCCATGTGCTCTATCATTCAAAGATCCACCTCCCTCAACTTCGAATCCATCTGACAATCTAGCTCAACCAAAACATGAGAACCCCATCACACCATGACCATTCGAAAATGGAAAGGCTAGGTTGAAAACATTGTTACACTTGTAAAAACCCATGCCATAACAACAAAAGAAACACATGAAATACCATGCATGCCATATCTAGCAAGGAAAATACACATGAAAGTCGATACCTACAAAGAATCATGTTGTAGCTACTTGATCCTACTCTTCCTTGCTTGTTCCTTCCTTCCTCTTGCCTTCTTTACCTTTCTTGATTCAATGCTAAAGTTGAGCAAGAGCTTGAGCCAAGAGCTTTCCAACTGATCTTGAAGAGCCTTTTTATCAATGAGGCATATATTTTCTTCATTTTCCTCCTCACATGCAACTTGTGACCTTTCACCTTCCTTTTCTCCTATTTTCCTTTATTTTCATAAATAAATGTGTCAAAAATGTCGTTTTGCCTTTGCCAATTTCCTTAGCCATAATAAACCGAAATGATCACCCACTAGGATGTCTTTCCCACCATTCAACTTGGAATACACGTCCCATCAACTGTGGTCTTATATATTTTTACATGGAATTTTCACTCAGTTTGTTACAGTATGGTTCTTATTGAACTTGAAATCTTGGTGGTTGTGGTGGATAAAAGGTATTATTTGAAGCTTCATCAATATGATCAGACCAAGATTTATTTTCAAGAAATTTTAAATATCTGTTTAAAACAAACTTCTTGGTAGTTGGATTATAAATTTAGTAGGCCTTTGACTGATCACTATAGCTTACGAAAATACATATTTCACTCTTATCATCAAGCTTCTTTCTTGGCTACTCACGAACATGTGAAAATTTTATTGATCCAAAAATTCTAAAGTGAGATACATTTGCCTTTCTACCATCCCATGCTTCTTGAGGTACTGTATCTCGAATATTAGTTGTTGGAGATCTATTGAGAACATACGCTGCTGTCAAAACTACTTCATCCCAATATTTATTTGAAAACTTCTTCTCACAAGGCATACATCTGGCCATATTCATGATCGACTGATTTTTCCTTTATGCTACTCTATTATGTTGTGGATGATATCTTGTCGTATTCTTATGATTCCTTTTTGTTGACAAAAAGTTTTGAAGTTATTGGATTTGTACTCTCCTCCTCTATCAAATTTGAGTACTTTCAAAGGCTTTCCACTCTACCTTTTTGCTTCTACTTTGAACTCTTTAAATCTTGAGAAAGTATCTAATTTATTTTTGAGAAAATACACCCATATCTTCCTGCTATAATCATCAATGAATGTCATAAAATAAAGACTACCACCAATGGACTGCGTCTACATTGGCCCACATATATCTATATGGATTAACACTAAAGACTCTTTTTCTCTAGAGGAAGATGTGGGAAATCTATCTCTTTTATGATTTTCTATAACACAAATTTCACAATTATAATTTTTTTCATTCATAATAGGGAGACCAATGACCATTGAATGTTTTTGAAGCATATTTAGACCCTTAAATGGGATGTGACCATACACAGAATTCCATAGCTGAGACTCATATATTCTTGATACATTGTGGACTAAACACTGCCAGAGATTTCGACTTCTAGGAGTCAATGGAAGCATCATATTCTTGGTATTTTTCAACCTTTGCTATCATTCTACTATTGGGAGGTTTTTCATAGATATAACATGTGTTATCTTGAAATATTACATCATAACCATGTTTCATCAATTTTCCTACACTAATAAGGTTATGCTTTAGATGTGGAACATAATAAACATTAGGTATGTATTTGAGTGATTGGAGACTTCCATAATTGATCATATTGTTAGATATTTCTGGAATAACACTGTGTAATATGTATGATCTAACCAACATTTTGGATGGTGACTCCATCCATCATCAGGGACCATGAAGAGCCTTATGAGTAAATGAGTGTTGGAGAGCCTTTTTATAGGAAAATATTTGAATGTTGGATTAATGGACAAAATTTTAATTTAAATAAATAAATAATAAATGACCAATTTTTGAGACTAAAAAATATTTGATTGTTTGATTAACGGACAAAATTTTGATCTAAAAAATAAACCATATTTGACCAATTTACACATATTACACAATGTTATTCTAGAAATATTTAACAAATGTATGTATTTGTTCTGATTCTATTTAGTACATATAGGGACAATACCTTTCCCTTAAGCTTTAACGCAGAAATGATCTACAAGAGTAATTTATGATGTTATGGAAGCATCAAGATAAGAAAGCAGTTTTTTGTTACCTATCATATGATTGCTACAACCAATGTCTAATAACCAAAGGTCCTTGTTATGAGTGCCTTGAGAAAGATGGCACAGAAGAAACATTATTTTAGAGGATTCTCCTTTATTATTGGAGAGATGGACACTGCCTCTTTGTTGATCTGATTGTTTCTTTCTGCATTTATATTCATAATTCCCAAATTTCTTGTAGTAATAACATTGGACATTAGATTTTCTCCATGGTTTTCTTCTCTGAGTTTGGTTTTGTGAAGGTCTCCACTACTCTACTACATGATGATGTTTTGATCTGCCTCTGCCTCGTTTTCTGCCACCACTATATCCTCTGTCTCTTCTTTTGCTAAAATAAAGTTGTGCTTCGAAAGCTTGTTTCATGGAATCTTCTACCAAGTTGAGTCTTGTTTCGTGTGCCAAAAGTGATCTAGTCAACTATTCTACTGAGAAAGTTTTAAAATCTTTGGATTCGACAATGGTTGTTACAATCATGTCATATTTCTTAGGCAGGATTCAAAGGACCTTTTCAATTCTTTTTGATGAGCCTCCAAATTAGATAGATTAAGGCCCATCTGACTATCCTTCAGCGTATTAAACCTCTCCTTTTGCATTAGATGACATATTTTTAACTTTATATGTTCATTAGGAAGGTTTATGGATACTTGCATATTTGTGCCTAATATTATTTATTTTTGAAGAATATTGTGAGTATATTGGGCATATTATGAAGATTTGGAAGAGAAGATAATTTAGGGACTTTCTCCCTACTATAGGGGGATAAATATTAGATAATAAATCAACATAATATTATGAAATTATTGCACAAATTTAGGAGTTCCAATGATTGATAAAATCTAGGAATGTGAAGGATTTTGGAGGGGAAATCTTCCTCCTTTCAAGCATAATACTTCCTCATCATTTTGTATAAGTACCAATTCGAATTTTTCTCCAAGGCATGCATTTTTTAGCCTTCTTGTAGAGAAAACTTGTATTTTTGCAACTCCACTTTAATTTCTAGCAGGGATGTACTTAGATTGATTCAAATAATGAAGATTAGTACCATTTTTAGCTTATAAAGCTTGGTCTCCTTCATAATAATCTGAGTTTCTTTGGAATTGGCCCTCCCAGGAGACTCAAATCCCTTTTGTATAATTTTATTTTCTTCTTTTCACTTCTTATTCACATGCATCCCTTATTATTGTTTTTCCTATTTCTGCATTTTGTATTGATGTTTCTTTTGTTGTAGGATTGGGTTAAATGATTGAAGTGAGTTGTTTTTCAAGTTATTCATAGAGACACAAACATGATTCATCCTTATAATAACTTTTAAAATTCATCTTCATCATTAAGCTACTTTGATTGGGTTACTAGCTTATGAATCTAGAATTTATGGAAGTCCTTGCAGCAAAATAGTGGTAATTTTCTGCTATTTTTTAGAACATGTTAATGAGCTACATTTGAGTTTATTCTACTTGCATTAGATCATAAAAACATTCAATTTAATAAAAAAATTTACCCCATTTAATTTTCACTTGATTATGTTAGGCATTTGATAGGTTAACTATCACACTAGTTCTCGAATTCCCATATTTTAGACTAGTAATTTTCTGCTATTTTTTAGCACGTGTCAACAAGGGTATTTTGGAGTGATTCCATTTGGAATGGAAACCTAAGATATAATACTTAATAATAAAAAATTGTACCATCCCATTTTCATTTTATTTACTTGTTCATTCGATGAGTTATCTCCTTTTATAGCAATTTTGTCTTTCTAGTAGAAAATCTGTCAATTCCTATAGCAAACCTGTAACACCACTTTCCTTCATCAGTTTTGATCCCCACTACAACTATGACTTAGTCTAGATGAATAATGACCCCCAAATATGATTTTATGATCAGGAGGAGCTCTTAATCCATTCCAACCCTTCCTTTTATTCACTACAAAAACATAGTAGACTTAGATTCTTTATCATAAGTATGATGCAAGTAGGTCACTGATTTACAAGAAAGTGTGAACTAGGTAGATGGTACACGCAATTTTTATTAGTAGTGTGATGAATTATGCAAGATAAAATAACTTTCTTTCTTCAATTAGATTAACCTTTGTCCTTTCATGAATTGATTAGTTACAATTTACAGGTTGAGCAAGTAGCCTTTCCATTTCTTGCAAATAGAGTAACAATTCCATTTTTTCTTTGATTTCATGACATTCACTCCATTACATCAGATCAAAAAAATAAGGACACATTGTATGCTGCACATATAGGGCTGATATCTCTAAAGTTTGTACGAACCCCGGGTTGATAATTAAAGTTGGTAGCTTTGGGAGTTGCAACATTATTGTTGCAATTCCGAGGCTCATAAGTTTTTGGCATTGTTTCCTAGGAGGTGTCGAAGTATGCATTGTTTTCTTCCATAGTTGATTCATTTCCTTTACTTTCTGCAAAAACAAAAAATTGCATTAGACACATTTCATTTCAAGAAATTTTTTTTGCATTGCATTAGCATTCTCATTCTATTTTTTTTATAAATAAATAAAAAAAAAATCTCCAAC
>Ga0115851_101006_pt1 | contig 14261 bp, 11 predicted proteins | sample InSIn2gowninarea_FD_83865 | JGI IMG/M metagenome (GOLD analysis project Ga0115851, IMG submission 83865)
AAAATATCCCACCACGGAAAAACAAGCATACACAATATACAAGGCAATAAAAGACTTCAAACCCTAACTCTTGAAAAATCATTGCATTGTCTTTGTGCCGCACCTAATAGTCAGATCACTCCTTATTCAGAGAGGGTTTGGGTGTGATTTAGTCAGCCCATAGAAAATTCACCAGAGCAGAGTGCCAGTTTCGTTGTTCAGAGTGAATGGTCTTTTTTATGATGCGGATAAGATTCTTGTTTATGGAATATGCAAGACCATTTCCCTATGGGTAGTAGTTAACAAAATTATTTAACATAATACCATTTTACAATGAAAACTCATAAAGATTTAACGAAGAAAAGTACATTTCATTGTAAAAAACAAGTGATATAGGAATGCCAAACCTTGAGATAATGTTGTGCCTTGGGAACTTGATGACTTCCTTGTCATTCACTTGTTTCAGCAGAACTGCTTCTGTCCACTGAGTAAATTAATATGTGGAAGTTAAGATGTAGCAGTTTTTCTTTGATGAATATGGGGAAATATCACTGGTGATGTCCAAGCCCCACTATTGGAATGGTTTGTCCATTGCAAGAGGCAGCAGCGGGGCTACTGACCTTCGTTTTCTGTCGGCAGATATCCAATAGACTGGACACTTGCAGGCATAGGCATGTGCATCTTTGAATAATGTAGGCTAGTATAAACCAACCCGCATGACCTTGTGCACTGTTGTGTTTCCCGTGAAGTGACCCCTGGCTGGTCCGTCATGGAGATCATGTAACACCCTTTATGAACCTTGTGCATCTAGGTACTTGAGAAAAATGATGTTGTGATGTTTTCTGTAAAGCACTCCATGCACCAAGTGGTAAGGTCAAGCTTTCAGTTGAATTGCCCTCTTATTTCGCATAAAGAAGTGAGAGGGCATGGTGCCATGCTCAAGGTACTGGCGCTTTGCGTACCAAGATTTTTCGTGCGAAGTGGTGGGGGGCTCACTCAACATTATACATTTCAATTTCTTGCTCCTAGTTAGTGAGCTCTTCTTCTTCCTCTTGTGCATGTAATGCTTCTACTACTAGTCTGCAATGACTGTGACCCTTTATGGTGTGAACTGGCTTGATGTCAAGGTCATACTCCTGCAATCATGTTATCTAGTTCACCCTTCTCTCACCTACCTCTTGCTGAACAAGGAGTGATCTGACTATTAGGTGCGGCACAAAGACAATGCAATGATTTTTCAAGAGTTAGGGTTTGAAGTCTTTTATTGCCTTGTATATTGTGTATGCTTGTTTTTCCGTGGTGGGATATTTTAATTCAGGTCCTTTCAATCTCGGTCTCATGAAAGATATGGGTTGTTCATTGTTCAACTCATCTTTCTGAGTGAGCACAACAATGAGTGAAGTGTCGGAAACAATCTTGTAGAGAAAGAAATATTTGTAGAAGTTTGGGTTGTATATTGCAAGCACCTTTGCTATAGCTTGCTTAATCCAGGCAAATGCTTCCTTTTCCTTTTTTCCCTAGCCATATAATGCATCCTTCTTGGTCATATTTTGAATGGGTTTGGAAATATACACATAATCTGAGATGAACCTACTTTAATCCCACTCTTGGTAATGATGTGCCCAAGGAGGTTACCCTCAAACATTGCGAAGATGCTCTTCTCGGGATTCAAGAATATCTCGTACTTCCGACATCACTCAAATATTTTGTTAATATGGCGTGGGTGGTTTGACTGTTGTCTAGAGAAGATTGTCATGTCATCGAGGTAGACCACTACGCTCTGTCTGATGAGCCCATGGAAAGTGATGTCCATTGCACTCTGAAATGTAGCTCCTTCATTTACCAGCACAAATGAAATTCTTTGGTAAGTGAACATACCCCACTTGGTATGAAATGTTGTCTTCAGTCTATTGGGCTCTACTATAAGAACTTGATTGTATCCTGTGAAATCATCTAGTGAATAAAACACCTCTACTCCAGATACTGTCTGCAATATGTGCTCCATAGACAACACTGGGTAGTTATCTTTGTCTGAGGCACAATTAATATTTTGGAAATAAACGCACAAGTGGATCTCTCCGGACTTCTTCCTAACAAGGACTAGATTTGAAACCCACGTGGAATGAAGAACCTTGTAAATGATCCGAGCATCTAGCAGCTTAGTCAATTATTTCTCTATGAGGGGCTCAAGTGATGGATCCACTTTCCTTAGATTTTGCTGAAAAAGCTTGACCCCTTCTTTGATTCGAATGACGTGCTGGGTTATTCACATGTCATATGTCTTCAAGTCATTGTACATCCATGTGAATGCGTCATGGTACTACATGAATAGGTGGACAAAATCTTGCCGCTCTTGTGGTGTGCAACATGTACCAAGATTCACAAACTTCAAAACTTTGTCTGTTCCCAAGTTGATATGTTGGTAAAACATTGTGGAAATGTGATTTTTGGCATTTACGAGCCCCTAAAAGTGGTTATGCAGGTCATACAACTTGTCTAGTGATACCACGCCCTTGGGGATAAGGTTTCCTTTACTCTCATTAGCTGTTCTCTACAGAGACTGCTCATGCTCGTCTTCATATATCGATGTGTATTTGAAGACGTCAGTGCTAGCCATGAAATGCAGTATCTGTTGTTCATCATCAAAAACACGTAAATTACCAATGTTATCAGGGATAGATGGATTATACAAAATTTCAGTAGAAATTCTATCCCTTAACAGTGTAATACTAGCAACTGCATTCACCAGAGCATTTACAATTGCATTACACATTCTTGGTACATAAATAATATTGAAATTTTGGAAATTAGAGATAAGTCTCCATACCTCTTGTTGATAACTATTTAGACGGGGTGAAACACAATGTATGGGGTTACATACCTGACACACCACAATATCTGAGTCACCTACCAATTTTAGGACAACAACGTTGAGCCTGATGGCTTTCTGTAAGCCCAAAACAAGTGCTTCACACTCGGTGGTTTTGTTTGTGCACTTGAACTCCAAGAGGCTTGAGACTAAATGTTTCCTTTGCAATGGGTCTGTTAAGACACAAATGACTCCAAAGCCCTCCTCTGTCTTGGATACATCAAAGTATAAGGTCCACGTATTATTTGTACAAGGACTGCTTTCCACACTAGTACTACAATATCTACTATACAGGTTCCATCTTCACCAATTGGGCAAGGTAGGAGACCCACCTGTGTGTCTGTTAGGGTGGGGGTTGGCTGTGCAAGATAACACCCCAAATGCGTTTTCAGAAAGAAATTTTTTAACATGAGTTCTATGAAGCCAATGGTTCATTTTCACCATTAAAGGAAGTAATATTGTGTTTCATGTATCTTTCCAATAACACCTAGATCTGGTTGTTCCTGCCCTTTTGTAGAAGCCATAAGTGTGACCAGTCCATAGAAAAGATCCTTATAGATTGTTAGCCCAGTCTCTGCTGAGCAGTAAGCCACATGCTTCCGGGATGTCCATAATCGCAATTTTAATGCACTAATGAATTTTTCTGTCAAACGATAACTAGATGACCATATCCTGAAGTTGGCTGGCACACATGTTCTGTCAAGTTGAATTATTTGTGCAGTTGTGCTACTCCATTGAGCATTGATATTCTTAGCAATGGAGAGTGGCATGACATTGAATGACGCACTAAGTCAACCAAATAGTTGTGAACATTGAAGTTGAATATTTCAAGTGACAACGAAAACAGTGGGCAGAGCGAGTTTGCTTCCTCCATACGGAGCACGTTGAGCACGGATGCTAGTGAGTCTGGAGACTTGCTTGGTCCCTTGGTGGAAGAGACAACACCATCTACAAATGTTTTCTCCAGTGCATGCAAAAGAATATCCCGTTGATCCGTGATCTTAGTTAACTCATACAGAGATATGTTTACACATGTACTTTTCATGTCTTCAACAATGTTCTAGTCCAGAGCGGGAAGACTCACCAAGATTTCTGGGGGTATACTTGTGTTCATGTTGTACTGTGGGTTGCTCTTGTCTTTTCTACTCATGGATATATCTTTTGACGTAGCTATCTTCCTGGACTTGCTCTAAGATTTCTATGTTGATTTGACCGACGGATCAACTGTTCTGAGTAGATGTTGTCTTACCCTTTCCCTCGGTATCTCAAACATAGTGGGCCCCCTTGAACTTCTCAAGTTGTATCGATTTTTTTCTTTAGGGCCGGATGGTTTCTTGGAGGTTCCTTCTCGGTGGTTGCTTGTTGGGTAGTGTGAGCACATTGAGACATGTTGATTACTTGCCCAACACTTGGAGCTTCATCAGATGCAACAAATTCTTCTTTGTCTTCATCCTCGAGTTGAGCCAACTCACTGGCTGCCTATTCGTTGGTCAAATATGTAGTAAGAGCGCTCATTCCTTGGTTCCCTCTTGTGAAAGTCTTTTCTGAATGTCATTCGATGTGGAACTTGCTATAATGATTTGTTGTGATCACATCCAACTTGATCACAAGGTTAGAGCTCTACGCATATTTGTTCAAGTGACTAATTCTACTGCCTCAAGTCATATTCTTCCTCTTTGCAACCTTCGGAGGCCTATTGTTCATGGTTTTCTCGCTCATTTGTTGTTTGATTTTAGAAATTTCAGTTGTCAAGGACTTGACGAGACGAGTAAAGCACTCAATTTCACTTGCTTCCTTTTCCTGTTCCTTTCTCACAATAGTCTGAGACCTCCTACTCATGTCTTTGGAGTTATTAGTTGATTCATCATCTACAATGACTCCAATAGTGTGCAGGTCTTTCTCCAAAATAATTGCCTCTTCACAATTTTCCAATAGTGTTGGTTTCATAGCTCACTTGATGAACTGCACAATGCTAATAGTGCAGACATGTAGTAGTTAATAGTGATGGAGTCACAAGGTTTGGTGTCTGTTGTGAAATTTTTCAAGATCTGGTTAAACCTCTGGTTGAAATACTTGAATTTTTCTTTCTACTAAATTTTGAGACTACCCAACTCTTTTAGCAACATGGCGGTGGTTTTGTCTTTAACAAAATTCTCAAGGAAAATTCTCTTGAACACCCCCTAGTTTTGAATCAAGTTCACATGAATTTTGTGGTACCATACAACTGCTCTTCCATCCATGGTACATAGAAACAATCTACATACAATGTCACCATAACGTACCTCGAGTTTCTGCAGATGTAGGTAGAACGTGTCTAAGTGATCTTCCACCTTCACTATCTTGTAAGGGTCATACTTAGTTAACATATTCTCTACATGTCTTGGTATCTTGTGCAAGACACTCAAGAGTGCGAATCTGATGATTATACCTCTAAATTTGTTGGTTCATCTCCACCTCTGCCCTCGCCTCCTCTGCTACCTTCCCCTCCTCCTCCTGTGCGAAACTTGATCCCAAGAGTAAGAGGTTATATTATTCTCTCTCTCAAAAGACTATAGGTTCCTCTTCATTTTCAACAGCTTCTGCCAACTCTTCAAGAGTGGCGAGGATTGATTCTTCCACAAATGAGACTACCACTCCTAAGGGAGTATTATTTTGCTTCTTCTACAAATAGGGAAGAGTGTGCACTCCTGGAATCAGTCCAACAAATTTAACAAACTGATGGGTGATGGATGGACAATGTGGGTGTGATGATACACAATTTCTTGTTCGATTCAAGGAGAGAGGGAGTGCATGTTACTGCATTTATGAGATGATAGATGAGTGGGGTTGGTAGGACATTCAACCATAAAATATTGGCAACCCTTCTTCTAGCATCAGAAATGTTGATGGTGTTGGACCCACCAACATGTAGGGGATCACCCCGGTATGAAGTCCCAACTAGACCTCACACCGTTTGGTGTAGGAGTCCCGTCTGGTACGATGGCCCTGTTTCCATTATCTTATAGATTTTCCTTAGCTCTTGTTATTCATCACATGAGAGTGTTCTTCTTGTATCCTCAAAAAGTGAGGTGATTATTCCTAGTGAGTGTGTAATGTAACTTGTGTCCAGGTTATCTTACTGTAAAGGGAGAGAGTAAAATCAAGCCTCTAGATGAGAGGTAGTAGTACCACCCAGAGAGAGACACATGTGAACCAACAAGGGTCTGACCAACATACAGTGGAGTAGTCCACAATGGATGTGACAGTTATTAAAACCAAAGTGCAAGGGAAAACATGTACACCATCCTGCAGAGTATTCCACACAGAGGTGACATTCATTATAACCAATAAAAAATAATGGTATGTCTAAAGTCCTGGGAGTAGTCCACACGGATGAGACAACAATGATAACAATAAAACAAATATTCAACAATGTAAGTACCAAAATAACCAAAGTAGTTCAACTATATTAGTACATGTTAAGAAAACATGCATTACAAATGTTTAAAGAGTAGTCTTACAAACATCTATAAGACATGTGTGAAAACATGTCAGCCTTAACAGGATTTTGAATTAAGAAAAATTCCCAAGACACATCTATACACCATACATCACTAGTCCCAGTAGTGGGACATTGGAGCCACTCCTGGCTCCTCAAAGAATGGACTACAGACTCTCAAGGCTATGTGGGAGGAGCCAAGGTGAAAAGTCCTTGCTCATATAATTAGAGGGGTATATATAGCCAAGGGTGATGCTTGACCCTTGTGACTCTTGGACTACCCTCTTGAATGTTCAACTTCCCATGAAGTTTTCAATTGACATGACTCTTTGACTTCTTTTGTGCGTCCATTGGACGTAAATTTACATTACATTTATTTACAATGGATATGGCCCATAATGGTGATGTCGTCAAGAAAACTCATGACACAACTCGACATGACACAGTTGGTTGACTATGGTGTCCATGTCAAGTTGTTGTGCTACTAAGTGATGGATGTACTCTTGGTGTGCTTTGTCTTATCCTCTGCATGTCATAGTGCTGTGAGATCTTCAATGGTCTTAGTCTTTCTTGATGGTTCAATGCATGTGTTCCTTTTGCTTGTTGCTTGATATGCTTGGTACATCAGTCCAACTGCAACCAAGTCTTCTAGCATGTGCATTCCTTCTTCATCCCATTCGTCATCTCACCATAATCTACCAATGTATATGTTCCTGCAATTCATTCATGATGGGACATCAAATCCAAAACCTCCTAGTCTAGCATGATGCATTGTTCTCATATTCTAGGTGACAAGGAGGGAGGACAACTCACTAAGATAGCGTGGAGCATAGCTCAGGTTGGAATGAGGAATTTCGGGAGGACAACCTACACTATTGGGAAAAACTGTGCAGTGAAAGTCACCAGTGTCAGCTCCAAGGTGGGACCTTGAGGGGGATCACTTCTGCATTGTTTCCAGAGGGAAGATAGAGCGGGCCTACAGAGGGACAACTAGATAGTTCTGCGCATTTTCTAGATGGAACACGGAGTAGGGCTATAGAGAGACAACTAGGAAGCTCCACACCGTTTCTAAGAGCAATGCAGAATAGGGTTGCAAGGGACCTGTTGAGGCCTGACTGCACAATTTCTGGGAACATTGTAGGATAGGCAGCAAAGGGTCAGCTGGGCATGTTTGTGTAGTTTTGGAGAATAGTGCAGAGAAAGGTAGTAAAGGACAAGTTGGTCAGTTCTGTGTAATTTTGGAGAACATTTCAGACCCAAGTCTTAGAGTAGTGTAGGCTTCTGGAAGACAAGAAGGAGGCTTGATGACTGTGCTTGAGAAATGTGTAGTTCAGTTTGGTCATGGAGACAGTCTCTGCACAATTATATGAGGCAAAAAGGCTGCTCACCTTCGATATTTTGCAATGCAGCTGACCTAGAGGACAATCTCTACCACTACGTACTTTCGAGCAGCAGAGCAGGGTCACTGAGGGCTGCGACTGCGTAGTGTAGCTCATTCGGGGTCTGGTAGAAGAGGGTTGTTCGGTCGGACAGATTATCAGGAAAATGGCTAAGTGTCGAAGGGAAGTGAACTTGTGTGGACTTGACATAGTGATCATACACTTAGCGTACCTAATGATGAGAAAACATAAACCACCATGACAACAAGACAAAACATGCCCTGGATGAGACTATCTTAGAGATGAGAGCGAAAAGTGCGACACTTGTGATCGACCTTCAGACGACCGTGACGACACTTATCCGACATTGCTTATAACTTTGTGTGTGCGTACGATGGGTGTTCACAGAGCAAATAAAACTCAAACAAACAAAGAAAAACCTTCAAACTTGCTAGAATAAGATCACAAGCATGAAAAAGCAATCAACATGCTAAAAGACGACCATTGGTCAAACAAGAAAAGTTGAAAACAACTTCACAAGGGCTCATGTGGTGAGCTCGAGTGTTATGACCATTAAAGGAAAAACCAAGGAAGGCTCTGAAATATGGATGTAAGCCAAAATTTTGGAGGGTGTTGCAATGCTACAACAGGCCCCCTACCAACACCTTTATTCTAATGCTCTCCAACCTATGACCCATGTCCCTTCTCAATGACATTGAAATTATTGTAAGGAACCACATTTTATTTCTCACCTACATCCTGAGGTTTTCTTTGCTTCGGTGGCTACTTCTGTTTAATTTTTCCATTCCCTTCCAAATCATGCTTAGGCTCAACTTTGTGCTTTGACTACTCATAACAATACTTTAGATTCCGGTTGGCATCCTCCAATGATATAATTTCATCAAACTCAATCTGGTGCCTATATGCTATTAGAAATCCACTCATGAATCTTTGAATCTTAGCCTTCTCATCCTTGAGGTAAGGTACATACCTCAACAACTTGAGGAACCTACTAGTGTACTCATCATCTGTCATAGAACCCACCTTCAGCTCATAAAAATCCTTAGCCCTATCATCATAGTACCTCTTAGACAAGTACTTCTTCTTGAAGAATATCTCAAACATATCCCAAATCAAATATTCTTTCCAAATTCCCTTTAAATAGAAAAATTCCTGAATATAACACATTAGAAATCCCTACTACAATTACTGGTTTATAATCTCCTACTTGTTCTTTACATTAACAAGTTATTTAATTGCATAAAAATTGAAGTAAACATGATTGCACCCTTCACAACTATACAGATCATGCACTGAAATAAACTGAGACAATAACACAAGGGACACCATTATTTTTGGACAATCGTCCCCATAAAAACCTAATTTGGGAAAAACGGTGCAGCATATAGAGGATTTGTAGTATTAAGCAGATTTCATGAATACAAATAGGGTGCCAGAAATGGCTCACCCAACCAAGAATATCCTTAGTAGTAGTACCTCTATCCGGAGATAGATATTTTGGCAAATCAGCAACTGGATGATCAAGCCCCAGATTGACTGCGGTTGTTCCATATGCTGGATAGTGAAAGTTGCTCTAATCACTACTCAAGAATTGCGTGGCTCCTCCAAAAGAAACGTCACCCTATCCCACCTCAGATCTTCTAATCTTCTCCCAATCTGCCCCACAAAATCTCCCCAGCGCTACCTCTGAGGCCCAACGTCAACCTCTATGCCTTCTGCGTTGCTTGTGTTAGCCATCTGTGTCCTTTGCATCAGCTTTTTTGGCCTCTACATCAACCCTTCTAGGGCTTGCGTTGTCTCTCCCATCACTGTGCTACCTATCTACTATGTATTCTTCGGCCTCAAATGAAAATCGCTTGCCGAACTACCCCTTACTGTAGCTGATCAGTTGCTCAATTTCCTCAGCAAACCTTTCCCCAAAAAATATAATTCTTCTGATCACTTGGTGTGTCTTCAATTGACCCTCAAGCCTCCTCTTACACTTTTCTTGTTGACGAATCAACGACTGATATTAAGTCCCTAATCAATGGCTAAGATTAGAAATATCTTGATGCTGGTCATTTAGAACTTTCTCACCCATATTTTATTAATACACATTAATATTTTTATTTTCCTAAGTTTAGACTTAGGAACCCATTAAAAGAATTAATTATTTTAATAATTCTTCATCGGGGTGGAATTTCTCCAAACTATTTATGGGTCTTGAAGATTTCATGTGCCTTAGCCTCTCCACCCAATTTTATGGCTACAACACATCCAATGCTACCGAAAATAAACATTCCCTCTTAGCGAGGAATATTCTCTAACAATGCTTCACCATAGAAGCATCACATTGATCTTCCACATCAATGCTTTGTGTTGATGCTTGGGTTGTTGCCCCACATCTACTGCACTGCTACTTCTTGTATTGCTACTCATGACACTGCCACTACCACTGCTACATCTATACTATAACTCCCTCTCCAAATGCTACCTCATGCTACCCATAGCACTACCACTACTAACTGATGCACTGCAAATTAGTGACTGAGAAGTAAGTATCTGACTTCACCCAAACACTGCCATCCTGGTTAGTCTGGAAGCTTCGTGATGCTGAAGCTACCTCTACTGCTATCTTGTGCTCCCTCTGCTACCACTTCGTTTCTGCAACCTCTTATGTGCCTCCCACACTATTGTAACCTCCACTGTGCTGCTACAGACTTCTGCACTTTAACCCTGCCTTTCTGCTCCATTACACCTTGCTCCACCTGACACTTATCATCATGCCACTGTCTTTAAGGGCTCCCATAGCCTGATGTGATCCAAAATTTTAGGCACCTCAAGGATCCTACCCATGCATGTAGTCCTCTCGACTACAACTCCATGTCTCCCCACCTCTTCTCTAGAGGTGCATGAGCACTCATGGCACAATCGTCATTAGTCTTAACATCCTTCTTTGCCTTTGCTGGAGCAGCCTTTGAGTCGGAAGCTTCTCCGTTGCCTTTATTCCTGGGGAACTAAGAGGCATAATGTCCTATCTCCCCACAATTGAAGCGATTGACCTTGAAGATGTCTTTCTTCTTCCTCTTTTGTACCCCCTCCTATGTCATTGATGCAAGAGTTGCATCCTCCTCCTCCTCCTCATTCTTGATTCAAACTCACTTACCACTACTCCCTGCCTTGGTCAATATTCTGAGCTCTTGATGTCGAAGAGCTTCCCACATCTCCTCGCAACTGGGGAGAGTCGCTCTCCCCAAAATGATTTGGAAAAACGTCTCCCAGTCCTCGGAGACTACATTCAGAGCAGTCCTGACCATGAACTCTAGATCCAGTGTAGACCCCACAGAAGTAAGCTGGTCACGAATCCCTTACAACCTGAGAAGGAATGGATCTATGTTCTCCCCTTTCTACATTTGATATGACCTTAGTTGATTCTCCAATAACATCTTCTGCTGCACGGAAGAGTGCTGGTACATGGTGGTCAACATCTACCACATCTCCCTTGTTGTGTTATTCTCAGCAATATGTGGTATTACATGATCCTTGACCCTATCTAGGATCATGCATTTCTCCTTCGCATGGGCCTCCTCATACATCTCATTTGCATCAGGGTCAACTAGGACAAGTATTGTTTTCAAGGCGTAGTCCTTATGCAATGTTTATCTAGGATTTCCAGGATCCTGGCATTCCAGATGACAAAATTGGAAGCCCCATCCAATATGTCTTGATCCCTCAATATGTTCACTACCATCTCTGCTCCTCTTCTCTAGACTCGATACGAGTCCTGATTTTCCTCTAGGAAATCCTTCGACGAACTGTTGAATCACTCCCCTCCAATCCTCCTTTGCTGCTGCAACCCGAATTTAGATTTCTTGGCTAGAAATTCATCAAGGTAGTGATTCCCTCTACCTTGGCTTAGTCTCCTTAGACACTGTTCTACATCGATAGAAACAACACCAGCTCCACAAATCAAAATCTGTTCAGCTCCCTTAGCCCTAACAACTCAAAGAATATAAGCCCTTCAGGCTCTGCATGGGCTAAATCTACTCCTCCCAGCTAACTGGGTCAATCCTTCCTCGCTCATAAGGATGACATGGCCCTACGTAAGCCTGATCTTCCCTTCTATGCCTCTGTGCTAGCCCTGATGGCTGACGCAGCTACTGCGTGGGCTCCTCCAGCTACTGTGTCTTCCTCTCCCATCTCATAATGTTGACGTAGGAACTGCATGAGCCTTTGTGTCACACTCTTTGCACTATGTCACTCCTCTTGCCTCTTCAACTTTGGAACAACGTTGTCGCTTGAGACAACTTATTCTCTGTTGTAAATTCTTAGATTTATCAGCTGGTATCTTCAGTCACCTATGATCTGTAGTCACTCTGTTACCATGTGAAAATTCCTAAATCTAACACATCAAAAACCCCTACTGCAGTTACTAGTTTACAATCTCCTACTTGTTCTTTAAATTAACAAGTTATTTAATTGCATAAACCTCGAAGTAAACACTATTACAATCTTCAAAAATATACAGATAATGCATTGAAATAAACAGAGACAATAACACAAGGGACACCGTTATTTTTGGACAATCGTCCCCGAAAAAATCTAACTCGGGAAAATCGGTGCAACATATGGAGGGTTTGTATTATTAAGCAGATTTCGTGAATACAACTAGGGTGCTAGAAATGGCTCACCCAACAGAGAATATCCTCGGTAGTAGTACCTCTATATAGAGACAGATATTCCAACAAATCAATAATTGAATAATCAAACCCCATAACGACTCCGGCTATTCCTATGATGGACAGTGAAAGCTGCTCCAAGCACTGCTCAAGAACTGCGTCACTCCTCCAGGAGCTGCGTCACCCTATCCTAGCTCAGAATTTTCTGATCTGCTCCCAATTTTCCCCACAGAATCTCCCCAACACTGCCTCTGAGGCCCAACGTGAGCCTCTATGGCTTTTATGCTGTCTACATCAGCCATTTGTGTCCTTTGTGTCAGCTTCTTCGGCCTCTATGTCATCCCTTCTAGGGCTTGCGTTGTCTCTCCTAGCACTGCGTTGCCTCTCTGCTATGTATTCTTCGACCTCATATGAAAATCCCTTGCCGAACTACCCTCACTACAACTAATCATTTGCTCAATTTCCTCAGCAAACCTTGCCCCAGAAAATCTAATGCTTTTGATTACTTGGTGTGTCTTGAACTGACCCTCAAGCCTCCTCTTATACTTTTCCTATTGAAAAATCAACAATCGAAATTAAGTTCCTAATCAATGATTAAGGTTAGAACTATCTTGATCCTCGTCACTTAGAACTTTCTCACCCATATTTTATTAATACACATTAATATTTTTATTTTGCTAAGTTTAGACTTAGAAACCCATTAAAAATATTAATTATTTTAAATATTCTTTATCCAAGTGGAATTTCTCCAAACGATTTTTGGGTCTTGGAGACCTCATGTGCCTTAGCATCTCTGCCAAATTTCATGGCTAGAGCACATCCAGTGCTACCCGAAATAAACATTACATTCTTCATATCTTCCCACCAAATATTTTCTTTCCCTTTGAGACTAAAGGTAGCTATGTTGGCAGTCATGTTCTTTGAATAGCTATGACATTTTAATAATTTCTTTATCCCAAGCAACCATTCCCCTACATCTTCTGACTTCTTCATCTTTGCATTGAATGTAGGTGGCTTGAATTTCTTGAACTCCTCATGAAAGTACTCACCCCTCCTATAATGATGATGATGGTGATGAATGGGATTTCGTCTCCTGGATGAGGAACTAGAATGATGCCAATACATACAAATCCTCCTATCGGGTGTATCCAATGATCTACCACATCTAATTGTATCCCCTTTATCCAACCTATATTCGGACCAAGACCTGCTACCATAAGCTCCATTAGTTTTTTCTTCCTACTCTTGACTGATCCTCCATTATCCCTATCTCTGAAACTCTGAAAAGCTTTGAAGAATCACTACGTTGACCTCTATCTAATTTTCTTGAGCACTTGGAAGTCTTTCCTGAGCCTCAACCAACCTGTCATTGTCCTCTTTGCATCTTCTGATCTCTGCCATCAAACTCCTTAATGTATATGCTATATCAGGAGAATGCTCCCCTCCTTGTTTCCCAACTGATTTGTAGGGAGAGTCTTGGGAGTTTTAGTCTACCATTTTACTCGTCACCTTTGGTTCTCTTTGTTACAAGGATTAGTGTCCACACGGATCTACTCTATCCCACTAAGGTATGGTAGTGCCTTAGAAACAAAACCACAATAAAGTCTAACTTTATTTCCTTTTATATGAATAGATAGAAGAAGAAAGAGGGGGCCAACCTGTGTCTTCCATTTGAACTCCTCACTTGAATCTTCCTCCTTCTTGTAGCCGTTTGGTTCTTGTCCGCCTATATGCCCAACTTTTAGGAATACCTGCGAAATCAAAGCAACTAGATACTATGCAAGAACAAAGATCTATCATATAAGCAATCTAGGGTCAGTGTAGATTAACCATTCACATGTATAAGCATAAACACATAATGCACAAGTAAATGGAAG
>Ga0115851_100943_pt2 | contig 14260 bp, 12 predicted proteins | sample InSIn2gowninarea_FD_83865 | JGI IMG/M metagenome (GOLD analysis project Ga0115851, IMG submission 83865)
ACCTGTTGTCCCTGAACACATGGGTTTTGAACTTGTTGCCCCTAAACAAGAGGATTTTGGACCTACTGTCCTTGGACATAAGGATTGTACACTTGTTGCCCTTGGACATAGGGATTCTGTACCTGCTGCCCTTGGGCAAAAGGATCTTGTACCTGTTGACCTAGGACATTAGGATTTTAGGCCTACTACTGTAGGACTTGTCCTTAGCTTTGTCCTTGCAAGGGTTCACCTTGTTAATATGTATACAAGGGTTGATGCTACCGGAGTTGGTCCTACTACTGCAAGGGTTGACCTTGAGGCTACAAAAGCTATCCCTGGGGCTGTAGAGGTTGGCCTTGTGAATACATAGGTTGGGAGGTTTGTGAAGGATACTGCATCTGTTGTTACATAGTTTTTTGCAACTGTTACGAGGGTTTCCCCTGTGGTTGGTGTAGTTTACCTTGCTGTGGTATCATTTTCCCTTGTTGTTGCGCAGACAAACCTTGCTGAAACAAAGGTTTCCCTTATTACTGCAGAGGCAATCCTTGCTGTTGCAAGGGTACTTGAGTAGTACCCAGAAAACTTTTGAACTAAATCTAGCCATAGCCACCCTAAACAGTGGATGATCTAGGTTGAACGTACTACCTAGACTAAAGGACGTAAGGAATATTGACCATCCCTTGAGAACCATATGGAACGTAAGGAGTTCGGTACAAAATCTGAGCCTCATAAGGCTATTGATAATGGAAATTTCTTGACCCAAATGTACCAACAGGATTTTGAACCTGTTGGTACTGGACATTGCTTGATCCAGCAGGACTAGTAGGGTTTTGAATGATGCCAGAAGAAGGCTGGTTCATACCAACCATGTGAGCCTGTGAGCTACTCACATTAGTGGTGCCTGACACCATAGAAACACTCAGATTTTGCCCCCAAGACAGTGGCACAACTTGGCCAGTTATTGGCGGGATTGAAGAACTGACAGAAACATTCTTCGAGACCACCAGTTGAACCAAATGGGTAACTGGGACAGATGATACAAGAGGATTCGGAATGGTGGATTGCACCAGGATTGAGGTAACAGCCTATTGGGAGGCTAGGTTTGCAATCAACAAACCTATAGTAGGCATGGTGCCAGACGCCCAAACAAGGTTATGGTAAAGTGATGAGGCACTAGGTGTACCTAAAACCATCTGTGCCAAAGACACATAATTAGGAAAAAATTCCTGATACACACTGATGGGAATGCTCCCTATATAGGGGAAACCTTCAAGAGGAAATGTATGTTCTTCCTCCTCGATAGTGTGTGGAGTAGAAACTTCTGACTCATCCAGAGAGGTAACTAGAGCATCGCCTTCAGGTTCCATAGCTGGGAACAAATGACGACGAACGATCGAAGAGGTATGAGGGGATAATTCCAAAGGAACACTTGGTTGATTGTATAGATTGTACAAATGCTGTAGTGATATCACAATAGGGTCAAACAAAGGATTCAAAGGATAGATAACCAGTCCAAGCTGGCTATCAGTAGTCGGCAAACTCTCAAGAGTTTGGATGGGATTGTCCAGAGATTCTGGCCCAAAATTAGCAGGTGACCCAATATTTGAAATAGGCAGAGGATGAGATGGAAAAGGTTGAATGCTTAGAATGATTCTGAGTTCAACACCTTGGTCCTCGAGTGACTCTAGTAATTCAGGAAAAGGCTCCACAGACAATCTTTCAGACGGAGGAGAGGAAGAGGAACTAGGTGAACCAAATGGTTTAGCCACGATGACCTTGTCTTAGTTAACCAGAAAAGAGAGAGATAAAATTCAAGGCTTTAAAATTTTATTTAGGGAAAACTCACAATTTGGTCTAGAAAAGACTAACAAGATGTTACAAGATCATGGGCAATCAATTTTTTAAGGCACATCAATAGACTGGTGCTCTTTCAACTTTTAAGAGTTGAGAAAGAAACAAAGATGACTCTATCACTTTCGATTGGAAACAAGCTCGAAAGGAAAAATGATTGAATGATATTTTAAGTTTAACGAGTCAAAAATATCGAATGACTTCTCTGGATGATCTAGGTAAATAGGATTACTAGGCAACTGTGAACTTTAGAATACCTCTTTGTGAACCAAGAAGTATGGGTAGGCGATCTCCCCGAATGCTGTGTTCGGTGTATCATGTTTGCAAGGTGGCCGACTCAAATTCCTATGGATAAAGGATTGTAGCCTAAAGGGGTCTCCCGTTATATACTCGACAGTACGGGGAGAAAAAATCTGTACTAGTGCTAGTGCCGAAGCGAATGACAACTTCTAGGTTTGAAGATGTTGGAACACATCTCTAGCCTAGACCTTCTAGATGTGATCATTAGGATTCAAATGCACCTTAGGTTAATTGAGTTCATTTTAAAGTTTATCTTGAGTTATGTCTCAGTTTTCAGGCCTTAGCAATGTGACTTGAAAAACCCTAAATGTAGTTAAACGAGACAATACCCTTTCAATTCAATGAATTGTCTACACTAGAGAGGGTAGAAAATACACAATCAAATGCAAACAACCAAGCAACTGAAAGAAAAATTATTTTTCACTACTTCACTTTTCAAGAAATTAAACTAATGAAAAATACATTCCAATTCCTAATTTCCTGACAAGTACACTCTAACGGTCCTTTCAAAAGCAAAGAGAATTCTTTTTCTTTTCAAATGCCAATGCAATCCTAGTCTTCAATGATGCTAACTATAGTAGAATGCTGATGCAACAAACTAGAATTTTATACTTTTCATGAAATGGCAAAATGAATTTTCTCATAAAACACTTCAATGGAAAAGTTTTCAAGACAATTAGCTCTCAAACAAATGAAAAACACGAAAAGAGAATCTCTTTCAAACTAATGAAACAATGAATTTACCAAAAAACAAGACAAGTACTGTGATCCATGCCAAAAAAGAAACGTTGAGCGAAGAAAATGAAAGCCTTTCAAACTTGTGTAATGGAGGTCAAAGCTGTAGAAGGACCATAAATGAAATGCAAGGAGTAAATGCACCAACAACTTGACTCACTGAGTTCAAAATCAGCTGAATGGATGAAAATCTAGATGCCCTAGTGCCACTAACCATCCAACACAATAAATCAAGTGAAAATATGACCAATCAACAAGCAAACAATTCAAATGAATATCAGCTTTCTAGTCAGGGAGAAGATGATCTAAAAAGCTTACAAGGTCGAAATCATGAAAGAAAAACACACTGGTCAAGGTTTGGGGTAAACCCTAATATTCAGTTATAGGCATCAGTGTGACTTCCTAACTAACAACAAGTGCCAGAAGGAGGTCAACGTGACTGTTTATCAACATATCAAGTTGATCGATGAAACTGTTAGCGAATTAATCACACTAAGCGAGGATGCTAAGGAAAAAAAATAAAATCAAAAGTTGGGACTAGACTTGCTACTATGAATTTAAAATCCAGACCGATAAGAAAAGGAAAACAAATATAACTAAAGGGAAAGGACAAAACTATAAAAGTTCACACAAAACCATGGAATTCCAAGCAAACAAACAGAAGTATTTTCTCCCTAGTATGTTGGCCAATTTGTGGTGAAGTAAAATTATGAGTGAGGACACAAACAATTCCTCTAGCCCCATAATGGGTCTAGCCACAACCAATACATTCTATGGAATATTTCCTTAGGTTAGAACCAATTAAAAGGGCCTACCTCTTAGTACGCTTATGCCGTTTGGTGATGACCATGCTTGCTCACTCCAACTATCTCTCGTTTCCTTCTTTGAACACCTGAAACAAGTAAACAATAACAGACAACAACTGTGATAACATACAAATTTTAATTCAACCTACTTAACAAGTCAAGAAACATTAATCCATAAACATGTAAGATGACACATTATGTAGGAAATCAATTGATAGTTGCATATATATTGAATCAAGAAGAGATTACAACCATTGTCTTAGCATTGTTGTTATCCTCCAACAAAACCAGGTTCCCACACACTTCCATTAGCATTCCATAATGGCCTCAACAATGATAGTTTTAAGGCTCTTCCTTTTAGGCTTCACACTAAACCAAATTCACACTTCTCCCTCACACAACTAGAGAGCTACACCTATGAATAGCTTGCTATTTAATCCAAACTTAATTAGCACTATCACACCAACATTAACACTAGCTTATGCTTGGGAAAAATGAAGGTTTATATAGAGTGAATGGATGGGAGATGGTTCCTCTTCTCATGGGAGAAAGTCTTATCTTTGGAGGTAGTTCCATCCTTATAGGGGAAAGGATCCCAAACTGACATCCTCGACTCTATCCAGCCCAACCATTTACTAGACTTTCGTTATGAAGTTTCTAGAGATGGAAGCTTTGGATCCTTATTTAAAAAACTTTCCAAAAGAGGATAGGCATGACTAAAAGAAAGCTCATTCACTCTGGTTGGCACTAGGGACAGTGTTAATCCCTGCATATCAGAGCAAGGAGGACAAAGATCATTAGCACCGGTCTTGTAAACTGGGAGAAACAGAAGATTTGTGGGAAATGGTGCAAAAGGGAATTGTTTTGCTCATGAAGAGGGACACAATAGGAGTTTCTTCATGAAGGGAAAGAATATATGATTCATTGTAGAGGTCCTCTAGGATCAAGGAATGGGGAGTATAGGGACAGTGACAAAATGTTGTGTAACACTCTCTGAATTGTGTGCTTCCAGGCACCTAAGAAAAATTCCATTGTTATGCTTTCTATAAAGCACTCTGTGCACCAACTTGTAAGATAAGGATTTTAGTTAGAGTTCCATCTTCTACAGCATGGAAAACTGAGATGGCATGGTGCCATGCTCAAGGTACTTGTGCACTTCTTCATACCAAGAGTTGTCATACAAAGTGGTTGGTGCTCATTCTACATTATACATATCGAATTCTTTCTCCCATCCAACGAGTTGTTCTTCTTCCTCTTGTGCATGTAGCACTTCCAATACAATTCTACAAAGACTGTGACCCTTGACAATGTGAACTAACTTGATATCAATATCACACTCTTGTAGTCATGTCATTGAGTTCGCGTGTCTTTCACCCAGCTCTTGTTGAACAAGTAGCGAATCTTACTACTAGATGCAACACGAAGACTATGCAATGATTTTTCAGCAGGTAGGGTCTAAAGTGTTTCACCTACTTGTATACCGCATATGCTTGCTTATCCATGGCGGGATAGTTGAGCTCAAGTCCTTGCATGCTCACGATCATGAAGGAGATGGGACTTTCGTTGTTCAGCTCATCCTTCTCAGTGAGCACTGAAATGAGTGAATTGTGGGAAGCAAAAGTATAAAGTAAGAAATATTTGTTGAAATATGAGTTGTATAGTGCAAGTGCATCTACTATCGCCTACTTGATAAGGGAGAATGCATCCTTTTCCTTCTTTCCCCATTTTTATATTACATCCTTCTTGATCATATCTTGGATAGGTTTAACAATTTGCGAACAATCTAAGATGAACTTTCGGAGGAAGTTGATCTTCCCCGAGAAGGACTGGATAGCTTTCTTGTTGGCTAGGTGAGGAATCTACATGAAAGTCTAAACTCAGTCGAGATCAACCCTGATCCCACTCTTGGCAATGACGTGCCCAAGGAGGTTCCCCTTAGACATTGCAAAGACACTCTTCTTGGGATTCAAGGATATCTCATACTTTGACATCACTCAAATATCTTCTTAAGATGGTGTAGGTGGTCTAACCATTTCCTGGAAACAAACTATTACATCATCAAGGTAGACCACAATTCTCTATCCAATGAGCCCACAGAAGGTGGTGTCCACAGTGAATTGAAAATTTGCGCTTGTGTTTACCAGCCCAAATGGAATTCTTCAATAAGAGAACGTACCCCACTTAGTATGGAATGTAGTTTTAATCCTGTTAGGTTCTGCTACTAGAACCTAGTTATATCTAGAAAAACTGTCAAGCAAAGAAAACATTTCTTGTCTAGATACTATCTACAAGATGTGCTCCATAGATGGAACTAGGTAGTTTTCTTTCTTTGAGGCATAATTAAGACTTCAAACATGTACGCATATGTGAATATCCTTGGACTTCTTCCTTACAAGAACTAAGTTTGAAACCCAAGTAGAATGACGAACCTTGTAAATGATCCGACATCCAAAAACTTAGTCAATTCTTTCTATATGAGGTGTTCAAGTGATGGATGGACTTTTATGAGCTTCTGTTGAAATGGCTTGACCCCTTCTTTAATCAGAATGATGTGTTGGATTATTCACGTGTCATATGTTTTCAAGTCATCGTATTTCCATGCGAATACATAACGATACTGTCTAAACAGGAGGAAAAGGGCTTGTATCTCTTCTAGTGTCCAACACATACTGAGATTCACGAATTTTAGATGTCTATCTGTTCCCAAATTAATCTGTTCGTGCATCAGTGTGGAACTATGTATTTTAGTGTTACTAGGCCCTTTGAAACAGTTATGCAAGTCATATAGATTTTCGAGTGAAACCACACCCTTCGGTATGATTTTTTCTTTACTTTCTTTAGCTGTGTCTTGCAGAGACTTTCTTGTGCACATCTTCATCTATCGTTGCATCCTTGAAGACATCAATGTTGACCATGAAAGGCAGTATCTGTTTATCATCATCAAAAGCATGCAAATTAGTGATGTTATTAGGGACAGATGGCTTATACAAAATTTCAATAGTAAATATATCCCTAAGCGTTGTCATCCTAGCAGCTGCATTTGCGAAAACATGTGCAGTTACATTGCACATTCTTGGTATAGAGATGATATTTAAAGCTTGGAAATTAGAGATAAGTTGCCCTGCCTCTTGTTGGTAACTCTTAATACAAGGCAAGACACAGTGTATGGCGTTGTTCGGATATTCTGACACATATTAAATAATTAAATATAACTTGGTCTAGTGTATGGTTAGGTAAAGTGTGTTTTTTTAGTATGTACTTTTTGTAACTTACAATCCGACAGTCACGATATGTTCTAGACATGAAGTGATCCAACAATTCATTATCTTCTCAGAATTACTGACACTTGATCTATGGCTTAACACATGATTGGTCCATGGTCTCTATTTAAAGAGCATGGAGGGTCATTTGTTAGGTGACCGTTTATGAGAGATGCTTATGTAAATTTTCTTTCTTTTACATTAATAAATTTCCTGAAGTGACTATGTTGGCTTAGGTCGTGGAATGTTTCCATCTTTCAAGGTTTTAACCACGTTAAGAATAATGGTGAACTAATCTGTGATATGTTTGTGAGTTGTCTACTTTAGTTTTCAATCTAAGGAACTTACTGTGCAAATTCATACATGGTATAAGAGCTATTTGAGGGTTGCATCTGTTGATGATCCAAATTCAAAGCCAGTACAACTGCATCCAAATGTTGTTTCCTAAATCTATTGTTTTTGACTGCTTTCAGGCTGAGAGGACATCTCTATTGTGTTAGGAGCATCTATTCTAGTGAAGAACCCCTTTCATTTCATGCGAAAAGGTTTTTGGTAGCCCTAAATATGTCATTTTTAAGATCGAGAGATATATAGTCTTTATTTGCAGTTATAATTATTTATCTCTCTGTTTATTTCGATTTATAGTCATCTATTTTTCTTTTTATTACGAGATCTATACCTTTCATTTTTGCATATGCTTTTTTCCCCGCGACTTTATGCGATCTAGGCAAACCAGAAATAGAAGGAATGGATTTTTTCATGTGTATGCTCTTTTCCATTGCGCCTTAGTGTGATGTGGGAAAACTAGAAACGTTGAGGAAAATATATAGTTTTTGGCCAAATTTAACTTTAAGCCGGAAGGCTTGGATACTTTTTCTTGTTTGTTTAGTTTATGTGGTTGTTTTTTTGTTTTGTAGGCAAAATTGGGTTTTTGAATTAAGCACACACCCCAAAGCATCAGTGAGCAAAAAAAAAAAAAAAAACCCTTCCTACTTTCCTTATATTTTTATTTTTTTAAATTAAAACAATTATTTTTATTTTATTTTATGATTATAGAGGTCTTGGGTTCAAGTCTCTCTTTTTGTTGAGTTACTTTTTCAAAAAACACATGTAACTTATGTTTTAAAGTTACTTTATGTAAAAATGTTCTCACCCATTATAAAAAGTGAGTCACTTATAATTCTAAAGTGACTTTATCTTTTATTTATGTTACAATTTAGTGGATAGTTCATAAAGTACTATTGTAAAAGTGAATTTCACTTATTTATAAAAGTGGATCACATAAAGTAGTATTTTTTTAAAGTGAGCTAATTAGATTAAGTTTGGAAAGGGGGAGATTTTTTTTAAATATAATATTATCATCAACTTTCCAACATTCACATGGTTCATTTCCATCTTCAATAACTTTTCTTCAAAAAGCAATAACTTCTTCATTCGGAAGCCACTTTCAGAGACATTTTTTTTTAATTGGCCTAATTGTTCGAGATCTTTCCATTAGAATACTTATTTTCACCATATATAGTTTCAGTTTCTTTTAAAAAGGAAAGTCCATGCCTAGTTATTCTTGACAACATCAACTACTTCCAATGGCTATCCTACATGGTGGATTTACTTAGAAGTAAAGGTCTTTATAGAATAACCTTAGCCCAAGGGTCTAAACCTCAAGATGAAGATAAGCAAGCCAACTGGGAAAATAAAAAAGATCAAGAACGTGGGTTGATAGAGATGTCTATTTCTCCGGACCTTAGATTCCATATCGTAGAAATTGATACCACTGATGAAGCGATGAAAAAGCTCAATAAAGTTTTTGAAATTAAAAATGAAATTAGAGCCCATCAACTCAAAAATGAGTTGCTTATGTTGGACCCCAATTTAATAGTCAACTTAATGATATATTATGTGTTCCTACCTTACCATGCAACATTCTATCTATATATCAGATAACTCATTCAGGTGAAGGTAAAACCGTTGAATTTTGGCCCCATGATATTATAATTAAGGACATAAGAGATCCTAGACAGATTTGAGCTACTGTCATTGTTGATGATTCTACAACTTTGGGTCATAAACTCTTCCCTCGGTATTTGTTGCTCATAATGATGAAGTGAGCAAACTTTGGCATGAGAAATTTGGTCACTTAAACTATTGCTCCCTTCAAAATCTATTCAAAGAAAATATTGTGAGCTATGGTATCTTTTAGAGATCATGTTTGTTACAGATGTGTATTCAGAAAACATTGTCAGGATAGTTTTGAAAAGCATGCCTCTTGGCATGCCTCAACCCCTTTACATCTTGTGAATAGTGATTTATGTGGTCCACTTCTAGTTGTTTCATTCTCTAGCTACAAGTATTTTTTAACTTTCATTGATGATTTCTCCAGACGCACTTGGGTATACTTCTTAAAACTCAAGAGGGCAGTCTTTAACATGTTCTTGGCCTTTAAGGCCTTGGTTGAGAAACAATATGTACATCAAATTCTTAAGATACGATTTGATAATTGTGGAGAATATGTTAACAACAAATTTATGAACTTTTTCCCTAAGCATTGAATTCATTTGCAACATACTGTTCCATATACTCCATAGCAAAATGGTGTGGCTAAAAGGAAGAATTGCACCTTAAAGGAAATGGCTAATTGTATGCTTCAATCTAAATGACTTAGTCTTAATTTTTTGACAGAAGCAATTAAATGTGGAAATTACATAGTAAATCACACTCCTACTAAGGTTTTAAATAATATCACTCCAGAAGAAGCATGGAGCTCAATTAAACTAGATGTAAGTCACTTTCATGTTTTTGGAAGTGAAGCATGGGCTCATATTTTAGATGAGAAACATAAAGCCTTAGAACCTAAGAATAAAAAATGCATTTTTGTTGGATATTCTCAAGATGTCAAAGGATATATAATTCTTCAACCTAAATCCAAAAATGTTATCGTTAAAATAGATGTAAAGTTTGTTGAAAATATATCGGCCTACAAGCGTAGTTCGACGGATGTGCCACCTTTCTCTATCCCTTCAAATTTTGAAAATATTCCTTCTTCAAATGATGACAACGTGGTTGAAAATCCTGCCCCACCTTCTCGGAATCCTCCTTTAGCTCCTCAACTTCCAACACGCTACTCAGTATGCAACAGGTGCTCTTGCAGGTGATCCTACTGATCAATATCATACACATTCTTAAATCGATAGAGCCTCTTCCATTATTGGCTCAAGCTTCATAGAATTATGATCTTGACACATTTGCAGAAGCTTCAAGCCATCCAAATTGGGACGTAGCTATGAATGAAGAATATCATTCATTATTGGCAAATGATACATGGTACCTTGTTCCTCTTCCAAAGGGACGAAAACTTGTTAGATGAAAATGGGTTTATAGAACCAAGTTTGGACCAGATGGAAAAGTTGATAAAAATAAATCTTGTCTTGTTGCTAAGGGATTTTCACAAGTTGAAGGAATTGACTATACTAAAACCTTCTCCCCTATTTTCAAAATGAACTCTATTTGCCTTGTTCTTTCCCTTGCTGCCTCTTTCAAATGGGAAGTCCATCAAATGGATGTTAAATCTACCTTCTTGCATGGGGAATTTCATGAAGAAATCTATATGGAACAACCTCCTGGATTTATACAAACAAACTCCAAGCTTGTATGTTATCTTAGGAAATTCCTTTATGGTTTCAAGCAAGCCCCTCGGGCTTGGTATGCCAAAACAGATAGATTTCTTTTAGATACTAGCTTTTCTAGGTGTCATTCTAACAATACCGTCTACACCAAGAAAGTGGATAAGTTGCTTATCATTATTGTTCTTTATGTTGATGATATTATCCTTACTGGTAGTGATACCAACCTTATAAACCATGTGAAGTCCAGCCGTAAAAAGTAGTTTGAAATTACAGACTTAGGACACTTGCATTATTTTCTTGGTCTTTAAGTCTTTCAATCCAAAGAAGGTATTTCCCTTTCCCAGTCCAAGTGTGCCTGCGATCTCCTATGCCACTTTCACATGGAAGACTGTAAGCCAACCCCTTCTCCCTTTCAAGTTGGAGTTAAACTTTTAGTCACTTGTACTTCCACTTAAGTTGATTCTACCTTGTACTGGTATCAACTTGTTGGGAAAACTTTGTATCTGACCCATACATATCCTGACCTTTCCTTTGTTGTTGGCCTTGTTGCACGGTTTATGTAAAACCCACATGAAAGTCATTGGAAAGAAATTAAAAGAATACGTAGTTATGTTCAAGGTATAGTTCAATTTGGGATTCGTTATACTACATAAGCATCTCGTCTATTTACTGGTTTCACTGGTTCTGATTGGGCTAGTGACCTTGATGATTGGAAGTCTACCGCAGGTTATGTCTTCACTCTTGGTTCTAGATCTATTATATGGGATTGCAAGAGAGAAAGTGTCATTTCTCTTTCTTGAGTAGAAGAAGAGTTTCATGGCATCATTGAAGCTAGTAAGGAAGCCTTGTTTCTTCGTCAGATCCTATCAGAGTTTGGTTTTTAGCAGCAACATTTGACTACAATTTGGTGTGATAATCAAAGTGCCATTCCACTATGAAAAGATCCAGCCAACATCAGCATAGAAAACACATTGAAATAAACATGCACATCATGAGAAATCTCATTCATGACCCATGTTCTTGAATTGAAATATTTTTCAACCAATGATCAAGTTGCAGACATATTTACAAAGGCTCTCACAGAGGCAAAGTTTACTAAACTTCAATTTATGGTTGGAGTTGAGGAAGTTGTCACTAAGGGGGGATAGGATCTAATGCCTCCTTCCTTCCCCTATTTTGTCTATTTGTACATCCTTCAATCTTATCCCAAGTTGTTCTTAAGGGGGGATGTTGTCGAGCGATAAAAGGGTGTCTTTTTAACTCCTAATTGTCTTTGCATTAATTGTCAACCCAGGGACGACTTTTTTTTCAAGAGTGTACTCAATCTAAGGTGGCTATTTACTCTAGAGTAATGTTATGAAAGATGTAGTACAGTGCTCAAAATACAAGAGTAAACAGATGCTCAAAATGAGATCTACTTACAGTAAAGCACTTTAAGACTTAAATTATGCATTCAAAAAACTACAACAAATGATCAGTCAAGGGTATAGTAATAGTAACTCATCCCTTTGTAAACTGATGCAATTAAAAAGACACCCAAAAGAAGGATCATCAAACTTGGAACTAGACAGTGTATGTCAATGTTCACTACAGTCTTAGACCTTCTGTACACCAAAGCAATGATGATTTTCGAATGACAAGAAATGGAACAGCATCTAGGAAATGTAACGGCAACTAATTCTTATAAACAACACCACCTTAATCTACAATAATAAATGCAACAATCATGTCCTACAGAAATCCAATGACAATCCCATATCTTTAAAGATGAATTGAATAGCACATGGAAAGTAGAACATCATTAATTAATGATGAATATGGAACAGCACTTGAAAGCCAAATACAAATGCATAATAACTTAACACTCAGCACACCCTAATAGTAATCTGATCTGGTAATCCAATTATCAATCTTAGTTATAAAGAATATGACTGTATTTTAGAATGGAACAACAACGTTCATAGATTCAACAATTGCAAGGAAATATAATCTCTATGATGAATTCATTAATACCAATTAAAGAGTGTTACAACACGGTTACGCTGTAATTGAATAGCAATAACATTCTGTAAGGATTAGCAACGTTATATCAATGATTAAAAGAACAGAAATGCGTTACCAAGTCAAGATGAATCAATATGACATTTCTGTCATAGAGAACGATATTACTCAATTGAACATAAATCAGATATAACAAAACCGTGATGTAAAATAATAGAACATACCAGATTACCAAATAAAGTTGAAAAGAAAAACCACGCATAAACCAAAATGATAATATATAGCAGTAGCACAATCCACCAGAGGCTAGGCCCTTAGCCACTAGCAGATGCTGCTGGGCTACTTTAGATGGAATGAATGAACAGCAACTCCCAAAATCAAGTATTAATCATTAAACTGTGAAATCATTACAATAGTTGAAGCTCTGAGAATTACAACATGCCACAATCCCTTTTTCCTCCTATCCTATCATGAATCATTAATTCTAAATCTCTAATTCTCAATCTATCATTCTGAATCCATCATTCCTGGTTGTGCATTCTCTCAGCTATCCTCTTCCCATTTTTCCATCCCCATCTCTGATCTCTATTTTCATTTAAATAGAGAGAGATCAGAGAGAAGTTACAATAGATATAATTACAACATGATTTCTATTACAAAATTGGATTGTTTCTAACCAATTGATCAACAAGAGCAAGGTGAATTTGGCTTTGCAACTGAGATTTGGAGGACAGCCGCAACAACAAATCTGAGAAAATCGTGCTCAAAGAACCCTGCGTTTCTATCAATACAAATCGAATTTGGAGAAACGTTGCATACTAAAGTTAATTTGGTTTGTTCTGGACAAAACCCATGTTCCGAATTTTCCAGATTTTTCTTCATTTGCTCAGAATCTCAACCGCAAAATTGTCACTTCTTATTCTAGCGAATTTATGAGTTGGCAAATTTAATGATCAAATCTTCAATCTGGAAATTATCTTGGAGGATAAAAATGGTGAATAATGTTACAACCAATTTATTAAAACTATCATTGATAAAATCATTCATAATCATCAATTTATTAGTCTAAATAAAGGATAATAAATAATATTCATTCATAAAAGCATAAATCATTATAAAATGGATTTAAATAATAAATTATAATAAATGACATGATGAAGAATAGTAGAAATGGGTGGAATAAGCGTTCAAAAGTGATAATAATAATGGCATATTAACGGCCCAACATACCTCCACACTGAATATATTGCATGTCCTCATGCAACAAAAACTGAATATATTGCATGTCTTCATGCAACAAAAAACTGAATATATTGCATGTCCTCATGCAACCCAAAGACAAAACCCATGTGTTAACCAAGCAATAAAAAATTTGTTCATCTCAGAACAAATGAATTCGTCCTCAATTAATAAATATTCAATTTTTGCAATCTTGATGAAGGCATAACAATGAAGTTGCACAAAATATAAGTGACAGCAACATTCATTAACCATTTTCCCAAAAACTACAAACCAACTTTTGTTGAAATGTTACAACTAGATTTGTAATATATGAATGCCTCTATGATCCAAAAATCAGATTGTTTTGATGCACAAATCATGAGATATAAACAAAATGGCTGTAGGTGAGAGTGCATGATTTCCAAAAATTTATGAGCCAATTTATCTTGAAATTATCTGGGTATGTGTATTTTAATGATACCTT
>Ga0115851_101008_pt1 | contig 14225 bp, 15 predicted proteins | sample InSIn2gowninarea_FD_83865 | JGI IMG/M metagenome (GOLD analysis project Ga0115851, IMG submission 83865)
TATCAACTAGGAATAGTTAAAAAAGTTCAAATTAAAAATAGGAGACTAAATGTTTCCATAAGAAATATGAAATTGAATATAACAAGATGTTGGAAGAAAAAAAATTTGCAAACAAAAAGACACCACAATTACAATGCAATACAAAAAAGTAAAAGATAAAAATTTAATTTCAAAAAGTTTACAATTTGCTATCATATTTTATCTTCTGAAACAAGGTAAACCAATAACATATTTTTATGATCACAAAACACTTTTTGATTTACTAGGTATGCAACACCCTCCAAGTTCTCATTAGTATGATCAAAGTGGTTGGGAAATGGCAAAATATCTTGCATTGGTTGAAAGAGAAGATTTAAAAAAAGTGTTAAAAATGCAAGATTCATTTCTTTATCAATTGATGAGGTAACTACTAACTACAATAGATATCATATCTTGGGTATGTATACATGTTTACACATTCATAGAATATGTTAGACAATTCTATTTGCTAACAATACATAGAATGAAAGAAGCTTGTAACTCAAGAAACCTTTTTAATCTTGTTGTAAACAGTTTGAAAGAGATTGCTAATATGGATGATGAAGAAATTGCAAGAAAGCTAATATGTGTAGGTGTAGATGGTGTTTTAGTAAAGCAAGGAAATATAAATAGACTTTGTGTTTGAATTCAAATAGCAATTGCTTTATATATAATACCTATTCATTGTATGGCTCATAGATTGAACCTTGCATACAAGATAGTACCAACACATACTTGTATGGCCAAAGTAGAGGAATTGATAGATGGGGTATATGTATACTTTTAAAAAATATCTAAAAGGAATGTAGAATTCCAACAATTTCCATTGAAAAAATATGATGGAAAAATAATGTTGAAACATGTGGACACTAGATGGATTTCAATGTTTAAACCTATAGAAAGAGTATTTCAACAATATAAATTTCTGATAGGTTTTTCTATCAAAATAGAAGAGGTGTTGATAGAGCCAAAGATTTATTATATCACATGACATAATTTGAAACACTATTAATACTATGTAGAATGATAACAATGTTATATGAAATGAACAAATTGATCAAAATTGCTCAAGAAAGATCTACATATATAATTGATTTTGTAAGTGAAAGGAAATGAGTATGCTGGACTATTGATAGGTTGTATGAATCCTATTTTATAGATACATTATTTGAGAATTGGAATTCATTCACAAATATGAAAAATCCAAAAAACTTTCTTAGATTCAATATTATTGACAAACTTTGTAATAGTGTCAATGGAAAAGATATTCCTCTATATTATTTTGAAAGATAGGGTGTGGTGTCATCTATTGAAATTGAATTTGAGCAAGTTCCTATGATGGCTATCAGATTTGAAAGAATTTTGTAGGAATCAAGGATTAAAATGAGAAGTATTATAGATACATTGATAAGAGAACTTAGTGAAATATTTCATAGAGATGATTTTCTTTAAGCTATGGTTATAGTGAATCCAAATTTTTGGAATCCTATTTCGGATTACAACAATACAAGTCAATTTTTTAATAAACATATGGAGAACATTGTTACTCATTTTGGAAGAACTATATAATTCAATGATGTAGAGATAAAAGGAATTATAGATAAAAAGGATTTGATTCAACAATCTCAACCTTTTGGATTAACAATGGTTGGTCAATTTAAAGAATTAATGAATCCATTAGAGCCTGGTTCCATAACATGATTATGGAAAAAACTATATCCAAGTAGTATTCTACAATATTCAATGTTAGGGAATTTTAATTTATATGAACTATGTTAGACAATGATTTTGGGTTCCATGGAGGATGAAAGGGTTTTCAGTACTTTATAGTATATCAAATTGAAAACACGAAATAGATTGGAGAAAATTCTTGAAATTTATTTCAAAATAAATGTCTCACATCATACATTAAAGATATTTCCTTATGACAAAGTGATAGTTTTATAGAAATAATTAAGTGAGAGAAGGGGAGTAAATCGAATAGATGAAAAGGATGATGATGATACCTTCATATATCACATTGTGAATATTTCAAAAGATTTATATGCACACACTAATGGAATTGGTTCTTTAATGAACATGTTCTATATACCATAACTATAATTTATTAATTTATTTACTATGACCTGTAGTGTAATTTATTACGAATTTGCTGGATTATTCAATATTTGGAATTTTGGATTATCTAGTGTTTGAAATGAATTAAATGTAGTTTTTTTAACAATATTATATAGAAATTATTTACAAATATTTTAAATAATGTAAATAAGTAAATTATCGATAGACCTAAAATATTTGTATTGAGCTATGGATAGCAATTTAGACTATACAAATGTAAAAAGAAGACATCCATAACTAGAATTATAATAACAATGCCAATCAATAACCATAATTTGTATACTTACCTCATAAAGTGTACCTAACATCGAAGGATGATGAAACATATGATATTTTTAATGATGAAAGGATCCTAGCCCAGCAACTATGACCTGCAATATTACTAGAAGAGGAATGCAGGTGGTCTATTCACTGTTGTTTAAGAGCATCGATGGTGTAAATTTACAAGAAGAGGAGCATCGATGGCCTTTTTCAAAATGTTTCTTATTTTCAAATCAATTTGAATGTTAGTGTGTAGATGTTTTGAATATATATGTGATGTTTGTATAGATCATAGATGTCAGAACAACTTGCATAAGGAAGTACACAAACCATAACCTTGAATGGCAGCATCAAGAGACACCTAGAGGATTGCCACCACCAAGACTAGATATGGGATCATGTATCTCCTTGATGTGGAATTACTATTAGACCCCTATTTTTATAGATATAATAATGAAACCCATGGGTCAATGTGTACCTACATAAACAGGGTTAGTCCACAATATAAAATGATATTCAAGACAAACCATTGATATCATAACCATATTCTAGATAAGCATTGCATTCAAGATAATTGTTGGTATTTTAACCATATTCGAGATAAGCATTGCATTCAAGATAATTGTTGATATTTTAACCACATTCAAGATCATTTAAAATAAGTATTGATATTATCACATTAAATATTCTAAATATGTATTAGTGTAGGAAAATATATTTATTTAAATGCATAAATAAATTTTATATGTTAACAACTACCCCGCTTTGGATGAGAAATTGATATCACTAGGTGCATTGAGATTTTTCATTCAAATTATAACAAGAATGTTATGAAAATGAGATACTAGCAAGTATTGATGATCATAATACCAATACTAATCAATCTAAATTTTAGTAAATATTATAGCAAACTTGTTAAAGCTAGATATATGTTAAGAAGACTCCTTGTTGTGATGTTTTTCATCCTGCCCCTTGCCACCATACCGACAACACATAACGACACATGACCACACATGCCCACCAAGACAACACATGATAATACACAACAAGACATGACCACACATGAAAACACATGACAAAACATGACCACACATGACAATACATGACCACACAAATAAAAAGCATATTGTCTGAGAATGGGAGTTCAACTCCACGTCAAGAGGCCTACTACAATATGCGAAGAGCTAAGTTTTGCACAATTGCAATATAATGGAAGCTGAGACTTCACACCAAGTGGCATATTGCAACCATATAAGAACTAAAATTCATAGAAGATATATATGGGAGCTAAAACTCCACGTCGAGAGGCAAGATAATATGATGGGAGCTAAAACTCCACACTGAGAGGCAAGATAATATGATGGGAGCTGAAACTCCATGCCAAGAGGCATGATAATATGATGGGAGCTAAAAATTCATGCCAAGAGGCATGATAATATGATGGGAGCTAAAAATCCATGCCAAGAGGCATGATAACAAAATATGATCCCTGATATAGCCATTTAGGTGACTCATCATCATGTCTAGCAAATCCAGGTGCTCAATCTGACAAAATAAGGAATGTGAGTAGTCTATTTTTGCCATAATAACACTGTTGGTGGTCCTCAATAGCTAATATAAGAAGACCATGGGTGGTCCCATTCTTGAGGAATCTATGAAAATTGCAAAGTCTGAACAACATTGTACTTTTTGCTAATTCCAACTGACTATTTTATTCACCTGTTCATGACCCATAGTCACACAAATTGAGACTACTTAGAGATATGTGCCTTTAAATATTATAAAAGGGCTTGTACCCCCTTTCATTATCACCTATTTACTTTATGATAGCTGAGAGTGCTAAGCATTTTGGGTGGTCTATTTAGTGGGTGCTTGTTTCTTCCTTTGTTACTACTAATCTATTGTTGCTTTTTACTTCTTTATCATAGTTTGCTACCATGGCTTTACTGATCACACATTGGGAGGGACATAGAGCTACCTTGGTGATGAATTCTCCTATTGGTCATTGGGTACATTATCTTTACCTACCCTTACTTTAGCATATTCAAACCATTTCCTATGCTTTCATAGTCTTTTTATGGATCTGGCATTCTACCCTAGGGTTTTACTGATCAAGATATACATGCATTAATTTTTAACTTTTAGGACTATTTTTCATGTTTTTAACTCCATGGTTCAACATGTCACTTTTGTACAACCCTACATGTAAAATTTTATCACCATGTCATATGAAATTAGGGTCACTGGTGGTCCCTTCTACCCTAGTTTAGGCCATGGGTGGTCCTTTGGACCAGTTTTTTGTCTACTTTTGATCGTGGGTAGTCCTCTTGTTATGTAAAAAAAACATGAAATAAGCATTTATTACAAAAATTGATGTACTTTTTTGGGTGTTTTTGATAGGATTATGGTTATTACATGAGGCCCTTTGAAAAAAGAACTACCTTTACTATGACCCAGTAATGGCCCCAATCATAGGAGAACTGGAACATACTAGAGGTAGTTTCATTGAGCTATCTAGCCTTTATTGACAACATTTATCATGACTAAGATATGTTGATAGCCCTGATCAAGAAGTGGGATCCTAATTCCAACACCTTTCACTTACCTATAAGAGAGATCATAGTGATGCTCAAGGATGTCTACAAGATTACTAGGTTGCCTATCATAGGTAAACTAGTGAGTATGATTCCTGTTCCTAGCATGGAACGGGTAGAGGAGTGGGTGACATGGCTCATAGGCTTAGACAAGGTGAATCACAAGAAGAGGGAAGTATCCTTTCTATGAAATGTGTCAGAGGATCCTCCAGCATGAGGTGACCTATGATTAAGGCTCCTTATTACCTATCTACTTGATGTTGTTGTCTATTTAGATAAGAGCAGTGAGACATTTCTTGTAGGGATGGTTCCTATTATCAAAGACATGGTAATTCATGAGTAGTGGTATGCATGGAGCCCAACCATCTTGGCACAATTGTACCATGATCTACATTCATTTACTGAGGTGAAGAGAGGAGGGATATAGGTAGCTCACTCCATGATACTACAGGCATGGGCCTATGATCACATAGGCATCTCTAGATCGACCTCTCTTCCATTGGATCTACCTGATGATGCACCCACATGGAAGTGATGGGTAACTACATATGGTTTGAACTTCCCTGATGCTGACCTAGAGGGATGGAGGGTATGAATGGACACACTTAGGGAGGCCTAGGTATACTGACATCCCTATAGATATGCCCCAGAGTGGGATGAGGACCTATATGAGCTAGCTTGGGTGAGGCACCCCACATATATCCAGGCACATCGAGCACTAGTTGAGCCATACATGCTAGAGTAGGTACTCTGATAGTTTGGGATTTAGTAAGGGATACTAGATGACTGCAGAATAGTTGTACACTATTACCATAACAGGGACCTCTTAGAGGACTACAAGCCAGTACCACATTGGGATTTTGAGTGGACATCCCCCAATGTAGACTCTAATTTTAAGGATGACCTAGATATTGATGGTCTTGAGCATACCAAGGACTATATGTACTGGTGGAAAGGATGTAGTCCTCACCTCCTAGGCATATAGGAGGGTGACCAAGCTAAGGATGATAGAGATAAGGAGGATACAAGGGATGTACAGATAGGGCGGGGTATGGAGAGCACCCATGGTGAATGGGGCTCATATGAAATGGGCGATGCTCATGATGAGATGCTCAATATGAGTCATGATGATATTGAGGAGAATGATCCATATCAAGATGAGTATGAGCTAGAGATAGGGGAAGATACAGATGCAAGCAAAGATAAGGATGATGATGATGGTTTCCATTCTTTTTATCTTGTATATTTATTATTATTATTATCTTTTGTTTTTATTTATAAATGCATGCAATACTGATATGTGATTTTTGTGTTATCTACAAATGATGAAGATCCTTAGCTAGATGTGGCCCGACTACATGGGATCATAGGGAAAAAGGATGTAGAGATCAGAGAGCTACAGGGTTAGCTATAATAGATGGGGGAGGAAACCATGCTAGCCTATACTAGGACCTATAGAAGGCTAATGCATAGATCCATGATCTATATGAGAAGCTATGCAAGGTCAAGAGGCAGGTGGGAGAAGAGAAGATGAGAGCAGAGAAATACAAGGCTAGGTGTGGGAGTAGTGATTCTAGTAGAGCTACTAGTTCTAGCATAGGTGGAGGAGGTTCTTCTAGGAGACACTAGCTCTAGGCTCATGACGACTACTCAGCCATGCTGAGATTTTTATAAAACCTATGGACCCTATTTATGATATAAAATATGATCCGTATTTATTTATTCATTATGTTATTATTTAGTATGTGTTCATGATGAGATATGAGAGCTAAAACTCTGTACCAAGAGGCATGCATTGATATAATGATCCAAGAGCATTCATTCTTTTTAAGTTTGATAAAGTGTAACAATGGAAGAGGACCATGGGTAGTCCATCCTTGATAGAAATGGAGCATCGATGCTCCTACAATGATGTCAAAATGATGCCCCATTTTTTTCGTTGATTGGTTCATCTGTCCTACTATCAGTTTTATTAGTGTTAGTGAAATTCATGAATGTCTACCAAATGGTATAACCAGAGGACCTTGTGCCCCAACTAGTATTGGCTTCATTCCATTATTGTTGTGCCCCTGTGACAGTGAGCCCTTTCATCAAATTTTCCTGCATGTACAAGATTCCTGGGTGGTGTTGTGGCATGGGGTTCTTGTAAATCCCCAATTTCTCATTATTGGCATGTACTAGAGTTTTCTTCTTTTCCTCTTGTTTTTCAAATGATATGACTTTCTTATCCATAAGATCTTGGATAATGTCTCTAAATTTCTTGCATTCACATGATTTATGTCCATGGACTCTATGGTATCCACAAAATCCTCCTATAGTTTTTGTGGCCTTTTGGTTTACAAGTGGCAGTTGGATCAAACCTTTTTGTAGTAGTGATTGTAACAAATCATCATGATCTTCTATAATCTTGGTCTATACTCGAGGAGTCTGATACTTGGTTGGGCAAGGTATTCTTGTTATCATTGCAATAGTTGCGATCATTTCCATAGTTGATGGTTTTCTATATTCCTTTTTAAGTTTCCAATAACCAATTTTTAACAAATGTTTCTCTTTGTGAACCATAGACATAATCATTTCAGAGAGGGGTTGTTCTAGATAGTTGAAAATTCCAAGATCATCTCGTTTCTAAGGGATTTTACCAACATATGTTTTAGCTCTTTCTCACTTAGATTGATGAATGTTGCTATTCTCTTCCATTCTATCACAAATTTGTTAAATGATTGATTCTCACCTTGTCTCATTGTTTCCAAATCAACAAGGGTTGGTTTTCTCTTCATGTTATGTTGATATTGATTTAATAATTTTTGTTCTAATTGCCCGTAACTTGTAATGCTTTGGTTTTCGAGACTATAAAACCATTCAGAAGCTTCTTCCCCTAAACTTAATTGAAATAATATTGCTAACATGTCTTTATCATTTTGATGGTTGCAAGTTGCTTCCTCAAAGATTGTGATGTGCATTTTGGGGTCACTAGTACCATCATACTTGTTGAAATCTATGTCTTCCCCTTCCCATGTTTTGATTCTTATTTTTGCACAAAAGGGGTGACTTTTGTTTAGTTTTTCACCCTCTTTTTCTTTACTTAATAAGGTTAGCTATACTTTTATTTGATTTTTCTTTTTTGTTTTGTAAAATTACATTATCATTTTTCTCATTCTCTAGAAAATCAAATTTTCTATTTCTTCCTCACTCTCCTGTTAGAGTATTCTAGGGGTAAACCTTCCATTTTGCTCTCTCCATTTATGGATCAGTTTTCTATCTAGTTCTCTTATGATTAATTGCCTTACACATAGCTAAGATTTTTGATAAGATCATGTGCTTACCATTTTTCTTACCTTTATCTCTTTAATCTCTTTTTCCCTATCTAACCAGTAAGGGTAAGCATTGATGAGTTCTTGTGCCATAGGGTCAATTTCAACTTCTATTTCTATTTTACTATCTGATTCTTCATCAAATTCTACTACCTCATCATCTTAATGTTCATAATTTACTTCTTCTTGTATTATTGGTTCATGACTTTTAGGATGTTCAACAAGTGTTAGCAATGAAACAGATTGATGAAGGTTTTGTTTAATAGACTCAAGGATGACCAGATCTTGGTTAGGACACATCATGCAAAAATTGACATGACTCTCTTTGGTAAAAATGGGCCACAAGTGGTCCATTTCAAGGTGATTCAGACTGCAAGTGGTCCTACTTCGATCATTTAAGGTATATAATGAAAGGAGGGGTTCGACAAGAATTATCCTAGAAATCGACCTAAAATAGTTTGTAGTTAAAAAATTATATATTATGCTTAGTGAATGAACTATGGTGGGATCTCTGGTGAACCTATAGAATATCCCAGGGCATGTTATAAATTATTGCACCATCCTTAGTTTATCTTCATTAAGATTTAGATTATTAGATTTTTTAGAATAAAAGAGGAATAATTGATTTTTGAGAGGTTGGACTATGTTTTCTAAGACCTCTTTTTTAGGGTTCTCATTACCTTCTGAGTCCCCATGATAGGATTGATCATCTATTATTTTTATACATGTTTGACTAGGGTTATCATTATCCTTAGAATATCTATGATGATATTCTTCATCTGAAAGATTAATTTCAATAGCTAAAGGGACACTAGCTTTGTTTAACCTAGCACTTTTTCTTATTGATGTTACACCTTTCCATGATTTTCTTTTTCTGTTAGTTATCTTAGGTTTTGATTGGTTTGGTGGGAGTAGATCTGATGACATGTTTTTTTTTTAATTATTTTGATTTTTATTAGAAGTTGAGTTCATGTCGGGTTCACCAAATGTTTACAAATATTTTAAACAATGTAAATAAGTAAATTATCCATAGACCTAAAATATTTGTATTGAGCTATGGATAGCAATTTAGACTATACAAATGTATGAAGAAGATATCCAAAATTAGAATTATAATGATAATGCCAATCAAGAACTATAATTTGTATACTTACTTCATAAAGCATACCTGACATCAAAGGATGATGACATATATGATGTTTTTGACGATGAAATGATCCTAACCCAACAACTATGACCTGCAATATTACCAGAAGAGGACCATGGGCAATCTATTCACTATTGTTTAAGAGCGTTGATGGTGTGAATTTATAGGAAGAGGAGCATTAATGACCTTTTTTAGAATGTTTCTTGTTTTCAAATCAAGTTGAACATTAGTGTGTAGATTGTTTGAATAGATATGTGATGTTCGTATACATCGTAGATGTCAGAACAACTTGTATAAGGAAGTACACAAACCACAACCTTGAATGGTGACATCAAGGGACACCTAGAGGATTGCCACCACCAAGACCATATATGGTATCATGTATCTCCTTGATGTGGAATTACTATTAGACCCCTATTTATATAGATATAATAATGCAACCCATGGGTCGGCATGTACCTACATAAATAGGGTTAGTCCACAATATAAAATGATATTCAATACAAACCATTGATATCATAACCGTATTCTAGATAAGCATTGCATTCAAGATAATTGTTGGTATTTTAACCATATTTGAGATAAGCATTGCATTCAAGATAATTATTGATATTTTAACCACATTCAAGATCATTTAAAATAAGTATTGATATTATTGCATTAAATATTCTAAATATACATTAGTGTAGGAAAATATATTTATTTAAATGCATAAATAAATTTTATGTGTTAACAGACATTATATTTGACATTTGATAACTTTGAGGAAATTTTTAATCTATGATGAATCTATACATCTTATAAATAATTCAATACTTTTTGAAATTTTGTAACTTGTAAGCTTTTGAATTCAACATATCATTACAAATACAACTTATGAATGCAAGAAATAACATGTTATAAAAGGTAATACACTGATGATTATCAATGTTAAGACACTAACAATCATCTAGGTCAAGACACTAACAATCATCTGGGTCAAGACATTGATGATCATCTTATTTTAGTTATTGATGATCATCAGTGTGAAGACACTGATGATCATCTAAGTTTATATACTAGTGGTCATCTAAGATTAGAAATTGATACTCATCTTCATTTATACATTGATGATCATCTATATTTATACAATGATGATCATCTGCATTTATACATTGATGATCATCTATGTTTGTACAATGATGATTATCTCAGGTTATAAGTTGATGATCGTTTGAACATCATTCAATAAAATATACTTCCTCATACATGGCACATCCTATCATTTAAAGAAAATACTTTCTAATATTTTCAATAATTACAAAAACATGCCTGTAAGAAAATAAATAACCATTCTAATAGTTTTCTCAAACATGCAATGATTCTAAAAAATATGCTTGTTAACAACATTTTATCATTAAATCACCATTTCAATAGTTTGCATATAGTTGCTAATTTTATCATTCAAAAAATATGTTTACATAAACATTCAATGATTAAAAACAAACTTGTTCATACTAAAAACACACTTTCTCATGAGTCATAATAAGCATTCCTTTTCATTCCAATTGTCCAATGTTTGATAACACATGCAATGATTCAAAAAAAAATACTTTCTTATAACTTTCACAATGCCAAAAAATAAAAAATGTACAACCAGTCTATCTAAAATGAAAAATACCATATCCACAAGTATTTGAACAAGTTTCAAACTAAAATTAAAACCATCATAACAACAAGTCTTTCTGAATAATGACAAGTTCTTATGAAAAACATTCCCAACTTCTGACTAAATATCTAAATATTAAAGTCTACATTTTCAATTATTTCCTCAACATTCTCCTTAATCTCATCCTCACCAATAGCATCCTTAGAAAATATCAATTTGGATATTGAACCCAACTCTACTTCTATTAATACTCTTCTTTGTGCAATATCCAAAGTTTGATATAAGCTTCTCATATCTTTCCCCAAATTTTGTACATCCTTACCACTCCTAGATATGACTTTAGTTGGCTACGAGAATTCAGCCTTATGTTGTTGGTTTCAATGGGCACGTTTCTGAATGATATTCCTCTTCTGGATGTGATTGTGAACTTGTTTAATAATGAAAACTTAATTGTTATAATTATGGTCCATGGTAAACATATTTTTTTCTTTGTTAAACCCTTCAATGTACATAGGTTGATAGGTCTATCATGCAAGGATGTTGAGGAGCCTATAAATACGAAGGTAGCTCTTTTAAATTATAAAGATAAAATAAATCTAGAAATAAACTATGGTATCTCTACAGAATGTTTGACAGGTGAAAGGGTTTTTAGCTTGTTAAGTCTCCTTTTGATTTATTGATATTTCAACAAATATTATTAATTTTTTATGTGTTTTTTATAATTTGCCTTAGTGTCTAAACATGGTTTATGATGTAGTTTTATTTTTTATAGTTAACCATAATCCCTTAAGAAGGGGCCTCATTATGAAAGATGTTCAAAACCCTTTTTTTGAAGGTTGTTATAAAGTTATTTTAGGCTAGAAATTTTCTATAAGGGAGAGCTCTCGATATTCCATTTTGGGGCCTTTTTTACACTATGCGATGTATTGAGCACAAAAAAATTGATTGGAGCTCCTACATTTCAAATAGGATCAAAGCTGATATTTTTACTGTAAAAATATCAAGCTCTCAAAATGTATACTAGTCTAGCTGTAATTATTTTCTTGCATTATACTATGAGGCTTTTTATATCCTACAAAACACTCCACCTCTAACTATTGCTCATATTCAATTGAAATCGTTGGCACTTACTATAGAGGAGGTGAGGTAATTGAATATATTTTTCTTTTTTTTAATTAATGAATTAATTTTATTATTGAATTAAAGAATCTAGCTAAAATTATTTTTGGTTCATTAAATTTTTTTTGTATCTTTAAGGTAGAGAAAAGTAACAAATTCAACCCTTTGTAGATAGGCTATAATCAAAGGAATGCAACTCAAAGATGTGGGAAAATCCTAAGGCGAAATTGGTTCATCCTTGATGAGGAAATCTTTGAAAAAGTGAAAATGAAATGCACAAGTGATCATTGATTTTGCAAAAAAATTAACTATGGCATACCATTGTTACATCCCTTCTCCTTTGAGTAAATAAAATAATCAAATCAATATAGATGATCATTATTGTAATCACATAGATGATCATCAGTACAATTGTATATATGATTTTCTATATGTACACTAATGATCATCTATGTGTAAAAAATATTATTCATTTTAATTTAACCTTTCTAAATATTTTTTGGAATGATTCATTAATTACAAATACAAATATGGGTCCACCACCACCAGTGCAAGTAACACATACCCCTTCCACATAATTCATGAAGCCATAAGGTAAGCAAAGTAGTCTTAAATGAATAATTTTAACCCATTTTCTATTTCTTATTATTTGCATTGTAGTATGTAATAATTAATAACATGTAAATTTGTAATTTTGAAGGTGGATGATAAATCTCAATTTCTCAAAATCAACCTATTATTTTACAAGCAATGCTTCCTCCTATGATTCCATCAATGAGGGGCAGTTACAAGTACAACCAAGAGGCAAATAGATTCCATTATATGTTTTGCAAAATATTTTAGTTGGTGGTAGGGCTAGATCAGGTTGAAGATGGAGAAGAATAATCAAATTGAAATCTCCCGACCTATATAATATTCTAGCAATTAGTGACATCCCCAATTTCACATTATCAAATGTAAATTTAGTGACATGTAATACAGGAGGTATCTGTACACTAAAACCTTATGAGAATTACTTGTAGGGAATGGTATAAGAGAAAGGTACCATGCATGGCATAGGAGAAGAGAATCAATGTTAAGATGCTGCAAGTCACAAGCCTCCATATCCAGTAACACAATAGACCATGAATGCAACTGCAACTACAAAAGTAGAGGAAGAAGAATTAGATCCATCTATTGCATTTGATAGCCTAATTTTCTTGAATATGGAGGCAACAATCAAGAATTCTATGCTTCCTAATATTTTGAGTACAAAGATGTGGAAATTTTGTGCAAAAGTATTGTACAAAGAGATTAATGTACAATTTTCAAACTATGACAAGTGGAAAAAGTTATTTTAAATATGGAAAATTGACCAGAGAAGCTTGTGGCATATTTTAAAGCAGTCATATCAAGAAATACAAAATTTTCTTCTTTGTATGTAGATAGTGACGTAAATCATATTTTTAATAAGTTAGAAAATTTATATGTCAAGGTCCAAGCTTATTACAACACTTGAGCCATTGGCATGCAGAAGGTTGAAATTTTGGAAGCTACAAAAGATGTAGAGGAGGTAAGAATTTTGTAAGCAATTTAGTGAATGTACAATGTACATTGTAGTTTTATTTGATTATATTTTTTTCAAATTTCAATTTTCATATCTAATTACGATCTTTTTTTTTATTTTACAGTTAAACTTTGACAAATTGAAAAAATAGGTAAACAACTTGGTTGTTCAAGTTGAAAAAGAAAGGAAGAGCATGTTAAATGCAACCATGGTGAAGGAGAAGCTCCTAAAACCTTTGAAGTATAATAACACATTGAAAATAATCATAAAGGAGCATAATATGGACTACCACATTTTAATGAAGCAAAAAGAAAAGTAGACTCTAGCTATGGAGATACCTAGTGAGGATGCAGAGAAAGATATGAGAAGCTTATATCAAACTTTGGATATTGCACAAAGAAGAGTATTAATAGAAGTAGAGTTGGGTTCAATATCCAAATTGATATTTTCTAAGGATGCTATT
>Ga0115851_100946_pt1 | contig 14220 bp, 12 predicted proteins | sample InSIn2gowninarea_FD_83865 | JGI IMG/M metagenome (GOLD analysis project Ga0115851, IMG submission 83865)
ATTAATATATTATCAAAATGAGTATATTTATTTAAGTTTTTAAATAATGGCATTGTTTTGGTTTAGATAATTTTGTAAAGCGTTTAAAACTGTAAATGTTACTTTATCTTTGTCTTGTTTGCCACAATTTATTCTTATATCTGCTTGGTTGTAAAATTCACGACGTTTTGCAAATAAATTTTGCACCACTTTCCTATGGTTTTTACCAAGCAGCATAGGGCGTGTATTGCGCCTTTGCAATCTAGTTAAAAGTATATTTATATCAGCTTTTAGCCATATTGTTATACTGTTTTTTTTAATTATATTTCTTGTCTCGCTATTTATAAAAGCGCCACCACCTGTGGCAAGAATAATAGGTGTTTCTTTTAAAATTCGCTCTATTACACGTTTTTCAAGCGCCCTGAACTCATTTTCACCATATTGTGAAAACAAATCATTAATACTCAAAGAAGAACTTTTCTCTATTTCTCTATCAGAATCATAAAAAGGTAATTGTAAATAGTTTGCTAAAGTACTCCCTATTGTGCTTTTTCCAACCCCCATAATACCTACCAGTGTTATTGAGTGATTTTTTAAAAGTTGCTTTAGGGCAATAATATCGATTTGTTTATGCATATAATTAACTTTATATATATAAGTTTATATTATTATATTAATAATTAAAGAAAGAAATGCATATGCCCACACTAAAAAAACTTTTAATTGGTGTTATTATATCTATCTTAATTATATATATGATCATGTATTTATTAGTTCATTATGTAACCCCTACGCAACATGTAATAGAGGGCGATCTAAAAACATCATCTGTGACAAATAAACCCTAAAATGTTAAATTATGTTGAAGCCTTTTTAGAAATGTTAAGCGCCACCAGATATGTATCGCAAAATACATTGGAGGCTTATAATGATGACTTACAATGGTTCGTGCAACAACTTACAGCTGATATAAATACGGTTACAGAACAAGATATAAATAAAATTTTTGAATCAGAGGCTGCAAGTAAATTAAGTTTAGCTACAAAAACTCGGCGCATTATTACTATAAGGCAATTTTTTCAATATTTACATAGCCAAGATTACCATAGTAACAACCCTACTTTGTCTTTAGATATACCTAAAAATGAGCGATCATTACCAAAAACCATGAGTGAAGAAGAAGTTAATAAATTATTACAAAAGGCTCACGAAGAAGCAAATGTACAATATAAAATAGCAAAAGACAAACATCGGGCTGTTCGATTATATGCTTTATTATCTATGCTTTATGCTTCTGGATTACGCATAAGCGAATTATGTAGCTTAAAAATTAATGCGTTACAGAAAAAACAAAACCAGGTCTTGCCAAACTTTATTTTAATAAAAGGCAAGGGCGAAAAAGAACGATTTGTGCCAATAAATGAAGAAAGTAAAGAAGCTATAAAAAACTGGCTAACAATACGAAATCAAAAATATGCTAAACTTAAAAATCCATATTTATTCCCAGCAAATTCTTCAAGTAAATATGTGGCGCGCCAAGTAGTGGCTAGAGAAATTAAAGCCTTGGCTATTAGAGCTAATCTGACATATAAAGAAATTTCCCCGCATGTTTTTCGTCATGCTATAGCTTCACATATGTTGCAGCATGGCTCAGATTTAAGAGTTTTGCAAAAGATATTAGGCCATAGCGACATTTCAACCACACAAATATACACACATATAATGGATGATAAATTATATAAAACTTTACAAGATCACCATCCCCTTGCTCATAAGATAAATAAATAGTAAAATAAATTCGAAAGCATATTTTAATATGAACGCTAAAGGGTCATAATGTATAATTACTTAGAGTTTGAAAAGCCTGTTGCTGAGCTTGAAAATAAGATAGCTAACTTAAAAAGCGCTGAACCAAAAAATATTAAAGAAATAGAACGTTTGCAAAAGCAAGTAACAAGGAAAATAGATGGAATCTATAAAAATTTAACTCCTTGGCAAAAAACGCAAATAGCTAGGCACCAAAATCGACCACGATTTTTAAGTTTCGCAAATAGGCTTTTTACAGATATCACTGATTTGGCTGGCGATAGACATTTTGGTAATGACGAGGCTATACAGGCAGGGCTAGCAAGATTTAAAGGTAAGCCAATAGCGTTTTTAGGTCAGGAAAGGGGCACCGACACCAAAACCCGTATAAAATATAATTTTGGCTCTCCTTTGCCAGAAGGCTACCGCAAAGCTCAACGTATTATGGATTTAGCAAATAGGTTTTCGCTGCCGGTTATAACGCTAGTTGATACATCTGGCGCTTATCCTGGTGTCAGCGCCGAGGAAAGAGGTCAGGCAGAGGCTATTGCTAGCTCTATTTATAAAACTTTAGAAATTACCGTGCCTGTTATTTCGGTTATTATAGGTGAGGGGGGGTCCGGTGGTGCTTTAGCTATAGCTGCGGCGAATAAAGTATATATGCTTGAGCACGCGGTTTACTCGGTTATTTCTCCTGAAGGGGCAGCTTCTATTTTATGGCGCGATTCTTCACGTGCGGTAGATGCTGCGACAAACATGAAAATAACCGCACAAGATTTGTAAGAATTAAAAATTATTGATGGGATAATTCCAGAACCTTTAGGGGGCGCACAACGTGATCATAACGCGGTCATAGATGCTACATCAAATATAATAGAAGCGGCTTTAAAATTATTTGAAGGTAAGCAACCAGCTGCAATAAAACAAGAAAGATAAAGTAACATTTACAGTTTTAAACGCTTTACAAAATTATCTAAACCAAAACAATGCCATTATTTAAAAACTTAAATAAATATACTCATTTTGATAATATATTAATAGGCAATAATATATATAATGATATAGGTAATATTTTAGAAAAAAGGCTAACTTCTAAACCTTTTTTAGCTATTATAACAGATAATAATGTAGCTTCTTTATATTTAAAATCTATAGAAGAATCTTTAAATTCTAACGGATTTAATTTTATAAAAATTATTATACCGGCAGGCGAGTCTTCTAAAAATTTTTACCAAGTTCAAGATATAATTAATAAACTATCAAATCACAAAATAAAACGTAATGACTTTATAATAGCATTAGGCGGAGGCATAATAGGTGATCTAGCAGGATTTGTAGCCTCTATTTATATGCGAGGCATAGGTTTTATAAACATTCCAACTAGTTTGCTCGCCCAAATAGATGCAAGCATAGGAGGCAAAACAGCTATAAACACTAGTTTTGGAAAAAATTTAGTTGGTTCTTTTTATAATCCATCTTTAATAATAACTGATACACAGTTTTTACGTAGTTTAAATAAACGGGAATTTATCTCTGGTTATGCAGAAATTTTAAAATATGGCCTAATAAATGATTATGAATTTTTTACTTTTTGCGAAAAACAATTTAATAATATTTTTTCACATAAATCTGCATTAAATTACGCTATAGAGCAATGCATTTTAAAAAAAATAGAAATCGTAAAGCAGGACAAATTTGATCATAACCAGCGTGCTCTTTTAAATTTAGGACATAGTTTTGGGCATGCTTTGGAGCATTATTGCCAGTATAATAGCGAATTATTGCTTCATGGTGAGGCGGTTGCTATAGGCATAGTCTTAGCTTTTCAATTTTCTGCTTATGTTGGCTTATGTTCTAATGATTGCGTAATACGCATAACCAACCATTTAGAAAAAGTGGGGCTACCTGCATCTATAAATATAAAAATATTTGAACAACTAAAAGCAAATACTTTATTAGAAGCTATGAGTTTCGATAAAAAAAATATAAATAATGCATTTAACCTTATACTGGCAAAAGATATAGGTAAAGCTTTTATAGCAAAAGGAGTTTCAGGCGAAACCTTATTTAATTTTTTTATTAAAATACTAGACAAAAAAAATTAAGTTTTATAGTATGTTTTCTAGGTCTGCGTAGCTCAGTAGGATAGAGCACAGGATTCCTAAAAGTTAATTGGGCGCAATTTTGGAAACTTAATTGTGGATCTGCTCAAATTCGGGGAAAGCTTAACTGCCAATCCCGAGCCAAGCTAATTTGTTAGAAGGTGTAGAGACTGTACGGGCAGCGTCTAAGGGCCAACGGTTTAAGATGAAGAGACAGTCCAGACCACGAACACAAAAATATTTTATTTTTGTGGCGGCTAAAGCCGAAGTGGTATGAATCCTGGGGTCGCAGGTTCGAATCCTGCCGTAGACACCATTTTATAAAGGCCCACTGAATATATCTTCAGTGGGCCTTCTTATATATTAATTATTACCGCGATAATAGCTAGATGTACATTGCTGACGAGGGCCATGATATGGTTGGAAACTATTGTCTGATAAACGGTATGATCTATAATGCGATTGACAGTAACGTATGTGGTCTACTGGTAAATCACCTACTGCTGTACTTATCACTTTTGTTCTTATTGTTTCGCCGTTATTTTTAAACGCTACATCCGGATAATACCAACCGTCTGAGTAACGTGCGTAATGTGGGCGCGGGTGATGATAGCCTTTATAGCCATTTAAATAACCTCTACGGTGATGATGTTTAATAACAGTCTGAGATGTAGACGAATCTGTTTTTATAACAACCGGGTTAGGGGCTTCAGTATTGCTATCAGTATCCTTTACTGTGTTTGTTACAGCTTCTGCCCCATTTTTTACTGCATCTACACCTGTTTTAACAACATCTGATACTGTATTGGCTATAGCATGTACAGGACCTGTAGATGCTTCATTTTGCTCTGTTACTACAACAGAAGAATCAGCATAGGTATAAGCTGTTGTACATAAAAATGTAGTTGCCATTAATGCTGATTTAAGTATTTTTTTTGACTTCATTTTAGGAAACCTTTAATATATTAAAATTAATTTGATATGTTACTTGATACTATGTATAAATAGTATTCAACGCATTTGGTTCAATACATTGTACTTTTTTTAATTCATTATACTACTTATTTAGGTAAGTTAATACATTTTTTCATTTTAATACATTATACTGGATAACACCTATGCTGCAAACACCTTTTTATTTAATAGATAAATCAAAATTACTTAAAAACATGCTGCGCATAAAATATTTACAAGATAAATCAAATGCTAAGGCTTTACTAGCCTTAAAATGCTTCGCAAGTTGGGCTGTTTTTGATTTAATGCGCGAATATATGAGTGGTACTACCTCTTCTTCATTATATGAATTACGTTTAGGCAAGAGTGAATTTGGTAAAGAAGCTCATGGTTATAGCGTTGCATGGGATATTAATGAAATTGAACAAGTTGCTCAGTATGCAGATAAAATTATTTTCAACTCCACAAGTCAGCTTAAACGCTTTTCTCCAAATTTAAATGGTAAAGAATTAGGGTTAAGACTAAATCCACAAATAAGCCATTCTGACTTTGATTTAGCCGACCCAGCTCGTCCATTTAGCCGTTTAGGAGAAATAGATAAATCAACGGCTAAAAAATCTATATCACTTATTTCTGGATTTATGATTCATAATAATTGTGAAAATAATGATTTTGCAAAGTTTGATCAAATGCTTCATCACATTGAACGTGAGTTTGGAGATTTATTCAAACAAGTAAAATGGGTGAGTTTAGGAGGAGGTATAGATTTCACTTCTGATAACTATCCTTTAGATATTTTTGCTAATAGAATAAAGGAGTTTTCTGAAAAATTTAATGTTCAAGTTTATCTAGAGCCAGGCGAAGCAGCTGTAACCAATTCTACTTCCTTAGAAGTTCAAATATTAGATTTGATAAATAATGGTAAGAATATAGCTATAGTAGATTCATCCATAGAGGCGCATATGCTTGACCTTTTAATTTACAGAGAACACGCTAAGATTTTACCAAATGAAGGCGAAAATGAATATATGATTTGCGGTAAATCTTGTTTGGCTGGCGATATTTTCGGAACCTTTAAATTTCCACATAAACTGAAAATTGGAAATAGAATTTCTATTACTAATGCTGGTGGATACACTATGGTAAAGAAAAATTGGTTCAATGGCGTAAATATGCCATCTATAGTTATCAAAGAACTAGATGGTAGCCTGAAACTTCAGCGAAAATTTAGCTATAATGATTATAAAGAAAGCTTGTCATAACAAAACATATATTTTATGGTACAAAATGATATAAATATACTTAGTGGGGGTATAATATGAAAAAAAATCTTTTAATTATCGGCGCGGGCGGCGTAGCTAAAGTTGTTGCTCATAAAGCTGCTTATCATAGCGATATTTTTCAAACTATTCATATTGCTTCACGTAAAATAGCTAAGTGTCATTCTATTATAGATTCTATTAATCGTAAAAACCCCGCCATAGATTCCAATTTGCTAAAAGCACACCAATTAGACGCTATGGATGTAGAAGCAACAAAAAAAATTATAACTGAAAATAATTGCTCTATAGTAATAAATGTAGGAACAGCTTTTTTAAATATGTCTGTGTTGCGATCTTGTATAGATACCGGTGCAGCATATATTGATACAGCTATTCATGAAGACCCGCTTAAAATATGCGAGACCCCACCTTGGTATGCGAATTATGAATGGAAACATAAAAAAGAATGTGCTCAAAAAGCGATTACAGCAATTTTAGGGGCCGGATTTGATCCAGGGGTAGTTAACGCCTATGCAGCTTTAGCTGCAACTGAATATTTTGATAAAATTAATGATATTGATATTATAGACATAAATGCTGGAAATCACGGTAAATGGTTTGCAACTAATTTTGATGCTGAAATTAACTTTAGAGAATTTACAGGACAAGTTTGGTCATGGCAGAATAATGCTTGGCAAAGTAATGAGATGTTTGAAATTGGGCATGAATGGGATCTGCCTGTTGTTGGAAAATCAAAAGCTTACATGACTGGTCACGATGAAGTTCATTCAATTTCACAAAATTTAAATGTTCCTAATGTGCGTTTTTGGATGGGTTTTGGAGATAAATACATTAATGTTTTTACAGTGTTAAAAAATCTTGGGCTTCTATCCGAACAACCTATAAAAACAGCTGAAGGACAAGAAATTATACCTTTAAAAGTTGTAAAAGCTGTACTTCCAGATCCAGCAACACTTGCCCCCCCAATATACAGGCAAAACCTGTATAGGAGACCTAATTAAAGGCGAGAAAAATGGCAAAAAACGGGAAATATTTATATATAATATATCTGACCATAAACAGGCCTATCTCGAAACTGAATCCCAAGCTATTTCATATACAGCCGGGATACCGCCTGTGGCAGCAGCTATCCTTGTAGCTACAGATGTTTGGAATGTAAGAAAAATGGTTAATGTAGAAGAGCTAGATCCTAAACCTTTTCTAAACTTACTGAACAAAATAGGGCTACCGACTTATATACAAGAAAACAATAAGAGTATCCCTATTTCTTTTTAAAAAGATTATTTAAAAACCTAAGCATGGATCGGTTTAAAAAATGCAGCTAAAGCCGCTTCTTTAACCGCTTCTGACATAGTTGGATGAGAGTGGCAAGTTCTAGCTAAATCTTCACTTGAACCTCCAAACTCCATGAGAACAGCTATTTCGTGAATCATTTCGCCTGCACCAAAACCAATAATATGCCCACCTAATAGCTTGTCTGTTGATTTATTGGCTAATATTTTTACAAAACCCGCTGTCTTATTCATAGCTCTAGCCCTACCATTAGCCGAGAAATAAAACTTACCAACATTATAAGACACACCTTGTGCTTTAAGTTCTTCTTCTGTTTTTCCTACACTTGCAACCTCTGGTTGTGTATAAACTACGCTAGGTATAACATTATAATTAACATGGCCTTTTTGCCCCGCTAATATTTCAGCTACCGCCACCCCTTCATCTTCAGCTTTATGAGCGAGCATAGGTCCTTTAATAACATCTCCAATAGCATAAATATTAGGAATATTTGTTTGCCAACTGCTATTTACCTCTATCCTACCGTGCTTATCTTTAACAACCCCTATATTTTCAAGACCTAACCCATCGCTATAAGCTAGCCTTCCAGTTGCCACAAGAACCACATCAGATGTAATAATTTGCTCATCTGAACTATTTACAGATTTATAAGTAATATTTACACCATTTTCTATTTTTTCAATGCTAGTTACCTGAGATTCTAATTTGTAAATTATACCTTGCTCTTCCATTAGTTTTTGAAAATGCTTAGAAATTTCTCTATCAGTATTCCCAAGCAATTTATTTTGATATTCTATTATAGTAACTTCAGCGCCTAAACGGCTCCATACCATACCAAGTTCTGAACCAATAACACCTCCTCCTACAACAACCATCTTAGAAGGAACAGTGTCAAGTGCTAACGCCCCAGTTGAAGAAAGAATAACTTTTTCATCAAAATCTATATCTAAACCTGGTACACCAGCAACATTAGAACCTGTAGCTATAATAATAGATTTACTCTGAAGATTTTTTTCACCATCATTATTTTTCACTTTAATATTTTCAGATGAAATTAGAGAGGCTATGCCATGATAAACATCTATTTTATTTTTTTTCATTAAAAATGCTATACCAGCCGTATTCGAAGCTATTGTTTCTTGCTTATGCTTCATTAGCTTAACCAAATTTAATGATGGTTTATTTACTTCAACACCGATATCTTCAAAACCATGATTAAGCTCTGCAAATATTTCAGATCCATGTAATAAAGCTTTAGAAGGTATACAACCAATATTTAAACAAGTACCGCCTAAAGTCTTGCGTTTCTCAACAATGGCGGTTTTTAAACCTAGTTGCGAAGCTTTTATAGCAGCAACATATCCAGCTGGCCCCGCACCTATAACAACAACATCATACGACATAGCCTTCTCCCTCAATATCTTATAAATCTAAAACGAGCCGTTCTGGATCTTCCAAACATTCTTTTACACGTACAAGAAACGTTACAGCTTCTTTTCCATCTACAATACGATGATCATATGATAAAGCTAAATACATCATAGGTCTTATAACTATTTCACCATCAACTGCTACAGGGCGATCTTTTACGGCATGTAATCCTAATATGCCAGATTGTGGCGCATTTAAAATAGGTGTAGACATTAAAGAGCCATAAACTCCTCCATTAGTAATGGTAAAAGTACCGCCTTCCATATCAGAAACCGAAAGTTTACCATCGCGCGCTAACTTACCTAAACGCCCAATTTCTTTTTCAACTTCTGCTATGGTTAATTGTTCTGCATTACGTACAACAGGAACCACCAAACCTTTAGAAGTACCAACAGCTATACCTGCATTTACATAATTATGATAAATTATAGAATCGCCATCTATTTTTGCATTTATAGCTGTTATTTCCTTTAAAGCATGGCACACAGCTTTAGTAAAAACACCCATAAAACCAAGCTTAACACCATGTTTTTTTTCAAATAAATCTTTATATTTTTTGCGCATTTCTATTATAGCAGACATATCAACTTCATTAAAAGTTGTAAGCATGGCAGCAGTATTCTGCGCTTCTTTTAAACGCTTAGCTATTGTTTGCCTTAATTTTGTCATACGAACGCGCTCTATTTGCTGCTCTGCTACTTCAGTTTTTGTGGTAGAAGATATAGCGATTGCAGATAAAACATCACCCTTTAATATCTGGCCCCTTTTACCAGTTCCCTCTATATTATTTTCGCTTAAATTATTTTCTTCTATAAGTTTAGAAGCCGAGGGTGACGGGTCCATTTTCAAACTTACAGCAGGTGCAACAACTTCAGAAGTTTCTACACTCTTCGTAGGTACAGACAGGTTGCTAGCAGCTCCTTCTTTAATATAGCCCAGCAAAGCACCTATTGAAACCGAGTCGCCTTCTTTTGCTATTTGTTCAGATAGCTGCCCTGATACAGGAGAGGGAACCTCTATAGCAACTTTGTCTGTTTCTAGCTCTAAAAGAGGCTCATCAACCAGTACATTATCACCTATTTCCTTAAACCATTTTCCTATAGTCGCCTCACTTACTGATTCGCCCAATGTCGGAACAACAATTTCTTTAACCATAATATTTTCCTATTTCATTAAATACATAAATTAACCAAAAACATCATCTAAAAAACTATGTAATTGAGATAAATGCTCGGACAAAAGACCTACAGCAGGTGAAGCTGCGGCTGAGCGACCTATATATTTTGCACGTTTATGTTTTGCGTTTATATAACCTAAAGTAGTTTCGAGTTGAGGCTCCATATAACTCCAAGCGCCCATATTTTGCGGCTCTTCTTGACACCAAATTATTTCTGCATCACTAAAACGAGAAAGCTCATTAACCAGCTCTTTTGCCGGATATGGATATAATTGCTCGACACGCAATAAATAAATATTATCTATACCGCGCTTTTCACGTTCTTCATATAGATCGTAGTAAACTTTACCAGTACATAACACAACACGTTTAATCTGCGCATCTTTTTGTAATTTTATTACAGAAGATGATTTTTGCGCGTCATCTAATAAAATACGATTAAAACCGGTATTTATAGCCATATCTTGCAAAGCTGATTGCGCTCTTTTATGACGCAATAATGATTTAGGTGTCATCAAAATTAAAGGTTTTCTAAAATTACGCTTCAACTGACGGCGCAAAATATGAAAATAATTGGCAGGTGTAGTACAATACGCTACCTGCATATTGTCTTCAGCACATAATTGTAAAAATCTTTCTAGCCTAGCCGAGGAGTGTTCTGGGCCCTGCCCTTCATAACCATGTGGCAATAAACAAACTAAACCAGACATACGCAACCATTTCGTTTCAGCCGAAGAAATAAATTGATCAAAAACTACTTGAGCTCCATTCGCAAAATCACCAAATTGAGCTTCCCATAAAACCAAACCATTTGGTTGAACTAAACTATAGCCATATTCATAACCAAGCACACCCTCTTCAGATAGTAAGGAGTTTATGGGCTCATAATAAACTTTTTGATCGCTTATAAGGTTATTTAAAGCTATATATTTTTCTTTTGTTTCTTGATCATAAACCACCGAATGGCGCTGAGAAAACGTTCCTCTTTCAACATCTTCACCTGAAAAGCGAATAGGATGGTTCTCCAACAATAAAGAGCCAAAAGCCAAAGCTTCAGCCATAGCCCAGTCAATATTTTGTTCTGTTTCTAACATTTTAGCTCGGCTATCTAAAAAACGCTGTATTGTTTTATGTAAAGCAAAATTATCTGGTATAGAAACAAGTTTTTCACCTATTTTCTTTAATATATTTAGTTCTACACCAGTTTTTACAACTGTACTTAAACCTAGCTCTCTATCGGCAAATTGAAGGGCTTTTAAGCCTCGCCAATTCCCCTGCAACCAATCTGCTTCTGGCTCAAAGTCATCGGCTGCTACAAATTCTACTTCTAAATATTCACGCCAATTAGCTTTTGCTTTATCAACATATTCTTTATCTATAATTTTTGAATTTATAAGCTTTTCGCTATATATCTGTGTAATTTTGTTATGCGACTTAATGGCTTTATACATTATTGGCTGTGTAAAGAATGGTTCATCGCCCTCATTATGGCCCAAACGTCGATAACAATACATATCTACAATAACAGGTTTCTTAAATTTCTGCCTATAAGCAAAAGATAAAGATAAAGCGAAAATAACTGCTTCGGTATCATCACCATTAACGTGTAATATTGGAGATTCAAGCATTTTTGCAACATCTGATGCATATACTGTTGAACGCGAGCATTCTGGATCAGTAGTAAAGCCAATTTGGTTATTTATTATAATGTGTAAAGAACCGCCTACGGTATAGCCTTTAAGACCTGAAGCAGCTAATATTTCTTGCACTATTCCTTGTCCAGCAAAAGCAGCATCACCATGTAATAATACCGGCAAAACCGCAAGGCGCTTCGACACCATAACGTCACTTACATTACTTTCGCCTTCTTGAGCAATAAGATTATCTTGCTTCGCCCTAGATTTACCTAAAACTACAGGGTCTACAATTTCTAAATGTGAAGGATTAGGTAAAAGAGATACATGTAATTTCTTGCCTTCATAATTATAATCTTTTGAGGCACCTAGATGATATTTTACATCGCCAGATCCAGCAATATTACTAGGTTTATAAGATCCGCCTTTAAACTCATGAAATAACGCTCTTTGCTCTTTGCCTAAAATATTAGTTAGGACATTCAGCCTACCCCGATGCGCCATACCTATGACAACTTCTTTAACGTCTTGCTCGCTAGCTATTTTCAATAATTCGCTTAAAGCTGGTATTAAAGACTCGCCACCATCTAAACCAAAACGTTTAGCCCCTTTATATTTAGCGTCTAAAAATTGCTCAAACCCTTCTGCTTCAACCAATTTTGCAAAAATTTCTTTTTGCCGTTCAGGTTTAAACTCAACAGATCTATTAAAATTTTCAAATCTTTCTTTAAACCAATTGCGTTGCTCCGGATCAGAAATATGCATAAATTCTGCCCCGATTGTTGAGCAATATTTCTGGTTTAAAAGGTAAAGAATTTGCTCTAATGTTGCTTTTTCTAAACCCAAAGCCCCATCAATAAAAATTTCTTTTTGTAAGTCTTGATCACTTAAACCAAAATTTTCTAATTCTAATTGACGGTAACATCCACGATTATTCTTTAAACCTAAAGGGTCAATATCAGCCTTTAAATGCCCATAACACATATACGCATCAATAAGCTTTAGCGTTTTTAAAGATAATTGCGTAGCTCTATAGGTTTCTAAACCTTCATTCGAACTATTGGTGTTTTGTTGAATTTTCTTTTCCAGCAAATTTTCTACAGAAGACCAATCACCATCTAAAGCAGCTATCATAGTGCTACTGGGTGTAATAGGCCAATTTTCTTTTTGCCATGATGCGCCTTGGGCATTTTTTAGCACTATATCTTTATCTTCATGAAGAGAGTCAAAATAATCACGCCATTGCTTATCTATAGCTGAAAGATCATTTTCATACTGAGCATAAAGCTTCTCAATATAGTGTGCACTGGCACCATATAAAAAACTATTTTGTTCTATCTGGCTATCTGTGTTTTTTTGTTCTTTCATTTTTGTCCTACAAAACTACAATATTTATTTTAAGCTAGACGAGAGTTCTTTACAACTATCACATAGAGACCGTACTGCATTCACAGATTTTTCAAAAGCCGCTTTTTCATCTGCATTAAGCTCAATTTCAATAATTCGCTCTACTCCGTTTTTACCTATTACAACAGGAACACCTACATACATATCTTTTTCACCATATTCGCCAGATAGATAGGCAGCCACTGGTAAAATTCTTTTTCTATCATATAAATATGCTTCTGCCATAGCTATAGCTGATGCCGCAGGGGCATAATAAGCCGAACCTGTTTTTAATAAATTTACTATTTCAGCGCCGCCAGAACGAGTTCTTTGAATAATTCCGTCTAATTTATCCTGCGTTATCCAGCCCATTTTTACTAAATCTGGTAAAGGAATTCCAGCAACTGTTGAATAACGCGCCAAAGGCACCATTGTATCCCCGTGCCCCCCTAGAACAAACGCTGTAATATCTTCAATAGAAACTTTTAGCTCTTCAGCTAAAAAATAGCGAAAACGTGAAGAATCTAGCACACCTGCCATACCAACTATTTTATTTGGAGATACACCAGAAAATTGTTGTAGTGCCCACACCATAACATCTAATGGATTAGTTATACAAACAACAAAAGCGTCTTTGGCATGTTTTTTTATTCCCTCACCAACTTGTTGCATAACTTTTAAATTAATATCTAAAAGATCGTCGCGACTCATACCAGGTTTACGCGGCACACCAGCGGTTACTATAACCACATCTGCACCCTCGATAGCGCTATAGTCATCTGTTCCAGTAAAATTTATATCAAAGCCATCAACAGCCGATGATTCGGCTATATCCAAACCCTTACCTTTAGCTATTCCCTCATTTATATCGAATAATACTACATCGCCTAAAGATTTCAATCCTATTAGATGTGCTAATGTTCCGCCTATCATACCGGAGCCTATTAAAGCAATCTTATTACGTCCCATTTGTGTCCCCCTTATAGTAATTTCTTTAATATTATGATATTTTTATTTACAATACAATAGTATAAAAACCATGATGTATCAGTACAAAACACGTTTTAATTACCAAGGTGAGATGCCAATAAAAGTACCAACAACATAGCTTTTATATGATAAAGTATAGTGTTTAACAAAAAACAGCTTATTTACCTCTACCAAAAAGACACAAA
>Ga0115851_101011_pt1 | contig 14218 bp, 11 predicted proteins | sample InSIn2gowninarea_FD_83865 | JGI IMG/M metagenome (GOLD analysis project Ga0115851, IMG submission 83865)
TTGTCTAGTACCTGATCAATAAATGGTAAGGGGAAATGGTCTTTCTGAGTGGCTTTATTTAGAGCTCTATAATCTACACACACTCTCCATTTCCCATTTTTCTTGGGTACAATTACTAATGGAGAAAGCTATTCACTATCAGATATAGGATATATAAATCATGCGTTCAGCAATTTTTGAAGTTCTTCCTTCACAATTTCCCTTAAATTGGGATTCATTCGTCGTTGGGGTTGACAGACTGGGAAAGATCCTTCTTTAATATAAATACGATGAGTACATAATTCAGGAGAAATTCCCTTCATATCTGTGTAATCCCATGCGAATGCTTCTTTATTCTCACAGAGTAGCTTCATTAACTGCTGTGTTTCAACATCTGTTAGGTTAGGGTTTATATTTAATGTTTTTCCAGGCTCGATTTCTACTGTTATACTTTTGGAGGGGCTACCAGCTGATGTCTGAGATAGATTTTTAGTTTTAAGGTTTTGCTGAGATTCAAATTCCAAGATTGTAGTCAAGTGATCATGTATTTCAGAGTTAACCAAAGAAGGTTCAGAAATAAAGTTGCTAATTAATTCATCTTTAGTTGAATATTTAAAAGTTAAAGCTTGTCCAACAGTCAAGATGGGTTGGGTCTCATCATCCTCATAATCTAACCATACAGAGTTATCATTATTAATCATAGGTGTAGCATGAGGGTAAAGAGTAAGCTACTTGGTTTCACATCCATTAGAAATTGTCATTGAACCTGATATACAGCTGATGAAGGCATTTGCTGTAGCTAGCCAAGGTCTCCCTAAAATCAATGGATGACCCCCCAACTTTGTTTTAGTATGTAATACCACAAAATCAGCTGGGTAGTTCCAAGATTAGACTGAAATTATCAGGTCTTCAATGACTCCTTCAAGTTTGATTGTGGAGCGGTCAGCTAGCTCTAGAATGGTTGGGGTTTCCCTAATTACATTCTTTAACTGCAATAACTATGTGGTTTCAAGTGTCATGACGTTTATTGCAACACCCAGATCTACTAGAATTCTAGAAACAAAAGTTTTTCCAACCTGCACTGTGACCATATAATGACCAGGGTCACCATATTTCACAGGGGGTTTTTTCTGTCATTAAAACAGCTAGATCACCCATCACATGGACTGTGAGGGGATATTTAGCTTTTCTTCCAGGTTTTTTAATGCAAATATCTCTAATAGTTCTAGCATAAATTGGTACATCTCTCAATGCTTGCAAGAGTGGAATTTTAACATATAAATTCTACAGTTCTCCTAAAAGATTAAAAGCAGGTGGCTCAAGTGTTTTAGTAAGAGCCATGCGTTCAGGGAATGGTGGCTCTGCTATTTCAGCAGTATTATTAGAGGATGATTCAACTGTTTCAACATTGTTATTAGATGACTTTTCTTTTCCAGTTTCTTCTTTATCAGAGTCAGAAGAAATAATGTCATCAATAATGGGTTCAACTATTTTTCCAGAGCGTAAATGAATATCATTACATTGCATAGGGGAAACAGGTTGGTTTTGAATATCAATTACCTGCAGAGCTTTATTGTTATTTGGGTTGGGGTTAGGTTGTACAGGCAGCTGGGGTCTCATTGTCTGATTATTTGGTGGAGCATTTGATGGTAAGGAGAGAGATTGCTGATACTGAGGAAATTGGTTCGGAAATGGGATCTGTTGAGTTGTCCAATTTGGGTTCCATTGATTAAAATAGGATTGCTGTAGAGCCTAGGGATTCCATATCGTAGGATCAACAAAAGGAGGATCTGGTTGCTGCATGGGTGGGAAATTCATTTGATTAAAGGGTGGGTATTGCATTTGATTCAAGGGCGGCTAATTTGCTTGAAAAGGAGGATTATTATTCCAACGATTAAATGGTATGTTAGGATTCATACCTTGTCCTCGTGGTTGCCATTGCCTCCTCTGTGTCATCAGGTACACTGCTTCAGCTTCCTCTTCAGTTGACTGCAGCGCTGCTTTTATTCCTGGCAAAGAAGGGCATTGTTGAGTCTCATGGTCCTTTTCACAAATAGTGCAAATTGGTACCTTATCTAGTGGGCATTCCCTCAGTGGATGTTTTTCTCTGCATTTAGAGCAGAAAATAGCCGGAGCAGCTTCTGATTTTGCCTGCTTCTTTTTAACCTGCAAGGTATCAATTTGTGAAGCAAAAGAGCTTAACATTTCAGTTTTAAATTCTTCAAGTAAGTTACCTATTTCAGCCCATGTTGCTCCTCCACTTGTTGATTTCTGGACTCTTGAGTATATACTATCCTTGCTTTTTGGTCTGCTTGCTACTCCTCTTGAACATCTCTTACAGAGGTTGACAATCTTGTCATATGATTCCTTAGATATATCCCCTTTTCCAAGCATATTCAACATATCTAAGCAATCATCTCGTACCCCTTTTAGCAATATTGACTTAAGAATATCCTTACTCATATCCGGATGATCAAATCGCTGCAAATTATACTATAGTCTTTCCACAAAGTCCTCCAGATTTTCGTCCTCCTTCTGAACCATCTTAAATAATTCCTCCTTCCTTTCTCTTGTTCGGCAATAATCTTGATATTTGGCCAAAAAACTCTCTTTCATCTGATCCCATGTGGTAATTACATGACCTCCCAAGCTCATAAACCATCTTAACACATTCCCTTTCAGCGTTGCTGGAAACAATTTTAGTTTTTGAGTATGATTTACATAATCATAGCTCCTACACAATATATCAAATTCAAAAAGGAACTCATCAGAGTCTTCAGAGGATAACCCATGAAAATTAGGTAGTGCTGAGAGTGGAATATTCTTCATAGGGGTTGTTCCTCTTGGGAGGTCCCCAATAGGGAACTCCAAGGTGGAGAGAGAATTTTCTCCCCTTCCTTCTCCTCTGTGACCCCCACTAAAGAGTCCATCATTGTTGTCCTCCATTGGTTGTTTTCCTGACGCGCTTACCCGGTCTTCGGTATCTTCTGTTTCTTCAAGTTCTTCTACTAGTTCCTCAATGTGCTCCGGTGTTTCTAGCTTCCTTTCAGGTCCTAGTACTTCCTCCGTTTGATGATCTGTTTGGAAGGAATGCTAGATCTGTGGCCTTCGGGAACTTATCCTCTGGGACGTCTCAGCTTGTGAAATAATATCGTCAATGAAAGTTTTTCTTCCTCCTCCTTTTCCCTTGCCGCCTATAAGGTTAGCCTTCCTGCGTCCTCTCATGCATCCTGTATTTCTAAAAGAAAATCATTAATACTTTTAAAATCTTCGGTCGCCTTCCCCGGCAACGGCGCCAAAATGTTGGTCACTTTAATTGTTTATTAATTAAACAGTCAAGTGCCACATAAATTGTCAACCCGGGAAAGTCCGATTATTTCGAAGGTGACTACGTACTATATGTACTCGATTTTAATAGCATTAAAAGCTGTAGTATAAACAATTCATTCTCTGTCAAAACCTTACTATGTGTTACATCAGTTATAATCTATTGCAGAAATGAAATGAGAACAGATAATTAATTAAAGAGAATAAATCTGCAAAAGGAAGTGATGGCTGTCCTGTAACAAAGGATCAAGACCCTATCCCTAGAGTAGGAACATTCAACACCTGCCTCTATTATCCAGTTCGCTAATACACTCTGTAAATCCTAGTCACCGGTGAGGCACTCATATACAGCATCAATTGATTACAAGAAAAACAGAGTCTTAGCAAAAGTAAAATATCATCAGAAGCAATACTCGTGAATAAGGTATAAACAGAAATCACACACAACACACAACAGAAAGGAAATGGGTGAATATTGTGATGAAGGTGGGCCCTGTCCTTCTCACAAGATTTCCCAGGACATGGAAACTAAGATGAAATACTCAGAACAAAACTTTATTCATCTGTCAATATACCATATTACAAGAAAGATTCAATCTCGTCCTTCCACTACAATTCTTGTGTTACAGTTTGTTCATCCTCTCTATCCCCCCTCTAATGTAGATGTTTCCTCTTTATAGAGGAGACATCTATTACAAAAGATTTTCATTATACATTCTAGTTCGACCCTTTGTGCAAAAATAGGGAAATCAGTTCCCGTTAACAGAATGTTGTTACAGTAATGTGGATCATGGACATTACGACCAATGTAACTGTTTATTCAATAATCGATCGGACTCCTTTGCTGTTGGAGATCTGATACGCAAATCTCAATTGTCTCCCCGAGGTTCACATGCTGTCCTTGCTGTTTCAGCTTCTAGGTTCGTGTTGTTTCCGCTGTTTCAGCAACTGCAAAATATGGTCCTGCCAGCTTTAGGCAGTTTCAACAATTGTTCAGCAACTTAGTCAACTTCAAGGATCAATTATAAAGATAGCATGATTATGTGTTGAATAATTAAACATATAGCAATGAGGAGAGTTACTGCATACCTTTGGAATGATTAAGTCAAAACACAAGCAAAGGCTTTCAACTATGGGTCGAAGAGGGTAATATTATGACGAAATATAAGGTCAAAAATAGACAATATGGGGTCCTAACACCAATGACATTAATGATAGGGGCATCCCTTTTCCTTATTCTTGAATGCTTGAAGCACTTCTCCTTAATCAACTTATTGTAAATGGGAACATCTTTTATTGCTTGGAAAAGGGGGATCTTTACACATATATTTTTTAATTCTCCTATAAGTTCAAGTTCTTCTAGGGTAGGCTGGGGTGGTTGGGCTAATCTCTTAGGAAAAGGTGGATTTACTTTAAGGTTGATTTCCTCTCTTTCTTCCTCAACCTCCCTATGTGGAGAGGGAGGTTGTTTATCTGGGAGAATTCTCCCAGATCTTAGGTTGATCTCTTGGATTTCTACAACATAAGCTGGGTATGATGTCTCTCCACTGTATACTTGTTGAGCCTACCTATTTTTTGGGTTTGGATTTGGTTGGGTAGGCATCTGGGGTTGCTTGGGTGGAGCAGAGTGTAGGAGTTGTGGTTGAGTAGGTGGTGGAGGCAATAGAGCTAGAGCATTGTTGTACTGGGGCCTCCACCCTTGGTATGGGGTATTCCACTGAGATTGTGGTGGCATGTAGGGTTGAAATGACTAGCTAGCTAGCTAGGAATGATACTGAGATGCATAGGACCAAGAAGGGGGTGTAGACTAGGGAGGATGAGTAGGGGGTCCCCAAGTAGGTATAGCTGTGGTTTGGTTAGGGTTGTAATATGCTTGGGATGACCCTTGCATACTTGGTTGGTATGGTCTTGGCCTAGGAGATCTCCTTTGGTTGATGTAACAAAGCTACTTAGTGACCCCTTTAGCTCCTTGATATACAGCTTTGAGTCTGGGTAAAAAGGGGAACTTTTCTGTGGAGTGGTTTTCTTCACAGACTGAGCAAATCTCAATGCAATTCAATGGGAATTCGTTCCTAGGTTGCCTCCTCTGCATCTGGGACCAAAGACATCCAAGTCTCTCTCTACTTCCTCTTGCTTCCTTTTGATATTCATGGGGTCTAATTACAAGGCAAGGGTTTGCAACATCTCACTTTTGAAATCTTCCAACATATTTCCAATTTCACCCTTGATGGATGAATTGGAAGATGATGTACTGGCCATAGGTTAACTACCCCTACGCTTTTTCTTGGCTACCCTAGAATTGTTTCTAAAGACAGTCTTGATATCCTCATAGGGTAATTGGTAGATATCCCCTCCTGCCTTTACTCCTCTAAGAAAGACCAACTTTAGTGACTCAGGGTCAAGTGTGCACCTGGCCCTTTTGTAACTGAGCTGGAATCTTTCTTCATAGTCTTCTAAGGATTCATCTTGGACCATGGTCATCTTGAAAATATTGTCTTTAATATCCTTTGACCTATAGTAGTCCCTATATTTGTTGTTAAAATCCTATTGCATCTGAGGCCAAGTTGTGATGTTATCTCTAGTTAAACCCATGAACCAGCGCAATGCTGCATCTTTGAGGTTAGATGGAAATATTTTTAACTTTTTTCTCATCATCTATATAGTCATAGGTTTGGTATATGACAACAAACTCAAATAGGAAAGTGTCAGGGTCCTCTGTGGTCAGGCCATGGAAATGAGGTAGAGCAGAGGGGCTTATATTCTTCATCTTAGTGTCCCCGTTGGTTTCCTTGATGGGGAAGGCACCCTCAACTCTCTCCCTATTCCCTCTGTCGTTTTGGTTTTTAGCCATTGGTTCAGTAGGAATGGGTTCTTCTTCTTCTTCTTCCCCTATAGGTTCTTCAAATATGTCAGGTTGCTCACCTAAGGGTTCCTCCAGTTCACAGCCACCAAAGAAGAGAGAAGGTTGGTTGTTGGATGCAGTGGGGGTATTTGGCAAGAATTTTCCTAAATTGTCCCTACTCCTATGAGGAATGAAAGGAAATGCTTTTGGGTTAGTTTCTGGAAGATTCTTGGCAAGAAAGTACTTTGCAAAAATGAAATTTCTGATTGAATGAAAACTACTGATAGAAAGAAACTACTTGCTGAATTGAAATTCTACTTGCAGAATGGAAAGGAAATCAGATAATGGCAAATGAAAAAAAGGAAGCTACTAGATCACTTTTGCAGAAATAAACCAATGGAAGAAATTTTAAGACTAGAAATAGAAGAAACAAACGTAGACTAGAAGTAGAAGAAAAGAAAGCAATACTCACATTCTACTCTGACACCTCCTCGGCAATGACGTTGAAAAGTGATGAGTGCTAGTATTGCAGCAATGATGCTACAACTCCTGGGCTACCAAATTTTCTTATCAACTTGGGGTTTGAAAAAACTTGGAGGTGATAGTGCTATAAGCATGAGTAGAAGTGAAGGTCCTACCTATTGTCACTTGTTCATCTAGCAAGAGACCCCAGGGGTTCTAAGCCAGACTTCTATAGAGTTAGAAGAAGCTTTATTCTTTGATGGAAGAAGGGAAAATCTATTCTAAGAGAGCTACTCTACTACAGTGATGAAGAAAACAACATGTAATGATAAATCACACCATATCCTAATTAACCATTTAAGCAACTAAACTAATAAGGATTTTTAACTCAACACTAACCTAATGCTACTATCTAAGTTGCAAAAGTAAAGAGCATCAAACCATACCAAGGTGTAAGAAAGGAGACTAAAATAATCTATTTCCACTTTCTTTTGTTTTTTTTTGGTGTTTGCAATGATTAGACAGTATTGAATGACCAAGTCAAAGCTTGGGAGTGGCAGTGTTCTAAGGATATGCAGAACAAGGGTTGTGAAGGAGTCAAGCAGAAAAGCAGTTGGAGGACGAAATTAGTGAAAGGAGGATGTAATGAAGTAGAAGTGCATAGGAACCGTTGGATCAACTAGGAATAGTATTAAGGGGAGATGAGCAACGGATATCTTTTTGCAAAATATTACGTGAATATATGGATGAATAAGACTGACAAAAGATGAATGGTTGAGATCCTATTGTGGGAGGTTAAGCCACTAGATGGATGAATAGGATTAAGTCACGCGGTGATAGAAGGAAGAAAACATACAGAATGATAGAGCAGGTTTCCATAGGCAGTAAGTAGTTTCTCGCGTGCCCTCAAGGATGTAAGAAGAATTCCAAAAATTTCCATGATTAACCTAACTGGGTGACATATAGCACAAGAAAACCACTTTTCTCATGTGCTCTCGAGTAGATATCAGCCGTGCAAGAATCTGCATGAGATTGTACGATAGTTGTTGGATCAAGCAGGGTTGATCAATGGTGGAGATTGGCCAAGCTAGCTAGTGATCAGGTGACACGATTGTCGTTGGATCGAGGGTGCAATAGATCCATGGTGGAGATTTGGAGCACATAAAGTAGGTGGAAGAATTCATGATAGCCATTAGATCAATCTAGACAGATCGAAAATGGAGATTTGGAGCGCATAAAGTCAAGCATTGAAATGAATCAGACGGTGATTTGTTAGGTTTGCTGTGGATCAGACAGTAAGGAGATTTACAGGCATAATCCGCTTAAGATGTGATTTATTGGCTCGTGCTTAATTATTCCATGCTGAATAAAATGAGAATATGGGTGAGATCTATTACAGAAAGAGAGTGATTGAAGACGATAATGATGAAATGAACCAAGTACTGAATCAAGACAACAAACTCCAAAGCTCATGCGATAACTAGAAATCTGAAGCACAACCAATCTAATCTACAGTGTTGTAATGAAAATGTAGCTACCTAAGCAAATGAACACTTAAGCCATGAATCTATGTGCTATATTCTTGTAATGGAAATGCAACTATTTGAGCAAATGAACGATTAAACCATGGATCTACGCTAGCATACATATGTAGTATAGAGGAGCCTTAGCTACTAGGGTTGGGCCCTAACCCAAGAGCTTCAGCCATCTAAGTTAACTTAGTGCTGGCTCGAAACAAAACTCATTATTATTAGAAAAACAATGGAGTTCATCCAAAACTATCACAAGTCTTGTAGCTCAAAAATAAAATAAAGTTTTACAATCAAAAGTTTGAATAAAAATTGAATCCTATCGAGGTCCTAGGCCTCTCTACTTATACTTCTGAAGTCTCCAATGACTTCATTAAAATTAGGGAGGCTCAACTCCGAAACTAGAGATAAATTGGTGTTTTGACTTCCACTCGCTCGACTGCCTTCTAGTCCTCATGATTTGGCTAGTTGCACTCCGAGCTAATGGAGGAATACTTGAATGGAGGGGTAGTAGATGAGGAGAGCTTCCCTCCTATAATGCCTCTCCCTTGTCCCATTCGAGTTTTGACCAAGATATTTGTCAAAATGCCTTGTTTTTATCCTTTAATCATGCATTACATGCACATTAGACCACAAAGAAAAGCATCCAACTCTAACTCATCTCATAAATAAAATATGATCAAAAGTATGTAATAAGTTGTGAGAATAGTTGGTTTGACTAAGCTAGGAGGTGAATTAAGGCCCATATAATTACTCAATGATGAGGCTCATCATCTATGCACATGGTTGAGGAGAAGGCACTGGGAGATTGTTGGTGTGGAAACTGATCTAGAGTGCGTATGGGATAAAGAAAAAGGTAGAAGTAAGGATCAATGAAGGACAAGTATTAGTATTGTATTTCATTTTGATTATGCATGTGATTTATGATTCTAGTGTATGATGATTACATGTGATCTATGATTTTGGTTATGATGGTTACATGTGATTTATGATTTTGATGGTTATGTTTTGAGCTAACCTGATGTGATAATTTTATACATGTTTTGGTCAAATATGCTAGTTTGACTTGTTGTGATAGGAAGTGAACATGATTGCAAATGTACCTTATTGACTAGCTACCAATGAGATATGATGTGAATTTATTTCAATTTATTTTAAATCTAATGGAATTTATGTGCTTGGTACAGGAATGCATGAACATGCCTAATTGAGTGGCTGAAATCGACTACAAGAATTAGAAGCAACAACAATAAATTGGAACATGCAACAGTATGCTAGTAAAGAACTTCAGGAGCATGGCCATTATGGGGCATTGGTACCCAATAGTGTCCATTGATTTCCATGAGCATGCTATGACTGGTATGGTAGTTTTTAGGCAAGTATATGCCTTGGTATTTGAATCTTCTGATGTGAGGAAGCCTTGCCAAGGGATGGACTACCCAAGATGGGGGTGCCAATGGAACTTGGAAGGTGAGTGACTGCACGAAAGAGGTGACTAGATTCTCGTGGGACTGTGTAGTAGAGAAGGGAAGGTCACAGATGGATTTGTTTTGGTCATTAGCATTGCTAGATGGAATCAGATGCACATTGGGAGTGCGCCCTGGAACAATGAGCTGGTAACTGTTCAATGAGAGGACAAGTGTCACAAGATTATAGTGCTAGACATTGGATGCAGATTTTACTTTGCAGTGGATTCTAGACTTCCTGGAAAGGAGTTAGATCCTAGTATTACTTTGAGTGTGGAGGTTTAAGCCTCTGGATTCCCTTATTGCTAATGCAGGCATCATATTATTTTATTTTCTGGTTGAGAAAATGTGCATATGTGTATACATATATGTGGTTATTGTAAATACTGTAATGAGCTATTTTATAAAGCTCCATTATGTGGTATGTTGTCATGATGTTTTGATTTTGAGCATATTTTTCATTGTAAATGCTGCAACAAGGTGTGTTATAAATCTCCATTGGCAATATATATATATATATATATATATATATATATATATATATATATATATATATATATATATATATATATATATATTTATATTTTTTTTTTTTTTTTTTTTTTTTTTTTTTTTTTTTTTATTTTTATTTTTTCTTTCAGTAGTCATGTTGGTTATAGGTGTCATTGAACACTGAGGACAGTGTTCCCCCAAGGGGGAGGGTTATGTAATAGCCCTGATGAAAATTTCATGTAATATATAAATACCACGGATGATGGGACACGTATTCCAAGCTGAATATTGGGCAAGACATCCTAGTGTGTGTTCATTTGGTTGTTTATGGCTAAGGAAATTGGCAAAGGAAATGGCTAAGGAATTAAAGAGGAAAAAATGTATTTTGGCACATTTATTTATGAAAATAATGGAAATTAGGAAAAAAGGAAGGTGAAAGGTCACAGGTTCCATGTGAGGAGGAAATTGAAGGAAAACAATGGAAAATGAAGAAAATAGAGCCCTCATTAATAAAAAGGCTTCTGAGGATCAGTGGGCAAGGCTTGGTCAATTCAGTTTTGGAGTTCTCTCATTTCTCTCTCTCTCCCTCTCATACTCTTGGACACTTAGAGTTTTCTTGGAGCACTCTGGCATTGGATCAAGAAAGGCAAAGAAGGTAAGAGGAATAAAAGATCAAGCATGAAAAGTAAGTATCAATCAGCTACAGTAGGCTTCATTTCAGGTATCAACTTGCACGTGTATTTTCCTTGCTAGATTTGACATGCCTGGGATTGCATGTGTTTCTTTTCTACCATGGCATGGGGTTTTCTAGGTGTGACAGTATTTTCAGCCTAGCCTTTCCATTTCCTGATAGTTTTGATGAGATGGGTTCTCTCATGCGTTTTGTGGGGGATGGGTGGATTGGATTCGAAGCTGAGCGGGGTGGATCTCTGAATTGACAAACACATGGTGGTAGTGGTCCCTGAACTAGACTGAGGATGCATGAAGCCACTAGCCTAGTAATCCCTGAACTAGACCATGGGTTGTCGTAAAGCCAGATTGTGTGCCTCGGTGGGCCTAGGAATCGTTGCTGGTGAATGGCGGGATATACGGTAAAGCCAAGAGGTGGATTTTCTCATTGTTGTGCCTAGTTATTTCGGGATGGAATGCACGGTAAGGCCTAGGAAGTATGTCTTGGCTTAATGTGCAAATGTACTAATATATATATGGATTTTGATGGCTGATATGTCCATTGTATTTATGTTCCTATTATTTCAGTTATATGTACATTTTATGGCAGCAAATATGTTTGGCTCTCAGCATGTTTTTACTTGTGTTTGAATGGATATTGTATTTATGACCCAGTAAGTGATAAGGCAGCAAAAGACATGAGGAAACAATGGTTCATGGCGATTCTTCGATAAGTATGAGATCCATACATCTAATTCTGTTGTTTACACCTGTAGGTTACATGTTGATGATATGTTTAACTAAATGTCTTTCATGGATAGCAGGGGTCTGGTTATGATTTTGTTCATATTATTACTTTTGTATCCTTATTACCTTGTATCCTTACCAATTCTAAATTATCATTCCATTCTTGGCAGTGTCCCAGGCTCTGGGCCGAAAAAGGTGGCACAAATCCTAGAATGCTAGCATTAGTGTTGAGACTAACTCACCTAGGCAGTGTCTAGGAAGCATTATAAAGCACCTGGACAATGTCTAGGAAGCATTATAAAGCACCTGGGTAGTGTCTGAGGAGTGTTAGTCCTAAAACTAACTCACCTTGGAAGTGTCTTGGAAGCTTTATAAATCACCTGTTCAGTGTCTTGGGAGTGTCAGTCCTGAAGCTAACTCACATGGGCAGTGTCTAGGGGGCATTACCCTGCCCTTAAGTCTCTCAAACAACTGTAGGACCCAAGGATAGGCAATCTGAGTGGCTGACTTGTCTTCTGAAGGTTATGTGGATGATTTTGGATGACTGTTTGTGATGTTCCATAGATTCCATTTCCTTAAAGTCACCAAGGAGGTTGAATCTTATCATAGTGGCCTCTCATCGCATGTTTACCCTGACTAGCTGGTTGCTTGGGTATATGTGGGAGGAGGGTGTTACAGTGAACAATTTGGATAAGGCCTGCTACTTCTCTTAAGCAGAATCTTTGGGGTGAGGTTGTCCTTTATTCCATCCCCCATTAGGGTCATGGAAAATATCTATGTTTCTTTGAAGTTTTCCTCTTCTACATACTTGATTCATTTGTGGTCTTCTTTACTTTTCCTTTGACTAGATCCAAGACTTTATTCTTCTTGAGGATGAGATCTATCGTCTTTTTCCATACCAAGTGATTGGATGCTCCTTCTAATTTGTTTTCTCCCTTCAATGAGTTAGACATTTTTATTGAAGTTAGCAGGCTTGACTCCTTATATGATCCTTTTCCTTGATGACCCTTATTCAAACTTCTTAAAACTCCTTATTCTCCATTCAATGTATCCTTAGGCTTCCTTTTTTCTTCTTCGTCACCTTAGCTTTGATACCATGTTGGAAAATCAGAAAGGTAGAAATATTTTATTTTATGTTGGTAATTACTTGTGATATTCTTATGATCTTATTAACTTTATTGTGTTCTTATTTAAACTTAGTTCATGAATAAAACCATAACATGAAGATCAAATAAACTAGATGTAGATAGACATCCAAGGAAAAGACCCTATCTAGGAGAAAACCTAGTGAACAAATCTTCCTTCAATAGTTTCACGAGATGATCCAAGACTCCTTAATCTAGACATAGACTTCCTCCAATCACCAAGTCAGCCCTTCCCTTCTTCTGCATATTATAATCTTCTAGCAACAATTTCAACCTAGACAAAGCAGAAGATCTTCAACCTTGATGCAGTAGTACTTCAATAATGAAGTAGCAAAACTTCGACCTAGAAGCAAAAACATAACTTCAACCTAGATATAGCAGAAATTTTGACCTTGATGTAGCATCAGAAACTCAACTTTGTGCCACAAAAAAAACTCGACCTTGGTGCAACACTTCGACCTTCCAACAATATCCAAGTAAATTCACTTCGATTTTCTTCTCTAGCAAATATCCTTCTATTTCTTCTGCAATTTCACATTCTTTTGATTTCCTTTCTTATATATCAAACTTCTATGAGTGATCCTTCAAATGAATCGAGCTATCCTTATTTATAGCCTCTTATGTAGGTCAAATTTCCTTGATGTAGGACAACTTGATCAGGTGGGGTTTGACTTGGTGTGGAGGTGAAAAATGACTTATTTGATTCAATAAAAAATATTTTTACATGATTAAAAAGCCCAAGAAGGGTCCTATAAAATGGAAAATGACTCTAATAAATCATGACAAAACCTAGGAGTCCTCAATGGGTACTTTGACTTATAACCTGATGACCCAAGCATGAAATCCATGCTTTAATAAGTCATAAGAATAATAATAAACTTTTATTTTTATTTCTTTTGATAAATACATTTCATTCTGACTCAAATAAAATTATGAAGACCAAAGCTAGTTACATTCTTCAACATTTGTATGATCAAGGGATGTTAAGTTCTTCTCTTAATCTTATGATGGATTTTATAATTTCATCTACTGTAGGTCACAATATCTTCTTTTTCATCCATTTTAAGGTTTTGAAATTGGGCTCTATATTTTTGAAGTTTTACCTGCTTGACCTTATGGTCACCTTCATACAAAGTTTTAAGTTTATCCCAAATTTCTTTAGCTATGGTGCAAGACATAACCTTGGAATTAGTGGTTCTTGACAATCCACCTATGACGGCATGGAGAGATTTTAAATTGAAACTGAGCAACTTCTTCTCATTTAGATTAAGAGGAGGATTTTTAGGAACTTTGTAGCCATTTAAGATGGAGAGCTAACATCCACTCCTAAAGCATTCAAGTAGGTTTCTCTACAATTGTTGCATAGTCTAACCTATCATGATACCAATTGTTGGAAATACAAAGAGGAGGCAGGGAAGGGGTGGGGTTGAATCAATAATACATAAATTTCAACATTTTAAGTGTCAAAACAATGAAAACAATATATATATATATATATATATATATATATATATATATATATATATATATATATATATATATATATATATATTTGTATAT
>Ga0115851_101013_pt1 | contig 14217 bp, 17 predicted proteins | sample InSIn2gowninarea_FD_83865 | JGI IMG/M metagenome (GOLD analysis project Ga0115851, IMG submission 83865)
AGAGAGAAGAATGAGCGGTGATTGCATCGCCGAACGCGTAACACGGCTTTCCCTGCATCCCGTGTGTGACTCATGTTCTCGCATCCCCATTCTTTGCGTACCAGATGCCTCCACTTGCCTCCAATCATTCGCTATGAGGGAGACGAGTGGACGGCGGCGGAGTGGAAAAGAGGACGTGGTCGAGAAACAGGGGAAAGGCAGTCCAATCAGGACCGGGGAACGGCCGGAATCGGGTACTGGGCAACTTGTGCAGTGTCTGCACCATGTCCTCCTGCTCCGGGCAGCAGGACAACAGGTACCCCTCTCTGTTTAGCGCATCTGCCAGTTCTGTCTGATGGTTGTCCATCAGCTCGTCGTTCACAACGACGACCAGTGGTTTGTGACAACGCAGTACTTCGATCGCAGTCCCGGCTCCTGACGACCACACATGCGATAGAAAGGCGAAGAAACGCGGAACATGAGTGTTGCCGTCACCACTTTTTTATACGCCTGCACTTCATACCCGCGTGCGATATGACAAGTTCAGCAGCTCTGATTTCCTGAGCGATGGACTCCTTGTACGAGAACACCTCCACCCGGATCCCCACACTGTCAGCATTGGGAACCAGTTGCTCGGGCACTGGGCTGCCACCCACTTGTACGACCAGGCGCTCAATCCCCTGCGCCGCCAGTTCCTGCAGAGAAGTGCGTGCGTGAGGAGGGGCGTGGTCAGGACAGTGACGTGACCTGACCCGGAGAACGGGCAGCCCGGACAGGTGGCGGACGAGACGGGGGTGGGATGTGGTGCCCACTGTCACGAACGCGGTCCCCATCCCCGTCGTCAGGATGCGTGAGGCGGACGAGCGGGTGAGCGGCGGCGGCGGAGGCGCAGGCGCATCAGGGACAAGGGGTGAAGTGGATGAATGGCTGACAGGCTGCTGCTGCACTGACTGCGTGCGATCTGCTCCTTTGTCTGTGTCTGTTTTGCTGTCGTCGTCGCCCTGCCTGATCATACGACCACCGCACTGCTCCCCTCTGTCCGCGCCCAGACGACGAGCGGATGGAGACTGAGCTGATCGAGTCCAAGTCGTCGCATGAGGTGATCCCCAGTGCGAGGAGCTGGCCTGAGGCACCTGATCTGCAGCTGGACTGCCTGCTGACGGACGGGGACGAGGATGAGACGGAGTCCGAAGTCGACGACGAAATAGGAGAGGAGGACTCGCTGAACGACCTGTCTGACGACAGCAGTGTGGAAGTGGTGGGAGTGACGAGCACGGGGACGACGCTGACCAGTGAGCCGGGCAGCAGTGCCGTCGCTGCGGACTGTAAGCCGGGCACTTCCCGCCTCATCAGCCAGCAGCCGTCTGCCAGCGACCCGCTCAGCGACAAGTGCCCCGACTTCCTGACCGCAGCCCCTGCTGCGGACCCGCTCCCAGCCCAGTCCGTGCCGAGCGGCGCCTCCGCCACTGTCAAATCCGTTCCGGGCCGAGCTGGTCACCTGGTCATCGACTTGACTCATTCGGACGACGAGTCCGGTCTGACCAGCCACCGCAACAACCAGCACAACAGCCAGCAGAACAACAACAACAACCACAGGCACAGCATCGGCCACCACCACCACCACTATCACCACCACAACAGCCAGCATAATCCAAACAGACCGGTGCACGCTGCCGCAGCGGGCCAGTTGTCGCGCAGGAGGACTCACTCACAGCGGCCGATCGATGCCAGTGCCGGCAGCCGCATGTCCTGTCTGTCGGAAAACGCTGGTCACGGACCGGTGAACCTGACTCACCACCAGCGACACTCTGACAATCCCCACTCTGCCTCATCAGCGCTGCCGGCCGCCTGCCGCTTCCTGACGTCCCAGCACGTGCACCACGCCCCCGGACCGGGTCACTTTGTGGAGCAGGGCAGCAGCAATAACGGCGGGAACGGGGGGCCGGCCTGTTCCTCGTTCTCAAACTGTTTCGTGGCGACGACCAGCAGCGGAAACCCGGCCGCCCCGTCGTCCGGTCCCTGTCCGCACGCACACTCATTTTGTCCCCAAGTCACAAGTCCTCAGGTATATTTTCCTACTGGTGCTCCCGCTCACGTCGCCGCCGGCCACAACGCCACTCCATCCTCCTCCTCGTACCACCTGCTTCCACCGCCCATCCTGCACACGGCTCCTCTGCCCGGTGCCGCCGGACACCTGTTCCCCTCCTTTTACGGCCCGCCGCCCGCAGCTCATTCCCAAGTCCCGTACCAGACGTTCCAAATCAATCCGCAGCAGCCCCGCATGCACCCCGTGCATCAGCAGCGCCTGCTGGAACAGCAGCGAGCGATGGAACTGCAGAGACATGTCTTCGCCCAGCACACTGAGGGAATGATCAGACGGTACGTTTCCCCCTGTCCCCACACCCGGACCTCACTCTTTTCCTCTGAACAGGACTCAGGCGCAGCAGGCAGCCGCTTACAGGTTGCAGATGGAAGCGCAGGCTGCCGCTTCCGCTCCGATTGCACATCCCGGTCTGGGACACCTGTTCTGTCCGCTGGCTGAAACAGCGCTGGCATGGGGCGGACTGGGTGTTTCGGGTCATAGTGCAGCGCTGCCGCCCGGCCTGCTGCAGGCAGGTGCGCCCCTCGCACTGGGGGTTCCGGACTTGCGCAACGCGGCGTCCGCTTCTGGTCATGCGGAGCAACCGGTGCCCGGCAATCAGTGCGGAGCAGAGTCGCCTGTCAATCAGGGAGAAGTGGATGCGAACTTCGCAGCTGCGATCGGTCATCCGCCTCACGCATTGCGGGACGCGGCTGTTCTGATGCGTGAGTTCGGTGATGCAGGCCCAGATCCGGCACACAGTCACATGCACCAGCACGTGCATCACTTTCACGCCAACCGCAATGCGATCCCGCCGCCGATCCCGGGTTACATTTCCATGGTATGTGTTCACGTGTTAACGACATGGAAGGAGCTAACGACTGTTCCGTTCGGTGTAACAGGTTCCCCGGCACGAGATCTTCCAGATCCCGGAGCTGTATCCGCAGGGCCTGTCAGGTCTGCCCCCGTTCCACCCCTATTACTACCATCCAAACTTCGCACAGAATCACCGACTCGCGGATTACATTCGCTTGTATCAGAATCCGCGTCACACTGCACCTCAGAACAGAGGTGCATCACGCACCACCATCGAAAGGAACACGTTCGCTCACAAGTACAAGAAAATGAAAAAGAGCATTGACGATGAGCGAGAGGAAGACATCGAAAAGTGCACCATCTGCTTGTGCGAGTTCGAAATGGAAGAGGATGTGAGGTGAGTTGCGCGGAGCCACTTCCTGTTCCGTCGTCTAATCGCCTCCCTGTCGTTGTGTTGTTTGCAGGAGGCTGCCCTGCATGCATCTCTTCCATGTGGAATGCGTGGATCAGTGGCTCACGACGAACAAGCGCTGTCCTATTTGCCGGGTAGACATAGAAGACCATTTCAAAGACTGTTCGTGATCACATTTGCTCGGCAGTCGATTTCGTCGTCAATATTCTTCAAGTCGTGCTCGTCAGACTACCATACTTGGAATTGTAAGGAAGGTGGTGAAACTGGTATCTTCCCCGCAATTCGTCTAACAACTCTGCTATTCAAGTCCACTGCTTATTTGCGAGTGTTAACATGGCCTTAGTTTACTAATGATTGCATCAGAAGAATAGAGTGGCTCTTCAGCATCAGCAGGACTTCAGCTTCGACTTATCTGCTCAAGTCAATGCGCATCCGTTTCTGACTCGTCCCGCCTGCCGTCACATGCATGAAGCATCAAACTCCTGTGTGATACTGAAACTTGTGGTAACTTCCCATCAAATACGTGCGGCTTTTCCTGACTCCGCATCCCAGCCTTAGAACGTCCAGCAGCAGCAGGGACGTGCGATGCAACAGCCAGTCCCCGGCTGCATTTCGGTGATAGCATGGATCAGTATGTCGCCACATCATTGTGAAAGGCATCGGAACCGGTCGCTGGGACCATCGCACGCTCCTCGTCGTCGTCAGCTGCGGATTTCGAAATATGATTGGTGTAGTAGTCGTCGCGACACCACAACCTGCTGCACCCTCTCCTGCCAAATTGGACGTGAAGCAATTTCGACATGCATGATTAGCATCTCTCCTGTCTGCCTTCTCACAATATCCCGATCAATCAGCACGAACTTGTATCCCGCATACGCCGTCAGTGTTTGTGTCCACACACTCGTCACGTACACTGCTCTGCTTTCCGCGTCCGCAAGCGGCGATATCACTAGCAGTAGCAGACGACGGATTGTATCGCTTCCAGTGTCTTGACATTGAGATCACCGCGTTAGAAGTTGAACGAATAGTGAATGCTTACAACACACACAAACGTACACCTGCACACGTGAAACAACGGAATTGGACGTATGACTTCCCCACGCAATGATTTCCCCAGAAAATCAGGAATTTGAAATATTTTTGATCCCAATGAGAGAAGAGATGCAGAGGAGTGGAACGCGAAAGAGCGAGTGCCAACCGACTTCTTTCTTTTCGAAGGCTTTTGTTAAAAGGGAGGACTCGTCCACTACTCCACATCGCAACCCGACTCGCAGTTACGACACGCACTTCCAGACGTCCCCTTTTGTATGGAGAGCCACTGCCCGTCTCCTGTTCGTCCTTTCGATCGTCGCACGCCTCTGCATCGTGTATCGGAACCCAAATCTTAGAAACGGAATCGCGTTTCGATCTGCTACTCCTTTTTTACTAGAGCCATTCACATATGATAGGAAAACAACTCACTTTCCTACTCGCTGCTCCTTTCCGGAGTCGCAGAGCTACTACAACAAAAACACCGTTCACTCACAAATTCGAGTTCTTGTACCGGCAGCAATTTATTATCACTGTTATTTATATCGTAGAGAAAGAGGAAAGGCCTCCTCACCCGCTAATACCCAAATGATCATGATCCATGAGCATCTGTTGTTGATTTGATTCCGCCGCACTCTTTGATCAATTGGCGACACGCATCGCTCCCCTGTTCACCTCCAGCGACTTGATTCCTCCTTATTATCTTTTAATCCAATTTTCCTCGTGTTCTTAAAACCGCATCATTTGTTTGATAATCACGATCAGTCTTTTTACCCTAATTTGATGATTTAACACACCAGTCCTTTTCTCGATTCGGGATCGCCGTCCTGACTCGCTCCTCATTTGCCAGCTTTCTTCCGGCGTTCAACGCCTTCTCACAGATTGACCAATTCAAGATTCTGGTGAATAAAACACGCAACTTCATGCTGAACTGTTGTATTCAGACGACGGATTTTATTGACCAGCAGCTCATAGAACAGCGTTGTCGCTGCTGTGGCGTTTCTCACAGCACGGACGTAGTCAGACGCACTTCTGCGAGCTGGTCCACGTCTGGCGGGAACTCTTCGCCGGGACTGGTCAGAATGGTCTGCTCCTCGGAGCAGGCGTCAGCACAGGTGAGACAGGTTCGGAACCGGTCTCCTTTCTGCTGACACTCCTGCGAGAACTGCATCGATGGATCGTCGGTCAGGTAATCCTCATTAGCCAGCGGAGTCGGTCCTGCCTGCTTGCATCGGGATGTTCCGTTCCGGTTGGTCGTGATGCACGTTCCCCGCGGACAACATTCCATCCTCCGATCCCCGGCAGCCTTTTCTCCACAGTCTGACTGTTTCTCACAGAAAACAGGAAAAAGGTACTGGAACACGGGACGACCAACAATTTTGTAGAAATTTAGTACAACCGGTGTCGAACGGTCGAGGTCCCGTTTCCGATGCCACTTTCCAGTTCTTGACCTTCTCATCACAGCAATCAGTCAACAGGTCGAAGGACCAGGTGTTCGCGACTGTCCATCCGGCGTTCAGTGTCTCAGGTCCGCAAACCACTTCCTCCTCTTGTGCGAAGACGCTCGTCACTATGAGCAACAGCAATATCAGCTTCGTGATCATGTTCACTCCGGGGAAGAGATCGTTACAGTGGTTAAATGGGTCTATGCAATAACAGACATGTGTCTGACAGTTGTGTGACTATCTGGATGCTAGTTTCGTCCCGAAGTTCAGTCGGCAATTTCCAGACGTGGGGAAAAGCAGCAGCAGGTGCTTTCCTACAAATGCGCGAGTCAGTTCATCTTTGCCACCTGACACATGCTCTTCCGGTGAAGAGTAGAGAGGTGGAGCGGAAGAGAGAGAGAGAGAGAGAGAGGGCAGTGACTGAGTCAGTGGTCTGACTTCTTTGCGGACCGTGAGTCACGGGAAGGAGCCGGGCGCGAAAAAGAATGTGTAACGGGCGGGTGCAGGAGGCAAGTGGAGGCATCTGGTACGCAAAGAATGGGGATGCGAGAACATGAGTCACACACGGGATGCAGGGAAAGCCGTGTTACGCGTTCGGCGATGCAATCACCGCTCATTCTTCTCTCTTTCGATTCGCGGATCGGCGCTCGCCCTCAATTATTCCCGTCGTCGTCAGTCTCCTGCCAGGTCTTTCGGGATTCCCCGAAAAAAAAAGTTCACTCATCTCCTCCTGCCTCACATCGTCGACGGACTCAGGCTACCGACTTGACACCTGCTTCTCACTTATTCATCTCCCAGAATGTTTATTGCTCCGGATTCTTCTGAGAAGTCATTTGCTGCACAATTCCTGTAAGTCAATCAGCCTCATGATAAGGTCTCGTTCATTGATCTCTGGATGCAAAGAAGAAGGATGTTTGATCCGGATGCCTCTTCTTCCGACTCCGGTCGATGTCGCGACTCGAAGAAGGGGATGAAGAGCGGTGACGACGATCCACTCTACCGGCAGAAGCGGGTGAAGAACAACGAAGCGGTCAAAAAGTCGCGTGAGAAGAAGAGACGAGAGTCGGAGGAGACGAGTCGGTCCATCGAACACCTGCAGGCGGAGAACGACGACCTCAGACACCGGGAGATTCAGGCAGAAGCGTCGTGGAGGACAACCAAAGAAATCTATGAGCATCTGTGCGGCAAGCTGACCGCCGACGAGGAAGCCCGCCTCTTCCGTCCTGACGACAAAAGCCCTTATCTACCTGATTCTCGTCGATGAGCCGCAAATTCCTCTGCGTGGAGTCGATGAAACAGTGTGAAGTTCGATGTTGTGGGAAAGTAGATTATGAAGTTGTTAGACAGTGAAGGTGATGAAGTGGTGATGTTTGCGGTGATGACTTAACCGTATCGTCTTCAAGTTGAAGGATAGTGGAAAGAGTGCAATTCGTTAGTGACTCATAAGTAAGGCAAATAAAGAAGCTGTAAAGAACTTACGACATCATTCGTCCTCCACCCATCCCGCCACCGTATCCGCCGCCCATCTTCATCCCGCCACCATACCCTCCGCCACCTCCTCCCATCATACCCCCGTATCCTCCACCCATCTTCATCATCCCTCCGCCGTATCCACCGCCCATTTTCATTCCACCGCCGTACCCACCACCGCCGCCCATTTTTCGTCCTCCACCGTATCCACCACCCATCCCGCCGCCCATTCCACCGCCGTACTTCATCATTCCACCGCCACCACCGTATCCTCCGCCACCCATTTTCATTCCGCCACCGTATCCGCCGCCACCACCGCCCATCTTCATCCCGCCGCCGTATCCACCACCGCCGCCCATCATGCGGCCGCCGCCATAAGCTTCGGCAAAGGTGTTGATGAGGATGGCCGAGACCACGATGCAGACGAAAAGCTTCATGTTGTTTGAAGAAAGTTTTCTGGTAACTTCAGCTGGAAACCGTTGGAAAGGATTGTTTGACTGATTTTTGGCATAGTCGAGCGGTCCCTTTTATACAGATGGACGAGTAGAACTTTCGCTACTCGCTCATCCGCTCAGGGAGAAGAGGATGAGCTGAGAGGAGATCAAGTGAATCAACTTGGAGGCGGGTGGGAGTGTGGTGGACTTGACCAGAAGGGGATTTCCTTGGATTTGACTATTGCATTTTTTTGTCCCGTGTCTTCAACTCGTGAGCAGCATTTCCCTCACAACCTAATCATCCCTTCAATGATAAATCACCACACTCACAACTTTTACATACTTTTGCGGTTTCTGGCCTTTGGATGCAATGAAGTCATCGCAACGATAACGAGGGATGAGGGCACAGAGACGAGGGAACAGACGGCGGAGTGAGCCACCCGAAAATTGCCATGAAAAATACTTTGCGCCCAGCATTCGCGAAGATGCTCACGACCAGCAACAAGTGAATTGCAAGTCTATTTGTTCCGTTAGACAAGCAGTTGAGTGACTTCAGTCCGAAAGTAATTGCTGCACACAACAGGAACAAAATTGGTTTTCACCTTCTGAGGTTTTCTTGTTTTTGATTTTGACGCTTTTTGTCAAAACCTTCCCATGCACACCTTCTACCACACTCATGTACTCATGATCCGCTGTCAGTTTCATCCATCAGCTGGACAAGGAGCAGGAGGTAAAAGGGAAAGGTAATAACGAGCGTCTCAAAAAGATGTCAGGGTCAGGCTCATCTTCTTCATTCCCCGGCTCATCCGCAGTTCACTTTCAATGTCCTTTGTCTTTGAACCGATCATTTGTTCGCATGCAAAGACGTGAGGGGTCAAATTCAGATGAGGGGAAGTTAAAGTTTCCTGGACGTCAAGTGCCGTCCATGGCCCTGTTTGATGCATTATTATCCCGATTTCAGTGGCCTGCTGACAGCGCTCGTTAAGCAAATTCGATTCACGACGCTGTCAACGAGGCTGTCTTGCAGTGTGTTCAGTGCCTTCAAAACCCAGAGAAAATAAAAGATTCATGATTGAGAAACATAAGTTCTAGGAATTTCATCGGATTGTGTTAGCATTGCACCAGAGTGGGGAAGTACGGGGAGCGAATTGGACTGCTCCTCTGATGTTTCTGAAGGAACGGCTCCCAACTCCTGGCTGCGGGTTGCTGCTGTCGGCGACATCATCCGCGGAAACATGGCTGACGAGGATTTCTATCTCCGTTACTACGTGGGTCACCGGGGCAAGTTTGGACACGAGTTCCTCGAGTTTGAACTGCGGCCGGACGGGAAGCTCCGCTACGCCAACAACTCCAACTACAAGAACGACACCATGATCAGGAAGGAGGTGTACATTTCCAAGTGTGTGGTCGAAGAGTTGAAACGCATCATCGAAGACTCGGACATCATTCAGGAGGACGACGGCATGTGGCCGCAGGCGGACAGGATCGGCCGCCAGGAGCTGGAAATTGTGCATGGCGAGACTCACATTTCGTTCACAACGTCCAAAATCGGTTCCCTGGTCGACGTGAACGGCAGCAAAGATCCGGAAGGACTGCGCTGCTTCTACTATCTCGTCCAGGATCTGAAATGCCTCGTCTTTTCCCTGATCGGTCTCCACTTCAAGATCAAGCCCATCTGATCTCACAGTTCTGGTCATCATCACCCTTTCCACCTCTTATCATAGTGACTGATTTTGCACCCTGAAATCGAATAAATACACGTGGAGAACGCCTCATTTACTCAAATTTATGCAATTGCTTTCATTCCCTTTCTCGTGGATGTCGAAGCGGACAATCTGTGGAATCAGTAGACATGGACCATTCCATAGATGAATGTCCAGAACAGGATGTACGTGAAGAGGCCACCGGTCAGACTGCCCGTCAGAATGGGCAGGCGGGAGCGGAAGAACTTGTTCCACGAGGGCCCAGCCTGGAACAAGAGCAAGAGCCAGAGGAGGACAGCGGTGAGGACGTAGAAGACGAATCCCTGGTAACTGGTCAGTCCCAAAATCCCGGCCGTACATCCTGCCAGCGCCGACATGGACGTCCGGCAGTACTCCAGCAGCGCGTGGTTCTGCCTAATGGCCAGCTCCGAGTAGGCCACTATCTCACCCGACTTTTCCTTCCGTTTGACCGTCCGGTTCATGGCGAAACAGGACAGCAGGGGATGAGGGAGAGGCAGATGACAGGGACGGGGAACGTGAGTCGATGAGCGATAGTATCGGAGAGCCGATCCGTCGACGTCGACTCCTGTCTCTTTCCTCGTTCAAAACATCACCTCTTCCCCTTCGTCATGGGGTAATCCCGTCCCTCTCCTCTGGCAATTCCGGCAAACGGGCAGCGGGCGGGGACCAGCTGATGCTTGTCTGCGGGAAGTTGCGGAGACGGATCACCTGACGGCGGGGAGGACGACAGATTCAGCGATCAGCGGTTGCGGCGTCAATTCCCTGACTCGTCATTTCGTTGCCCCTCATCATCCAGCCTCAACACTGATTCCGCCACCCATTGTGCCAGACAGTCTCGTTCCTCTCCTCCACCATGTATTACCCGATCGGATGGCCGAAGAAGCTCAACTTTCAGTATAAGGATATTTCAGTGGTCACTGGTCATGATGGACGATCGGACGATCAGCCATCTGACCGGCTGCCTCACAGCGGTGGTAGCAATGGCCACGATCCTCCCCAAAGCAATCAGGTAAACGGTCACGCGAACGAGACAAACGGACAGGAATCTGGTTCGGAAACCGGTCAGCAGTCATCGAATGACAAGCGGCTGTTGCAAATCGCAGCTAATTCGGACAGAACACTGTTTGCCGTTCTCACTCCGCGCAGTTTACATGTCTGGTTCTCCCGGGTACGATTTTCTCCCCCACTCGCAGTCAGGTAGTCTAATTACCTGTCTTTTACTCTTTCCTCTCAGCCTTCTGTGGAAATCGTTTGTCACTGGAGGAGCAATAAGTCAATTGATCAACTTGGCCATAACTTTGCGGTGCACTGGAAACCGGATTCTACAGCTATTGTTATCAAAGTAACTGCCTTCTTCTCATTCCTGTCAAACTTGTGATTTCAACGAGTTCCCTTTTCACTTGCAGACAACGCGGGACGTTCTCATATTCTATCAGGTTGCGTTTAAGGATGACTTTGAAGCCGTGTTTGAGCAGACTGACAGCGTGTAAGTGCTCCATCCCCTTTGTGTTTCACAACGAGTATTGTGACCCTTTGCATTGGATAACTATTGTCAGTATTGCTGGATTGAGGCGGGAGTCGGTGGAGTTAATCGTCCCGGACAGGGTCCCGTCCCTCTATCTCCTCATGTCCTTTTCCACTGAAGTGGCTCCCGGAATTTCGAGGTCAGTGGCAGAGGCTTATTACTCCAATCACCCGCTCACATAGTCACACTTTCTTTGTCACCCGGAATGCAGTATTCTAGCGGCTGAGGAGGATGTTGTGGTGGCGACGAAAAGTGGCGAAATAATCGGTATCAATTGGGACGGGACTCTGGATCCCAACTTCAGGTGGGAAGTCAGTGACGGTACTGACGGATTCATCGTCAGGGACATAAAGTACTCGTCTATGATCGGCGGATTTTCGCTGGTCTTCATGAATGGAAAAGTGGCTTTCATGCCAATCCACTATAACCCGGAGGAAAATGGTCCCAGTTCTGGTGGAAGCAGCAAACATCAGCCTCAATCTCCCACTAGTAATGGCCCTCAAAATCCCGGGAAAATCGCGCAGAGACGAGTTTCCCTGCCAAATGTCTCCTCCCGCGTCCTCTTTGTTGCTGACGTGGATAATGGTGTCACTTCTTCCATCAATCACAAGTACCAGATCATTGCTTTTGGATTGAAGAACAACGAGGGCATCATCTGCTGCATCGACGAGGAGCATTCTCTCGTTGTCGTGACTCACAAGATTATCCTGCCTGCGAATACGTTTCCTGAAACTTCTGTACACTCCATCGGATGCATGTCCTGCATGCAATGGTCGCCTGATTCCATGGTGTTGGCCACTTCGTGGGAGAAGGGAGGGTTTGCATTGTGGTCTGTTTTCGGGGCGCTCCTTATGTGTTCTTTGTCCTGGGATTTCGGTCACGTGGACCGCTTTTCGCCTAACGTTTTCGTTGCCTCCTCTCTGGCCTGGAGTCGAGAGGGTTATCAGTTGTGGCTTATCGCTGACGAGTTGAAAGAGGACTCGACTGGTGCGCTCATGCAAATGTCAATGGCAAAATCTATGCTGGCATCGAACCCGTCAGCAATTTGCTGTTGTCGCGAGTCACTGCTGCTGATGACGGAAGATCGTCTCTATCTGGGAGTGGGAACTTCCAGTTCGGAAACACCGTCCAGCACACTGGGTGACAGAAAAGTCTCTATGAGCAACTCGTCCGAATCAAGCCGTTCGAAGGACGAAGCGGCAGAGGAACTGCTGCCATCCACTAATTACTCTTCCAAAATGGAATGCCGGCAACAGCCAGTCGAAGTGGGGAATCAGCAGTGGATCGTGATACAGATTCCATTTTCATATCTTTCTACCAACTGGCCCGTCCGACTGGCATCCGTCGACAAGTCCGGTCAATCGATAGCAATAGCAGGCAGGAGTGGATTTGCACACTACTCCATGCTGACACGCAAGTGGAAGTTGTTCGGGAATGAGTCACAAGAAAAGGATTTTGAAGTTTGCGGCGGGATAGTTTACTATGAGCAGTTTGTGATCCTGTCCTGTTACAATATTCCAGAATCGTGTTTCGAAATCCGAGCCTACCCGGTCACTGGCAGACTGGACAACACTTCAATGAAAATATGTAAAGTCTCTTCCGAAATCTTAGTCATGTCCATTCATGGGAATCAGCTGCTGACGCTGGAAAGCGACGGCACGATCAATCTGCTGGCCTTCACAGCACCTCCCGCAACGAGACGACAATCCGTCACCTCCAAATCCTCCCTGAACCCGGACTCCTTCACTCTGATCCACGTCTGCCAAATCAACATCAGCAACTTGGTCATCCCACCTGAGTGTGTCGTCTCCATTTTCCTCACCTCATTGCACTTGGAGTCCTCGGCCACTGATTCCGACTCCATTCTGGTGAACGTCTGTGGACGGGTCTTTCTATTGGAGAGGAGAGGAGCTGCTGATACAGGAGAAGATGATGACGATGAACTGCCCATTGTATCCTACAAAGCCGTATCCATTCTGGCTTCTGGGGTTGAAAACATTTGGGTATCGCCGAAGGATTCCAAAGAACTGAATTCCGACCGGCCGCATCTGACGGACTCGCTGTGGCTGTCTCGTGGCTGCAACGGCATGAACGTCTGGCTGCCACTGCTTCCCAGTCCGTCGGAGAAAGTAAATCCTCAGTCAAGTGCCCACAACTTCATGTCCAAACGAATCATGTTGCCAATTAATACTCATATCTATCCTCTGGGTGAGTTTTGTTCGCCATTCCCTCTCTCGCCTGCTTCAATGCCATCCTTATCCCAATGTTCAGCTGTTCTATTTCGCGATGCGGTGGTGATCGGAGCTGAAAACGATACGTTGCACTGGGGTAAAAGTTGCCCAATCGACTTGCCGTATTCGACAATCTCTCGTACAAGTCAAGTCTATTTACATCATATCCTACGAGAGCTACTTAAGAGAAAGTGAGTATTGAATTATTTCATGAGAGGACTCACAATTATCGAATGCCTCTGTCAGTCTGGGAATTCACGCCTGGGACATCGCAAACACGTGTACAACTCTACCGCACTTTCCCCACTCGTTGGAGCTGCTTCTGCACGAGACACTGGAAGAAGAGGCGACCTCGTCTCAGCCGATTCCGGACGCCCTGCTGCCCCGAGTCGTGGAGTTCATCCGCTCCTTCCCCGTCTTTTTGGAGACGATTGTCCACTGTGCTCGGAAAACGGAACTCGCGCTGTGGCCTCACCTCTTTTCCGTGGTGGGCAATCCGAAAGACCTTTTCCAGTCCTGTTTGGACAAGCAACTCCTGGAAACTGCGGCATCATACCTGTTAATTTTGCAAAACTTGGAGCGAACATCCGTATCCCGCAAGTATGCGACGCTTCTGCTGGATTCAGCAAAAAAGTCGGCCCGGAAAGAGCTTGCGAATGATCTGTCCCGTTTCCTGGACTCGATCGACCCGCTGGACTTCGAGTGCCCGCCTTCAAAAGCGGCTTTACCTGCCATGCCTCCCGGAGCTTCAAACGTGCATTCAGTCAAGTATCATTCCCCTCCTGTCCGGCTGGACGGACAAGTCAGTCAGAGATTACGAACTCTTTCAGGCGGGTTCGGGACGCTCGCAAATCCGGGCACTTTATATCACCGATCCGTTTCCGAATCGCGCTCACAGCCTGACCACATCAAATGACCTGCCATTGCATGTGAGACTGACGTCAGTGGATTTATGATTCATGTGATCGATTGAGGCATGCTGACAATCACTTTCGAGTGACAGGATTTGATGTAGTGCAAAGTGGGCCAACAATTAAAGCCGGACCCGTTTATTTTTTAGTCCTGAGCCTGC
>Ga0115851_101014_pt1 | contig 14215 bp, 14 predicted proteins | sample InSIn2gowninarea_FD_83865 | JGI IMG/M metagenome (GOLD analysis project Ga0115851, IMG submission 83865)
TGTTAAATATTCCTTATTATTTGTTCAAAGGCATTGAAAAAATGGCATACACAGTTTAGGGAAAAAAGTATGATCTGCAAATGAACAACCTCTTTCATCACTTTCTGATCAAGATCATTGTCCTCCATCACCTTAATCAGTTGAACATCTCATGGGACACTTTCATTGCCAATGATATTTTCACTGCTCCATAAGCTCCTCATGAGGAATATATGCCTTCTTCATCTCATCCCACTGATCATCATGTTGAAGACATAACCCCTCCATCTCAACCCACTACATCTATCCCTCCATCATCTCAGCCTATTTCACCACTATCATCACCATTGCATGGTCATACCGAGTCACCTATTAGAGCTGAGGTCATCAAGCCTAAGAGGGTAGATTTGGGCACATTGGCACATACTTATCAGAGAGGTCATAGGCATGTATTTTCCCCACAGATTGTGGGAGGGGCCCTACCTTTTTCACCAACAAAACTGGTACACAAAGGCAAAGAAGAGATGACAGAAGCAGAGGTTTAGGCAAAGATCAAACATGAGGAGGAGGACCTCCATGAGACAGAGCAAGATTTTGATCTTGTTGACCTAGATGAGCATGATGGAAATGAAGATATTAGCATAGTCATCAAGGAAAAATATGCACTGATCAAGGAGCTCCAGACCAACTTAGAGAGGTCTAAATATATTATTTCATATTATGAGCAAGAAAACTAGCAGCTTCAAGCCAAACATGATGTCATGGAGATTCAACTCATTAAGGCAAAGAGAGAAGAAATGAAAGATAAGGAATTGCTTGATGAAGCCTATGACAGGTATGATGAACCTGAATAAGAAACAAAAAGCAGACCTAGGACTAGAGGGCTAAAAAGAGCTCTAGAACTAGAAAAACAAAAGGAGGTTGAGCTTGCAAATCAACTCACATGGAATGAACAGTTTGCCATCATGATTAATGAGAATCAAGAGCATTGGCTTGAAAAGGTAAACCAGAATTTAGATAATCTCCTATACAAGGCCAAGAAAGACAATGAAATACAGAGGAGGATGGCAAAATATTATTGTCGAAGAAACCAAATAGCAAGGTCAAAACTCAAGAAAATGAAGTCAAAGCCTGAAACGCAAAATATACAAGAGGAGAAGAGAAAATTTGATATCCTTGCTATGGCCTCTTTCCATGCTTGACATACTCCATCAATAGTTCATGTATCAATTTTGAAAAGTTTCTGGGTATTTTTGAAAATTTTGGGGTTTTGTGCAAACTTTGACAGTTTTCGCACAGTTGGACTATGCTATGCGCAACAACCTAGGCATTATACACCTTCTAGAGGCATCCAAATGAAATTCAAGAGCACCATTGGATTCATAAGGTAGTAAACATGTAATTTTGACTACTGACACACCAAAATTGTGCAATCTGATAGGGAGAAATGGCCAAAAACACCTCACAATTCACATTTCTGCCCTCTTTTTTAGCCAGGCGTTGCCCATAGGAAAAGTTTTGGGAGATTTACCCTTTGGAGGGTTAAATATTATCATTTATTGGAACCAAGTACATTTTTGGAAACTAGATATGACATGCATTCCAATGAGCTATATTGAGCTCAATTTGGACATTGGGAACCGCTTCAAAAATTAGCTGGAAGATGGCATTGCACACAGACCAAAGGCGCTACACATAAACCAATAGTGTTGTGCATAGGACCAGAAACTGATATTTTGCTATTTTTTCACACTTTCTCAGTTACTCAAGGAATTTTATGAAGTTTCATTAATGTAATTGGTCAAAACAAATGTAATTATGTCTTTTAAATTTACCTAGGGTAAATACATTAGGTAAATAGACTCTATGAGGTGTAATGAATTAGTTTCATTGTAATTAGGGATGAGTCACTTTGACCACCCTACACTCTAGCTATTAGTTCAAATTTTGGTGGAATTTCTCCTCCTCTCATGGATTCAACCCCTGAGGTTGGGAGGAGTTTGTCTTGAGGCCTATATCTTGTATTTTTCAGTCTTTTCAAAAGTTGGACTCAGTTGGATGTTGTAGTATTGATCGGAGACACTATTGTATCATAATTTGGCCTATTTTAATAGATGAGTGGCGGCTATTTCCTTGGGATACTTGTGGTATGATTGTCTAGCATTTTTTTTTTCTTCAGTTTCATTTGTATGAATGTATTGTTTCTCCATATTCCATTGCATGTCTATTGTATGATCTCTTTCAAGTTGATAAACAGAAATCATCTGACATGCTCTGTTTTGGGGAAGTTTTCATAGTTTGTTAATATTTCTTCAGTTTAGGAAGAATACATCTTTCATGCTCTTCCTAGCTCCTCACCTGTCTGAAATCATCTCATCCCAAGAAACCCTAATGTGTTAGTCTACCTACCTACCTTACCCCTTTGAATGTCTACAATCATATCTAATTTTCCTTGACCTAGAGTTTTTGACCTAATATCACCATCCAGAGAAAACCCCATCAAATCAAGTCAAAACAACCTCTGCACTTTATACCTAGCCTAAAACCCTAATCCAACCATCCTTCTTAGTTGTGATTCTTTGGAGAGAGCCCTCTCTAGCTTGGTAGGGCTAGCTACCAAGCTGAAAGGTTGGTTGGTGGTTACCTCAGTTGGACTCTTCCTCAGCCTTGGAGATCCGAAGGAGTGATAACAGAGACAACCCACCAAATTGTTGTATGGGCGCCCTTGTGTGCCCAACACACTCCCATGGGCACCCTGCCTTCATGCGGGCATTCGTCCTATCGTGAAAATCAGTGAACATAAATCATTATGAAAAAAATATTATAATTTGTTATTTTCATGCTGCATGATCAATATTTAATTATAAACTAGCTTTTAACACCTAAACATTAATTTACTTAATTTTCTAAAAATCATTATATGACCCCCTTATGGGAACTCTGTTCATGGGTAGTCATGGGCCAACATTACGTCTTTTGTGCAGTTTCCCCTTCCTAAGTCGGGCCAACAAACCAACTTGTCACACGGGCACCCTGGTGTGCCCAACACGTGACACCCCCATGGGTGTTGGGCGCCCTGGCGGGCCTAGCATGTGACACCCCCATGGGAACTCAGGCATCCTGCCTTCATTCACTCATCAATGGCTACAAAATATTATAGTTTGTTAGTCCATGTTGCACAATCAATCAATTGTAAACTGACTTTTAACACCCAGACATTACTTTAGTGAATTTTGTAAAAACAATTATGGGATCCCTTGGTAGGAAATCTATTCATGGGCATTCATGGGCTGACCTTACTTCTTTTATTCAGGCATCCCTTACCAAACCAAGCTAACCCACAAACTCATCACAGGGGCATCCCTGCCGAGCGGGCGCCCTAGCATACCCAGCATGCGATGCCCCCATGGGCGTTGGGTGCCCTGGTGTTCTCAGCACGCGATAGCCCCATGGGTGCCCCAACTTCATGCGAACGCACCCAGGGCACGAGCGTTTGCCCTGATGTGAAAATCAGTGAACACAAAACCATTAGCTCATCAATGAAAATAAAATATTATCATTTGTTATTTCCATGCTGCATGATCAATATTTAATTATAAACCTACTTTTAACACCTAAATGTTAATTTACTTAATTTTGAAAAATCATATTTATGAGAGCCCCTTGTGGGAATTCTATTTATGGGTAGTCATGGGCCGACATTACTTCTTTTGTGCGGGTACCTCTTACCAAGTCAGGCCAACCCACCAACTCTTCGCATGGGCACCCCTGCCAGAACAACAAGCGACACCCCCATGGGTGTCAGGCACCCTGGCATGCATAACATGCGACGCTCCCATGAGCATCGAGTTCCCTAGCATGCCCATCATGCGATGCCCCCATGGGTGCCCGACACCTCGCCTTCATTCACTCATCAATGACAACAAAATATTATAATTTTGTCAGTACCATGTTTCATAATCAATCAATTATAAACCAACTTTTAAGACTCAAACATTATTTTAGTCAATTTTCTAAAAATCATTATGAGATCCCTTTGTAGGAACCTTTTTCATGGGTAGTCATGATCTAACCTTACTTATTTTAAGCAGGTGCCCCTTTCCAAGTCGGGTCAACCCACCAACTCATCGCACAGGTGCACCTACTATGTAGACGTCCTAGTGTGCTTAGCTCAAGACGCCCCCAGTGGTGCCCAAGTGTTAAAGAGAAGGATAGCACCATCATCAATGCATATGAGACTAGTTTGTTCAAAGTGAGACACTTTTTGAGATATATGATCAAAACCATAATGAAAAACATATTGATCTCATTTTGCATTCATTTGTAATGTCATATTCTTTCTTAATGTCATATTTTGCATAATATAATTTAAAAACTTATTAACAATGCTCCATAAAAACTCTTGATTAACCTCTAAATCCTCTAGGTCTAAATTAACCTTCTAAACAATATACATTAACCTCCTAACACCTCAACCCGATTCCCCTAAGCCCTTAAACCCCCAACCCCTAATCCCTTAACCCCTAACCCCTAAACCATTAAACAATAACTCCTTATCCCTAAGCCCATAAATTAATTAACCCCTAACTTGACCTAACCCCTTAATCGACCCTAACGAAAATAATCAAATAATATTTCTAGTTCACATCAAGACGGCAACATAGTTCAAACACCTCTCAAAAGAATATTATAAAATACATTTACAATATAAAATAATATAATTTACAATACAAATACATACAATCTAATATTCAATATACATATAAACATTTACAAAAATAATCTACAATACAAAGACATAATAAATAATTTACAAATGGATGATATGCATGTTCGCCTTTAGCGTGTCCATAGTCTTTACAATTCTTTTTAGCTGATGTTATTAGAATTCTCCTTGGATTCAAGCCCATGCAATTTCTACAAGGGCAATAAAATTTGCCATCCTCAAAAGCCCTCGATGTTGATCCAATGTATCTTTGGGCTCCTTGAGGAATGTTTTGTGACATTTTTTGTCACCCAACTTTCAGTGATGATTTTTTTCAAAAATTAACGTCGAAATAAACCTATAACCTTTCAAAACAATCACAACTAATATATACAGCAACTTTTTCAAAGTTATATGATTTTAGGGCCTCCACACACATATTTATATTTATTATAATTATAATAATATATTTAATAACTTTATATATATATATATATATATATATATATATATATATATATATATATATATATATAATTTATATTATAATTATATTAAATAAATTATATAAAATTTATATATATGTTTATATATATATATATATAAAATATTAATGTTATATTTATTTTATTTAGTCAAACTAGTCAAAAGTGGTTCCATATTAGACGTTGTCAACGCAAAAAAAACCATTAATGGTGGAATTGAACATTATGCAATGGTTATTTACCATTTGTAGGAAATTGGATATAGTGTCAGATATCCTACGGTAAAAGCACTACCATCGGTTATTTGATGACATGAGGGATTATAGGAAAACATCTGATAAATGGCGTGATAGGGTATTCCATCAAATATTTCACTAGAAATAACTGTCGTCGTATCTTCGATGATAGTCGGGATTTTAGAAAATAAAAATAAAAATAAAAAATCATTTAATCTCTAACACTTTCCGATTTTAGCCATTCCATTTGAATTTCCACCCAAATGTAATAGTGAAATATACATACTTCACATATTAAGCTTTAGAAAATTGCAAAACAGTTTGACAATGTGCCCATTGATATATATCATAGTCGTGAACATATTCATATACATATAAAGAGTATGTAGCATAGAAATTTAATTCAATAATTGTTTGAGATTCTTCCAACATTTATGTCATATATATATATATATGTATGTATGTATGTATGTATGTATGTTAACTTGGAGTTTCTTCCAGTCATGAAAGTACAACCAAACATAAGTTCTCAAACAACTTAATCAACAAGAGTTCCTACGTTTGAGGAAATGACCACATCACCTCCGTTGAGGAGCATAATCAAAATTCCATACACCTGCAAGAGAAACACATACAACCAAATAGATTACAAGTCCATCTCTTGGTAATGACACAAGATTATGAAAGTTCTTATCTTTCATTGTCAACAAGAAAAAGACCTCTCTACAAATGTCTAGGTTGTAGTAGGCAGCTAGGATGAATGGAAAGGAGGTAGTAGGGAAGAAAATGTTACACAACTGATTAGTATCAGATTAGTAATGCAATGAAGTGGGTGGGCGAAAAATAAGGACGTTATTGAGGAGGTATATATAAGGCTTTATACAGTGGATGGATACATAAAAAAAAAGTTGTAGGAGATGAAAGGCAGAGTAGGGTAGAGAAAGGGGCATTGACATTGTCAACGATATAATAAGTATGAGGAACACAAACAATTTCCATGGAGGAGGACAGTTGTAGCACATGTTAATTTGAGATTGTAGAGAATGGAAATAACTAGGGAAGAGGAAGATATTGAGTATGAATAAAGAGCTACATGAAAATGATTCAAGCATCCTTGCAAAAATTTACATTTTTTCTTTTGTTTCTAATCTGAAATAAAACATCTGCAACATCAGCTACAATGTCAGTCTAGTTCTACCATTTAAAAAAAATTTACCTTTAACACTGCTTCTTAATGTTGTGCTTCATACCTTGGTCCCATGGGACATCATGCTCATTACCCTTATTGCAAAGTATTCTATTTGGTTGACTTGGAATATTTCTACAACAAACACTTCTATTTGGCTATCTTGCAATATTGCTACCCAAATAGATGGTTTACCTCCACACAAATAGTTGAAATAGTTAAATTACAAGGAAGGAGTGCCATTTTTTAAAACTTTATCTTGAATAGAGTTGGTTTGTATTATTTTCAAGACTTCAACATGCCATGTCTTGACCCTTTGTGATTCAAAAAACCAACATGGTTACTCGAGGGAATCATACAATGTAGGGAATATGCATTGCTGGAATTTTGAGTATATATATATATATATATATATATATATTTCAACTTCTTTTGAAGTACATAGATGATATTTTAGATTTATGTTTCTTTCTATTTTTACCACTAAATTATGAAGAGTGTTTATATATATATAATAGACACTCTTCATAATTTAGTAGTGAAAATAGAAAGAAAAACAAATCTAAAATATCATCTATGTACTTCAAAAGAAGTTGAAATATTAATATTTTGATACCCCAAAATTTTTGGACTGGATTGCAAGCTCAGATATCTAAATCAAAATTGTAAAAGTAATTAGATATCTTGCTCAAACCTGTAAAAAATAATTATCATTTTTATCTCATGGATGCTATAGATTATGTTATGACAAGAAGGCAAAAATATTTTATTTATTTTTACCTGGAATTAAAGAAAAACAAACATGGAAGTAGACTAAATCATAGACAACCAAACAGTAAAGTGGATATGATAACATGGTCCATACTTTGAGTAGAGTTGTTGCTGCTTCTGATAAGCAATTATCAACCACACTGAAGGCCCCTACAAAATTTTCCTATGTTACAACATATCCCACTGCTGATCCTTGGATGTCCCATTTGTCTGGTACATTTGCAATATTATACTCTCTCAATGTCAACTAAGAGAATTACTCACAATAAATAAGACTGGGTGGGGTGATATGATAGGTGAAAGCTTACATTGGTCCAACCTAGTTTATTTGATACCCAAGAATTTTTTATGTAAATTTTTTGATCATCCACCACTCCAAATATGCCTTCTCCTTCCAATATGGTGAAATAATTTACCTCAACTGAGGGCTCTAGGCCTTGCTGCCAACAATGTGAGACAATTCCAACTGACATGAGATGATGGTATTGTTGTCATCATGGTAAGTCATTATAGATCTGTTGTTTATGGAAGTAGTTAATTTTATCAATTTGCAAACAAAAATAGATCTGTAATGACTTACCATGATGACCACTTCTGCACATATATGGTCTCATACTCAACAAACATTACATCCACCACCTTGAATATTTCTTCTGTGAGTGTTCCAATTTTATCGAATGTTGTCACCTTAAGCTTTCCTAAGGCTTCGAAATGCCTCCTGTTAGTGTCAGTCTTTTTTGTCTGTCACCAAGATCAAACTTGCTTTTACTAAGCTTGTCAGGGGTCTCAAAATCAAATTTTGTCATGTCACTAGGTTTACACAGTAAAATTTGGTCACTATTTAGTTGGTTTAGGAATGAGTTCAGTATTTTTTAAATTCACTTATGTTGGTCACCTATCTCATTCACATGAAGGTGTCATAATAAAAGAAAGTTCTCTTTATATCAATCATCATCATCATTCCATTCAGTTTTAGGTCTTTCATTAGGTCAATAAGGTTTCCAAGGTCCATCATTACCATGTGTAAATCTAGTAACGAATAGAGCATGACAAGCACCTCTTTGACAATAACTTGTTGAGTTTTCATAAGTTCATCATGATTTCAGTTTGAAAGGATCCAGAAGAAGAAGTTCCAATGCTCAAAAAATGAAAATACAACCCATGTTTCAGCTTTCTAAGGTGACTTTGTTTTCAAAAGTGAAATATCAGTTTTTCAAAGGTTTGTGGGTCCCATTTCTTTTCAAAAGGGAAAATAATTTTCCTATATAAACTAAAAAACCCCAAACTTGTCTTATTTACCTCTCATTCATTATTGTGCATCAAGATCTCCCTCCCAATAGTGAGAAAAACTCAATTTCCTAGGCAAGTTTGGCAAAAATTTACTGGCGCTGCGCTCAGGAACACTGTGCTACGCTTGGGCGTTGCACTCAGGAAGACTGCATTGCGCTTAGGCCAGAGTACCTCAAATTTTCCTAAAACTCACTCAAATTGAATATTTAAGCTTTCTCACCTATTTTCTTACAATCCTAAGCTCATTCACAAGTAAGTACACCATTTAACTCACCTTTTTGTTTTTCAAGATGAATTCAAGCCAAAGATTTCTTCATTTAGGGTTTCTAGTGAATTTACCATGAAATGATGATAGGGTTTATGTTGGTCATTTAGTTTTCTTGATTTTAAGCATGTAAAATCTCTTCCTACACCTCTAGATATGTTTAATATGCTATATGAACCACTGAAACAACTTCTAAACATTAAATTACTTCACTGAAAGTGAAACCCTAGCTCATTCCTATGGGGTTTGGACATTTTTCCTAGAAACTATGTTTTTCCCCTTTTCACAAATACATTGCTCCCTTATTTCACTTCCTTTCATCTTAAGCAGTTGTTCATAGTCCATGTCCACCTCCTTCAAATTCCCTTTGCCATTTTTTCAACTCCACCTACCCATAATTTCATTTTTCACTCATCCCTCACTATTTTTTTCTCATTTTCCTGCTGCTAGGGTTATTGTTACCATAGAAGAAGACTCTTCACCAGAGAGGAAGAAACATCACAAGGGAGGAAAAATTCTCAAATATGAGCCATCTAACTGCAATGAAATCAATTCATCTCCCTTTGTCAAACAGTGCTTTGAAGATGTGAATTGTTTAGATTTTTGCAAAAAGGTGTGTGAAGTGGGTTTCCATGAGCAATTGACAGATTGGCTTGCTACTTAGTTGAAAGGTGAAAGTGCTATTATTGCTGGTGTTGAATTCACTTTTTTAGTGGCCTCTATTTCACTTGCTATAGGGCTATCAGATAATGTTGAATATTCGTTCGTGGGAATGAACTTGGATCTTGAAAATTATAGACCTTTCTTGAAAACACCATACAGAGAAAAACATGCTCACATCATACCTTTCAGGTACCTATTGCAGATATTTCCCCCTTGATGAAGGTTATCATGAAATTCTTCACATGTGAAGGAATGTTCTCTAGAATATATGCCTATCACATTTGGCTCCTAATGCACTTTAAAACTCATAAACCACTAAATATGTGCAACTATCTGAGTAGGAGCATTACCAAGATGTCAGAGAGGATACAGATGAAGAACAAAGAGAACTATCCTAGTCTATTTCATCATAGTCTGATCAAGACTATAGTCCTTCATCAACTTGCAGAGAAGAATATGACATTGGAATCTTTCTTGCAAACAACTATGAAATGGCATGAATCCAATGTGACAGCTCAGCCTTCTAGCATGCCAACATAGCAAATGGAAATTGGGTCTTCTAGAAAATTAGTGGAAATGCCTAAAGCACCTAAACTTGAGGTGACAAGGATGTACAAAAGAGGGCATAGGCTTGTTTTTGCTTCTCATGGTGAGAAAGGGGCCAAGCCTTCTACATCCGCAAAACAAGGACCATCAATGCAGGATAAGGACTTGGTTGAGCATGAGTTTGAGTTGGTTGACCTATAGGCAAAAGATGAGACTGCAAACATACAACAGATGATCAAAGACAAATATTATCATATCAAGGAACTCACAATCAACATGGAAAGAGAAAAGCACATCATCTCATTCCTAGAATAGGAAGTTAGTCAACTGAAGGCAAAACAATTGATCATGGAGAAAGAGCAAGCTAAACTAGTGCAGCAAGTAGGCAAGGGAAAAGCAGTCTTGGAAATCAATGAGCCTGAACAAACTAAAGGACAAAGTGAGAGAAAGAGGCCAAGAACAAGAGAGCTTAGAAAAGCATTGAAAGAGGAGAAAAAGCACATCTTGTTGGATGAAGAACTAGAGCTAGAAGATAGAATCGCCTTAGAGATTAATGAAGACAAGGAATATTGGATAGATAGAGTCAATAACCACTTGGAGAAGCTTATGGACAAGGCCAATAGAGACAACCAGCTACTAAGATACATGGCACATCACTACCAGGCCAGAAATATGATTTGCACTGTAGGGGTCAAATAGTTGAAAAACAAGCTCAAAGAAGCCCAAAAGGACCAAAATGATAAAGGAAACTTGGAGATGCTTGCTGAAGCATCTATGAGGGATTAACATGCCTTATTTTACAGCTCTTGGCTAATTTTGAGGAAACTCTGATCAATTTTGGCTTTTTGCAAATTTTGATGCCTAATTCAGAAAATCAGCAGCATTTTCCTTAGGCACCCATTTCAAGAAAACTTTGCATTTCTGGAAAGCCCTTGGAATCCTCTAAAACCCCATTTCTTCATATTTTCCAGAGGCGGCCTAAATTTTGAGAAAAGTGGAAAAAAGTGGCCAAAAAAAGCTTTTTGGACCTCTTTTTGACAGGTGCTGCACTCCAGAGTGACCTTCGGAGAATGGAGTTTTGAAGGCCTTCCCACATGTGAGTTTCAAATATTCAAGGTGTTCTAGAAACTAGACTTGAAAATATAGCTGACCATTCTCTCAGATATTCATTTGGACCTCAGGAAGGCACCTGAAAGTGGACTCGAAGTCGGCACTGCGATTTTGCAATTTCATGTGTTTTTAATTGTAAATTTCACTGTGAAAATTTCTAGCTTTCAGTTTGACTTGGTAAAAGTTAAAACTCTTAATGTAATGGCACTTTTTTCGAGGCTAGGTGATGTAGGCATGAATAAATATACATGATAGGTTGTTTCTAATGTTTACTAGGCCTAACTAAGGAAGCAAACTCTCCAAGAAGTGTTTGAGTTTCACCTTCTCACTCTCACCTATTGGTTGAGAGAAACTTGGAGTCAGTTCCACCACCTAAGAATTCGACTCCTGAAGGTGGGGAAGTGGTCAAGTGAGTCTATATGTATCATTTCTCTTTCATAGAGAATGGTTGGACTTTTGTGGAAGAGGCTTGCATGTAATGATCTTCTCAGCTAATACAGAGACAGTTGCAGCTATTTTTAAGGAACTTTAGTCCAGTGAGTTCATGGTGTTTTTTCTTCTTTCTATATGTTTTCTAATGGTTAAATCATCTTTATGCACATGCTTTGTATTCTTTCTATGGATACCTTGCAGTTAAATAGATAGGATTCTTGATTTCAAGCTCTATTTATATGGTTTTCATAGTTGTGTTTATGTCTTCTAAAAGCTAATGAACTCATACTTGCTTATGCTCATTAGTCTCTTCAAAACTTTCTATTCTATACTACATTGACAATATTTCAAGTACACCATGGCATTCTAGTACCTAGCTCCTTTTTATATTTTTCTATGCACTCCTAAAGCCTAGACCTAATCACTAGGTCGAAACCCTAGTCCAACAAACCCTAAAATCTAAAATTCACCAACACATAAACAATCATACATATCTAGCCTAAAATTTATTTCTTTAAAGTCATTTCACTGGTAAAAGGCTTTGAGAGATCCCTCTTTGGCTTAGTAGGCCTAGCTACTGAGCTAAAGTGGTTTGAAGTTACCCTTCTCGATCTCCTCTTCAACCTAGGAAATTGTAAGGGATAACACCTCCCACCTTTGATAAGGATCCCTAATCTAGCAACATGGAACAACCCACAAGCTATGACCACTGGTCTTGAGATTACCAAGGTACATGGGCAAGAGATCACCACAATAACTAATGCTTTATAATCTCACATGTCAAACCCAAGTGAGAAATTAATGCAAGGAGCTAGTATCATTGCTAGAGCTGCCACCACAATAATGGCCACAACCTTCACAAATAATTTTTATCCACTTTCTTGAATAACCCCTGGTTGTGGAGCTCAATTCATAATAGACTAAATCTATGATCTAGCCTCTGAGGAAATTTCAAGTATAATTTCTAATAAAATTCCAAACATTTATCTACAATACTTAATAATCTTTCAGGGATTGCCATAAAATTAAACTTACTTTGTCACTTGATCTACTTTTGATCCATTTATCCAATGTAATCAGGAAGACAATATTGCCTCCTTCCAAATAATCACCCAATCTAATAGTGCCTGCAACTGTTTCAAACTCATCTAGCCTCATTAAATATTTTATATTCATGCAAAAGAAAATCTTCCAATATGATCTAATCTGCTATAGGTACTAGGTCAATTACCTGCAATAACCATGAGCACATTTATGTCCAGCATGAAATTGTGGAGGGCCTCAAAACCTTTTAGCAATATAGGCAGAATGCCTATAGCTATGCAGCCTTACGCCACCCTCCAGAAAGAGAGGTATATATACTAGAACAAATATAGTGCAAGGCAAAACCATGAAATCAAAGTGTAAGGACTTAGACATTTACTTGAATTTTTCAATTGTTCAGCCATGCGAAGACTGCATCTAACCTTGCTTGATTTAGTAATGCCTTAATTGTATAAAGCCATAAAAGCATTGACATATTAAAATTGCAAAGAAGCATCATTTCCTAAAATTTTAAATATCATAGGCTATATCTGCAGGGTTTTATAAAAAAAGGGGGATTCTGAGAGATTGAGGGGTTTTCATTCTCGAGGCTAAACTGCTTAGGGATTTGATTACATGCCAGTATCAAAATATATAATTATAACATGCAATATGAATATGTATCTGGTGATTACATGGTTTTAGTATCTACTGAATTCATTTCTGTGGGTTTGTCTGTTTGGTAAAACTTGGTAACTAATATAACATACAACATACTGTTAATATTATGTTGGTGCTTGTGATCCCTCTGGTTTTTAAAAGAGCAATCACTGAACTAAAAATTATCAATTTAAAGATTCCAATACCTATGTTTGATGGTGGAATCAGTACTCAATCATGTGGTACAATCACTGTTCTTCTAGGAAGATTAACTGAAACACGCTCCACACCATTCAGAGGCTGAATAACCCTCTCTATCAGAGGCACCTCCGATAGACAATAGATGTCCAAGACATTAAAAGTTGTTTTACACAAATCATGGTTATCATCTGAGACTTGAGTCACTTGTTTTGCATCTTTGGCCTCCATCTCTTAGAGAAGAAAACTGACAAGAAAAATCAGATATAAGGTGCAGTTAATGAACAAGCACATAAATAAAGCTTTTTCCCAAAATCTATAGACCTTATATTTAGAATTGTATTTCCCTGCCACTGTAACAAATATTCTTATTCTAACATCCACCTCACAATCGAAACGTTGTGTATATCAGTGCCAACATAGACCTGAATTCTATTGACATTTTATTTTCAACTATGACATATACCAGTCCATTATTTTCAGAGAGAAAAAGAATCATAGTATTATATTGAGTCAATATAAAAGTTCAGATGATACATAAAGGCTCAAAAATAGCCAGCTTACCAGCATATGAAATCAAAAAACTTGCAGAAATAGGACTTCCCAAAAGAGGCCTAACATCATCAGTCCAAAATCACAGCTAAACAGTCTTTTAGAAAAAAGGAA
>Ga0115851_101016_pt1 | contig 14198 bp, 10 predicted proteins | sample InSIn2gowninarea_FD_83865 | JGI IMG/M metagenome (GOLD analysis project Ga0115851, IMG submission 83865)
AGGGAGAGGAGTGAAGGATGGGTTTTTCTTACTGAACAAAGGCCTCATTGCTTAAACTTTTGACTGGGGATGAGTCGTTGTCACAAACACAATGCTTTCACCCTTTCTATTTGAATCGAAGTGTAGGAGCTAACCACCAAGCCCAACAAGTACAACAACACCTACGACTATAGACCAGACCTCAGGGAAGGGGGGGCTATATAGAGCAGCCATTCAGGTCAGGGAGGGAGAGATTCGGCGAGGGGCTAGAGAGAGACATTCTGCTGGTGGGGCTAGAGCCAGGGAGAGAGGTGAGATAGAGATCATTCCGGTAGGAGAGGTAGATACATTCTGGACTGGGAGGTTGAGCCATTCATCAGGTCAGGTAGTGAAGTCCCAGTTTGACATGATAGGTAGCACCCCCTTAACTCCTCTCTATAAACATTCCAAGTACCCACCAGCAGCTTTATCCCCGCCAGCCCTCAATCAATCCATAACTCGATCCATTGCTCGATCAATCAATCCGGGGAACAATGGGAAAGACAGCCGGATAATACTGGGAAATCCCGCCATCTGTGGCTTGTAAGGTAAGTTCTCTATATGATCGACTCACTGACTACGTGCATTCCTGGTATCTGGCTCCAGGTCTACTAGTTCGTGCAGGTAAATAGAGAAAAGGGAGTGTTTTTATAGATGCCCCTGTCTACTGTCGTAGTATTCCTGGTTTATATATTACTTGTCTTAGGGTGAGGGTATAAAGATTCAGGTAAGGGAAAAAGCCTCTATAATCGAAGGCATATGGCATATTCATGAAGTGACGATTCTAGGTGTAAGGTAAGGAACTCGTTTCATCTGCTGCTTCTAATGAGGGGTAGTTGCTAGTATTACCTCCCTCCTAAGGGCTAAGGTAGGTAAGTGTAACCAACAAGTGCCATCCCCTACTGGTATTCCTGGGTGAAGTTCATAGTAGCAAACCATCGTCCTAGGCTAGGGTGGGGGTATAAAGATAAGGTAAGTTGGGCCGATCTAATCCCGATCCGAGAATCTCAGGTCTAGCTTGTAGCCATGAAATATTATAAGTCAAGTGTTCCTAGGTGTAAGGCGGAGCTCATAGTATGCCGTACTGGTACTGATGCGGGTGTTCTTCCAAAGCATAAGCAAGTGTTATAAAAGGCATTATATCCTAGGTCTGAAGCTTGTCCATCCAACCAACTTCGTTGCTCTATTCTGATGGGCCATGCCATAATCCAATAAAGCCATCCGACCGGCAGTTCCACGATATCTGCTACACTCCTATTTTCTAATTGACCATCCACATCCATCCGGTGCTGCTTCAGCTGATAAGAGAAAGTCCCATGGGTTGGGATAACTCCATCGTCCTAGGGTTCCGGTCTAAAGAGGGTAGGCCCCTAAACTCTCAGGCATATGGCATACAGAGTGAGTTCCTGTTCTAGGTGTAAGGGAAGGGCTAATCAACCCATCCCAATTCCAATTCCCATCCAATCCGGCGCTTATAAGGTAAGGGATATGCGACTCACTTACTACGTGATTCCAGCAGGTATCTGGCTCCAGGTCTAGTTCATGCAGGTAAAGAGAGGGAGTGTTTAATAGCAGTCCCAATTGACTAAGATGTCTAAAGGTGTGAAGAATGTCCTTCCTGGCAGTGTCTGAAGCCCGTCCGTCCAGCTCTCTCTGTTGATCCCATTCCGTCCCATTCCATCCAACGAGGTTAGGTGGCTCTGATGGCCCACAGAATCAAGGCCATCCGGCAGCAGTAAAACGATATCAGGTAAAGGCTGCCCTCTCTCTCTCGGCTGACCATCCATCCGGTGTTTCTAAGGTAAGGGGGATAGGCGTTACCTAGTTAGTTCTATTCCTTCCCGGTTTCACATAAAAGGTTGGGCATGATTGTCCCTCCATGCTCCTAGGATTCTGGTCTAAAGGGGTAAGGTCAAATCTATCCTTCCTATTGTGGTACTTCCGATTCCGATTCCTGACTTCAATAAGTGGTTGTTGGGCAGCACTGCATGTCTTTAAGTTGAAGTTCGTAAATGAAGTATCCTTCCTGGCTTGGTTGGGTCGTGCAACAAATAAATCTGGTTGAAGTGTTCATATTATATATATTTCATAAAATTGATTTTTCAAATCCTAGCCAAGCTATAAAACCAAGCCAGACAAAGGGGCATAAGCTGAGCCAGCAGCTAGGGTAGCAGTTCGAACAACCAATAGAGTAGCACGTACCACCGCTGGAATACATACAAGTCCCATTAGCCACACGAGCTGTTCCAGGTGGTCCAGATGACCCAGTTGCTTAGCTTCGCTCGGTTCCTGTCCTAGAAGTACCCAAGCTAGCAGTTCGATACCCAGCAGTAGTCGGTCCAACACCAACAGCGAAGGTAGAGGCAGCAAGAGCGAAGGCAGGGAAGACAGCCTTTAAGAAAGCCAAAGCAAGGAGGAGGATAAAAACAGTCAAGACAAGGGCAGGAGCAAGTGACAGAGCCAGAAGCTAAGGGAGCAGGAGAGAAGAAAGCCAAGGTATAAAGGGAAAAAGCTAAGGGGGGGGTGAGAGCAGTTCCATACGTAGCAAATAAAGCAACAAAGCAAGCAGCAGAGCCGTCGAGCCATGAGTGGAAGCCAAAGGCCAGTGTGGCGGGCAAAACCACTAATGGGGGGGAAGCTAAGCACCAGGCCAACCAAGCGAGCTGTATGTATGGATGGATATACCCCAATGATATAAAGAAATCATAGTATAGGGGCGGATCTGACATTCCTTGCACTAGGAAGCGCAAGCCCCTCCGGGACCTTGTGTGCCGTTAATCCAGAAGTTGCTGCGATATTCCTGCTGGGCCGCTGGTAATGTCCTGGCGGGGCTTATTCGGGTCTCTCTTGAATGTGGTCTTATTGAGGCGCCTTAAAGCATTTCTTTATTGATGAGGCGTGGAGAGAAGCGACATCACCCCGCTACCATTAAATCCCTATTCGTATTTCCCTATACGAAAAAAGAGAACGAATCCCAGCATGTTTCGGTTCGAATCCGATCGTCTTTGTTATGGATATATCTATCTCTACGGTCTGTTATGCATATATATATATCTACGTACGTAATAACGCTTTGCCAACTCTGTGGATAGGTGCTCTCCCGCTTAGGCAAGGCAGCAGGGTGCTTAGAGGGGGTCAGGATAGATAGTGAGGTAAGGCAGAGAGCAACGAGGCAGGAAGGATGGCTCGCCTGACATAAGGACCCTTTAGGGGGCTCGACTGATAAGGAGAGGAGAGGAAGGCATAATTACATCTATAATAACAGCATTGTCGAAGGACCCATTTGACAATAACCTATTGAAAGCCAGGCTTGGTCAGGACTTGATTTAAGGACCTTATTGGGTTTATCAGGACCTAACTGGGCCCTTTCTTTCTTCCCCTCAAAGAGCATAGCGAAGGGAAGTTGGATCCGACACTACTAGCACTTAAACTGTTAGGTCCACTGAATAAGAAACTGGGTATGGAAAAAGGCAAATATGCTTACGAGGTGCTGGCTCTTAAATAGGCTCTCCCTTTTGCTTACATGCCCCATTGCAAGCTCAAAAGCAGAGATGAGTTCGGTCGAAACGGTCACTCCGAAGGAAGTATAGGTGGACGTTTTGCACAAACGGAAAGGGGGACATCATGAGGGTTGGAAGAAGCAAGGCGAACTACAGAGTACCCCCATATATGTGATTAATCAACATTGAGATCAGATTCCTGGAATGGATAGTGGGGAATTACTTAGAAGCTCGTGTATGGAAAACTACTACCTCCTGCTAAAGAACTAGCATCGGATCTATGAGGAGATCTCCAACAGACTCTGGATTTAGGACTGAAATTCTCACTGATGGCTTGGATGCTTCTATCCCTGCTGATGAATCTGCTCATGGCTCGGAAACTGCTGCTTGCCCAGATGCTTCCTATGTCATTGATGCTGGTGGATCTAGGTTATCAACGTGCTTTCGAACAGGCGCTGAATCTCCATCTCGATAAGTATCTGCATCTGGATGTGCTGCTGCTTAAACAAGGTAAACTGCTGATTCAACCCAGGCTGCTAGCTTTCGAACGGGTGAGGATGCTGGATCAAGTTTTCGATCTTACGGGTACTATCCCCTGTCTTCGTCAGTTAAATCACTCGGTCAATCTATATACAATGCCTCCAACCAGCCTACATTAAGAAGGTTTAAGATGGTAAGGCACACTTCCAGCTGCTTTATCCGCTGCGGAGTCTGCTGGCTCTGTAGCTCTACCTGGCTATGCCTCAGCCTCTGTTGCCTACCTCCGCCCCACCCTTATAGAGATAAATTTCCCATATGTGACCTAGGTTCATAGAGATAATTTACCACCTCTGCCTGGACTTGACCTATTGAATTTGACCATATGTGACCCACCTTTACCTCAGAGAAAGAACAGGAAAAAGAAGGCAGGAGCATACAGGACATGGAAGGAGTAGATCAGGACAGAACAGGGATGGGGAACATAGAAGGGACAGCTAGGACTGCTGGTAGGGCTGGTAGGGAAAGTAAACAAGTACAGAAAGGAGGGAAGTTAGGAGCGGTAGAACAGAACCAGGGGAGTAAGGTCCCGGAGGGGCTTGCGCTTCCTAGTGCAAGGAAAGGGCCAATTGAAAGATTCGTACATTTAGGACCCTTTAGGGGGCTCGACCAAAAGCCCCCCCACCCAATAAGTAAATTGAAAAGATTCTCGATTCATGCAGCTGCTACGCAGTCGGAACATTCTTCACATCGGAGTGACTATAGCATGATGAGCCAAGGGCAGAGGTGGAGGGAGAGGCTTTATTAATTAACAGAGTCGGTTGGGGGGGTATTCGTAGTCCGAAGGTTTCTCATTGAGATTCTCCTGTATTCATTCGACGAAGTAACGTCGTGTCATGTCCCTATCCTAAATGAATGCCGGGTGGGGTCGAGAAACAGGATTGGTGCATCGATTTAGTGAATGAAACTTGACCGCCTGGAACCCAAACCCACCCACATACTTCCAAAAAGCTTCCACTCAATTAGCAGAAGATGAAGTGGGAGCCGAATTCAGTCTTATATATGTCATAGCCAGCGTCATGCTCTAAATAAAGAGGTGCTAGTGACCACTTGTTCACTCTTCAGGATTTCTTCCATTAATGCAGAATTGGAGAACGCTATCTATCTATCCGACTAACAGAGAAGTGGTATCTCTCGCTCTACCCTTCCATCCTTAATGACCTCCGTTTTGGCTCTCCCACCGAACTAGCTAGGGATGGCTTGTATCTCACTCAATGGAGCGAGGTTTGATATAAAAAGGTGGCTTTTTAGTAAGTAAGACTGAAAAGCTGACAGCGGAAAGGGTTTTTAATACGTAGAGAAGAAACTCGACCAAACCCCCTCCCCTGGTTTCAAGCTTCAATGCCGGGACTCGACCTGCTGTTGGACGGGTTCAAGCTTCATTCATTTCATAAGTACCTTCAAGAGGCCGGCAATCCGGTATGTGCAGTTCAGCAGCAAAGGATGCCGAGGTACTTAGATTACCTACTAACTTATAAATAAGTGGTGTCTCAGCCGGAACGGATCCCAGTGAGACTAACTAATTTGTCTCTGGTATGCAACGCCTATGCTTTTTGATAGGGTAACGCAACGCGCAGAAGCAAATGAGTATTCAATAAGAGCAAGGAAACAGCTTATTCGGCAGCAATAGGACCTATCTCCTCTGGTCTACTTGACAGAGCCTTTTTATGAGCCGGCTTAGTCGGATGAAAGGGCTGCGAAACCAACCCCCATAGCTAGGGAAAACCAATCTCTAGTTATTGGAGACCCAATCAAATGGTTCTTGGCAGAATGAGTTACTTTTTACCCATCCACCTGCATCTCAATAATGGGATGATACAATAGAGGGAAGGTATTCAATTCGATGACTAGCTCACTCTGCTTATGCCCCCGGTGGAGGTGTGGAGCAAAGCAATTCCCCTTACTCAGTTCCAATAACTAGCTAATCTCTATCTCCTTCCGTATCTATTTCGTTTTCTTCCCTTGCTCCAGCTACTGATACGCGAGAAAGCGAAACTCCAATTCTCTCATCGTATGGAGTAGTGCTTCCTGCCCATAGCTAGATATCAATTCTACTCCTTAAAAAATCATAATAGGGGGCCCTGCCTTGAATTCGGACAGAAATAGGTGGGGTAATTCGTTAATCCGGGCAGATCCCAACCATACATATTTCTTTTCACCCGCTTATCAATAGCTAAATCCATCAACGAATTCTGCCCCTCGGATCCCCAGACTATTTATAGTGAAACTCATTCCACTGGAGATATCTATATCTATCTATCTTGTTGGTCCAGTGAGCTAATAAACTGCTTCTGAAAGGCAGGCTTCCACCAACTAATCGATCTCTAGAATGTGTATCATTTGCTTGCTCCAGCTTTCCAGTGGAACCGAGGGAATTGAGTGAGTCACCGCCCCCTATTATGATTTTTTAAGGAACGTAGTCGCTCGACCAAGGGGGAGAGGAACGTAGTCGCTTGTCCGCATCGGGCAAGGAACTGATGAATCGATGGGTTTTATACGTAATAGTTTCCGCGTTATCCGTATAAAGAAATCGAACATCGGAAAATACATGCATTCCCTTCTTCGGCTTAGGGAAATGGGTTAGGTAGCATGCCTGCGCTTCGGTAAACTTACTTGTTCATTAGCTAAGCTCGGATATACGAAGGATTCTAATTCGAGGACCCTTTAGGGTGCTCGACCATAAGCCCCCCCACCAAATAAGTAAATTGAAAAAGATGGAGCTTCGGTCTAGAGAAGCAGCCCACCTAACTAATTTAGGACATGCTCGTAAGTAATATGCTAGGGTAGGCATGCATGTAAGTAGTGCCTATAGACTGACTTCAGAAAATGGGTATGCTATTGCTATTTCTGGATTGGTATAAAGCCTTGCCGCTCTCTTTCCTTCCCGCTAGAGAGCCAGCCTTACCGCTATCCCCCCTTCCTTTCCCCTTACCACTGTCTCTCGTCGACCACTTAAACTGATCGGCTGGGAATGCTACTTCCTGGTAACTGTAAATAAGCGACCTCCTTATCGGTTCCGAAACCTAACGCACAATAAGCAATCTCCAAAACATCCAAGAAGGCGTCGAAACCAGCATCGATCCCATCCAGCTGTATCATCCAGCCCATACCATAAAATGCGGCACCCCTAGCTTTTCCGGGCCCCATGCAATAGTGTGAAACTAAAGTAAGTAAGTAAGCTCTAAGGGAAGTGATAGCTGTAGGGTAGGTGGTGTACGTGTGGTAGGTGGTTGGTGGTCACGCTATTCAGTGAATGATGGGGACGTAAGCTGGGAATGATGGGGACGTGCTATTGGCAGATGGGTCAGTTGGAACGCCTCTCCCGGAAGATGCGGCAGTTGTGAACGCCCCTCTCCCTGGTTCTAATGGCTTAACCTCTTCGATAAAGTGATTGATCAATTTTTTGATAATCTAAACAAGGAACGTAGTCGCTCGACCAAGGGGGAGAGGAACGTAGTCGCTCGACCAAGGGGGAGAGGAACGTAGTCGCTTGTCCGCATCGGGCAAGGTTGGGGGGGTATTTATTGCTAGCATTGAAAGATGCTTGCGCACCTGCTTCGAACCAATTCAACCAACGGTCTTCCCCTAATACCATAATCAACCCAAAAACGCATAGTAACTCTATTTATTTCTTTCGCTTCCTACTTTGTTAAGCCACGCACCAATCCTCCTAGCTAATTTGGATTCATTTCCCGGTGTGTTGGCTCATTCTCCCCCCCCCCCTTAGCTGCTTTATCTTGCTTTTATATCCTTGCCCTTGGCGGCTATCTCTTGCTTCTCTCTCCTTGCCCTTCCTTGATGGCGCTCTCTTTGGCTCTTATCCTTTTGGCGGCGGTTCCTCGTCTTTCGGTGGTGGAGCCGATAGCCAAGCAGTCTGCCCTAAGGTCTCTTGATTAGTCCTCGTCACTCTTGCCCTTGGTATTGCTTTAGTTCCATGTCAATGAGCCTTAAGAGACAAGCTTAGTCCAAGCAGTAAGTTCCATACTTGGCACTAGAGTGAAAGCGCCAGATAAAACTACCTTTCCTTTCTCCCTGAGCTAAAGCGAAGAATAATAAGGTCCTTAGCCATGTACTTGCCATATCGACGACTTTAAGGTAAGTCTAACTAGAAGGACTTCCAGAAGGTGTAATAAAGTTCCAGTAAGGTTGGTTGTTACATCCATTTCAGAGTTCAAGCCTTACGGTATGGACTTATAAGCCTTAGTATAAGTTCCATAGAGTTAGCCTTACGTCCGGTATAGACTTTCCCCCTTAAATCAAGATCAAAAGAAAGAGGCCTTACTTCTCTGAGCTACAGCGAATAAGCCGGTACTACTTGCCCTAAGGTGGTAAACTAGGCTTAAGAGCCTTTCCAGTCTCCATTATTTGAAAAAGAGAGTGAAAGCCTTAAGTGTCTACATCCATAGAGACACTGACTTACGGTTTGTCTACATCCGGACTTAGAGTGAAAGCGGTAAGCCTTCTACCATCAAGACTGCTTTAAGCTTAGTACTAGCCTGCCTTTGGACACTTGCTGTAAGTCTTAGAGTCAGTTACTTGCTTAGTCCATTGAGTATGTTTCCCATGGACACTGTACTTTCTTACTTGCCTCCTGAGAGTAGGTTCCATAGAGAGAGTAAGTCTTAAGCAGTATTGAACTAGCACTTTATACTGAGAGTGAAAGCCAATACACTTCCGTCCTTAGAGTAAGGTTGTCCATGCCAAGAGGTACTACTAACTAGCCTTGACACTTTCTTTTGTACTTGCCTTTGTCTGTAGAGTAAGTTCCATGGAGTTCCGTTTCCTATTGGACTGGACTAGCTTCCCTATGGACTGCCTGAAGAAGGCCTATAGAAAGCCATAGAGAGTGAAGCTCCATGTCAGCCTGGCTATCCTATAGTCTTAGCTTTAGTCCCCCTCTCTACTAGACACTAGCTTAGTCTTGCCCTTATTGCCTTAGCTTAAGTCTGGGTCACTTGCCTACTTTTTGTCTTTTTTTTCTCTCTTATTCCCTCCCGCCCTAAGGTAATAGCTATAGTATCTCTCCCTTAGAGTACGGTAATACTCTATTCCGTAGAGTAAGCCGGTACTAGCTACGGTGGTAGCTCTATTCCCTGGTCCCATGGACTTCCGTAGAGTAAGCTCCCAATAAATTGAACTTATTCCCACCTTCTTATTAGTAACACCTGGTTTCTAGTATTTATGGTCTAATCACCCCGGGTCGAAGAACTTAGCCTTTTCTCTAATATATCCAGCAAGCTAAGTTTTCCCTAGCCATTGTATCTCTCGGCACACGTTCTCTTCTCGCCTAACCGGGACCAGCCTATTATATATTCTATTATGCAATCATTTCCTTATACTTCTTCATTTCCATAAAAGCACAATATCCGCTGATCAAGCCCTATTCCATATTCGCCATATTCTTCACATTCACCAGCAGGAATATCCAGACAGATCTTTTTCCACCTTGCCAATATCCCACATCCCACATCTAACTGTTGGGGTTGGCCACTTAAGCCTTGAATAAGGTAAAGAGATACTAGGGGCCGTTCGACCGACCTACCCATGTATCCCAACCGAGTATCCAAGTATCAAAGTATCCAAGTAAAGTATCCGGAGTAACCCATCCCAGCTATGACTGGCATATCAAGTGGGTCGAAACCTGCTGGCATCAACTTTTTTTCTTATGTATTTCTTTATTAGAGACGGAGAGATGGATTGAACATAACATCTGTATTTCGTTTCACTGAACTTCACTATGTTAATTGAACGTGAATTGAACTGATTCATTTCACGTCTGTATTTCATAGACCCAGGTTCAGAGACGTTTCCATAGTAGAGCGAAAATACCAATCTAAGCTATATTTATCTAACTTGGTGGGCTAAAGGCGAGAGGCTGTTTCCTTGCAAAAGGGTAAAGGCATCTGTGTTACTTGGTGATGAAGGCAGAAGTTGACAGGCTCCTTCATGGGTCAAGGCTTATTCCATCCTTTAGTTCGATCAAAGTATAGTTCGATGAGTCTAGGTTCAAGCACAATGAGACAGTAACAAGCAGCACTGACTAGAGCATACCATGTGAGAGTATACTTCATGCTGCACCTTCTAGGTCTTAAGCTGTATAGTAAGGTACTACTAGAATAGATCTAGATTTCTTTCTTTGTAGATTTCTTTCTTTTTATCGATCTAGAGAGTATCGGTAATAAATATCGATTTCAAGATCTATAGATTTCTTTAGAATATATTGATTTCTAGTATAGAGATAGAGATCGGTATATCTCGGTATCGAGGTAGAGCTCTCGGTATAGCGTGAAGCTCCGACAGATTTGGTTAGTGAGAAAGGTTCTTCCTTTGCGAGTATTAGGCTCCCCCATCTATAACTGTTTGATTCTTATTATCTACGCTATATTGTGTATATCTACGTATATAACAAGCTGCTGTTGTATCTCAATCATAGCTGGTTATAAGGTTCGCCATGCTGGGATTTTTCCAGGATAGGGGGACCCCGTACAGAGTTGGCTGGTGCGGATTGAACGGAATGCGGACTGAATGCGGACTCGGACTGACAAACTCTGGAGTAGAACTTACTTAATCACAACAACTATGGGGAACTTACTGTTACATCTTTCTATCTCGGGTCTGTTTCGACGCCGTCCGTTGGACCACCCCGCTCTGTAGATGTTGGCCCCATCAATAAAAAAAAGAAAGAAATCACTGTACCTCTTCGTTCTCTATGTATGGCTATGGCTGCTGGCGGCTATTATGATGGACTATTCTGACTGTCACTGACCGGTTGTTTGCATATGGGCGTTGGAGACCCAAGTGTAGTTCATATCTAGTGCCAGTGGTGATCTAGCTCTTGTTTATATTAACTAGTCCATTGTCGTTCCACCTTAGGTTTCCGTGTTGTTAAAGCAAACATAGAAGCGATGTATATGAACAAGTAGTAGAAGCTTACTATGAATGAGACCGAGACCAGTGTGCAATTCCCTAAGTCAAACACAGCTTACAAGCATCTGGGTTCCAGAACTCAATTTTGGCTTGAGCCAAATAGCTGATTTAATGCATTTCAGATTCTTCCTTCCAACCAGGCAGGTGGCAGCGCAGCTTCTAGCTCTTGGGCTGGTGTATGAGTTATGCTTTATCAATATGTTGGGAGGTAGGCTCGAACTGTCTTCCCCAGCTGCTTGGGATGGGAGGCACTGTATTCCCAGTTGATTGGGAGGTACGATGCTAACGCTATTAGGGGGAAATGTAACTTATTGGTATATGTAACTTATCCAGATGCTATTATACCCAGAATGGACCTTGAAGCGGTTTTTCTATTTGAAAGGGCGGCAAGTAAAGTCGCGTGCTACTATAGGCAGGATCATTTATCGAGCGCTAGCGAGAATACTAATGGATTGATTGGAAGGCGAAGCCTGTATCTATTCGTATCAGCCATCGTTCGGTGGTAGGGACTGTCACTTCATCTGCCCATCCATCGTCCATCTACGGACTTGTTATATCTATAGTTGCATTTATAAAGCCAGTCTATCTCAAGGTAACGCTCTAAAGCCAGTCTATCTATCTAGCCAGTCTATAGGTCGGGATTGCACATCGGAGCCTATCCTTCCTTTCGATAGTCTAAGGAAGTATTCTCAAGGGCGAAGCCCGATAATAGAACAAACGCAAGAATATATCCGCTTACAGTTTGATACCTTTACGCTATGTGAGTACATGATCATGTCTACATCTAATCTACCATGTCTTAAGCTACCCTAAGATCTATATCTAGTCTGTATACCTACATATCTCTCTATATTAACATAGTCCCTAATGTAGCCAAGTCATTGCTATAGTGCTTAGTATTTACTGAGCAGTAATAGGCATATCCTCATATAGAACATTATGTCAATTTACTCTCTCTAGCACATAGCCTCCTCATAATACCTCGCTTGGATCTACATACGAGAGCCCATTTATATCTATCTCTACTCTCCTTGTGGCCTACTATAATTACTATATGACCGGCTAATCGGATGCCATATCATATAGCTACTATAGTTTCTCTCATGCGTCCTTCAGAGAATCTCTATCCTATTATAATACACACTTCTCATCGTATCTCTTTGTACCTGTATTTACACCATATCTGATGCTAGTTGAGCCCGGTTCCGATAGTACGAGTCCGATACGAGTAGTACCTTGTTGATTCCGAGTCCGATGTCCCTACCCTACGGCACTGCACACTGGTTGGTTACTATCCGCATCACACTTACCGATATGGACACACAAGGCTAAATAAGGGAAGGTGGTGGGAATGAATGGGTTAATGGGTGGCCCCCCCGTCCCAGAGGTATGGGAGCTAGCAGAATGAAATTAGACATGTGTAAGTCCAGTAAGCCATCCACTGAGTGAGTGTGTTCGCCATACGCTAGAGAGTGTGGCTATCACGTGAGTGAGGCAAGGAAATAGAAATAGATGATGGCTTGCTCTTTTATACTTGCCGGAAGTAGGGCAGCCAACAGAATAGGTATTCAAGAGGGGTGGTCTAACAGAATAGGTATTCCAGTTGTTCAATAGATGGACAAATGACTGCTGTTGGCAGCCTTACCGATCGAGACAGAACAAAAGGTTACTACAGCTACTCAGTGCGGATACTCAGCAGTGCTAGAACTATTCTCAGTCAGTGCATTAATGAAGCTATACTCCAGGGGAAGCTCTACTTATAAAAGCTATACTCATCGAACCTCTACTTAGTGGGTGCATAACCTCTGGTCGATGCAGGAATGAAGTCTACTCCGTCGGTGCATGATTGATGAAGCTCTTGTCAATGCATTAACCTCTAGGAAGTGCTGCTAGTCATTGTTTCGATAGCCAATCTCATTGGAAGCCAGTCACTAGGTGTCGCCGAGTGGAAGGACAAGTTTATGTACCGATTGCTTTATATACCTGCACCCCGGCGGACTATTGAAGCCAGGGTAGGACAGAGAGATAGGGGCGTCCAACGGACGGATGATGTAGCCGTGTGAGGTGGACCGATAGAGAGAGAAATATGATGTGATGCTTGCCGGGATCTGATGCTGCTGGCCGGTATATGATGCTGCTTGCCAGTTTCTGCGGCCAGAGGGTCCAACAGAGAAGGGGACTTATCCGCACCCAATCGGCTACACGCAGAGGTACACGTAGAGATTACACGATGAGCTTCGATGATGTTGCTCAATTAGTGATGTTACTCGATGATGTTACCCCTATGGATGACCCCGATCGATGAGGTTACTAGATGCATGAGGTTTTCTCGATGAGGTACAAGTGATTAGGTTACACGATCAGGTTACACGTAGAGATACACGATCGATTAGCTTCGAGCAATGAGGTTCGAGCAATGCATGATGAGGTATGAGTGATTAGCTTCGAGCAATGAGGTACGAGCTATTAGCTTCGAGTGATGCATAGACTTTCCAGGCATGAGTATTATGTGAGACTAAGTTGAGGTTACACGTAGAGGATTCTTATTTGAGCTACAACGTGGAGCTACTCAATGGGGAATAATCGAAGGGGCTACGGACTCGGTCGCTCTTTCATGGCTGTCTTTCAAGTAGTTCCTCCTCTTTTGGTCGAGCAGCGCACCCTCCGGCTTTTGCTTTTAGGCGAGTGCATCCCAGGAGAGGTGCCTTCCCTCTCTGCTCTCTAAAGCGTGGGTTGCATCTTGCCTTCCCCTTCGCTCTCTTTCCAAACTTCTTCATAACGATATTACTCATCTTACCCATAATACACATAAGCCAGTGCTTCTCCCTTCAGTGCCTATGGAATCTTATTCTTTCTTTTTTCCAGGTTTATTAGGGTCATTTTCCATCCTTCCGTCCTCTATTTTATTGGTTACGGGGCCCTCACCTTCTTGAGGTCAGGTGAGCGATAAATCGATGGCGGCCTGGACAGTCGAGTGTGCTAACGCACCCTCACCATCGGAATGGTGAGCCCCTACCGGACCTCTCCTCTCCTCTCCCTCTTCAATTTACTTATTGGGTGGGGGGGCTTATGGTCGAGCACCTAAAGGTCCTTAACAGTCGAGCACCTAAAGGTTAGGGTTTACTTATTGCCCCTCTCAAATAAGTAACCAAAACAGTCGAGCCTGCTTGCGCATTCAATTTACTTCTTTTTTTTTTGACTTATTTGAGGGGCAAA
>Ga0115851_101019_pt1 | contig 14191 bp, 16 predicted proteins | sample InSIn2gowninarea_FD_83865 | JGI IMG/M metagenome (GOLD analysis project Ga0115851, IMG submission 83865)
TATTCCACTTTATTGCTTAACACAAATGAACCTAAGACAAGATCCTCTATTTGCAACACACTAGTAATTATGAACATAAGTGAGTTTTTCTTGTTTAATGAGCTTAAGATCTAAAATCATGCCCTTAGAACGATTGAACAAACCATTGAACAAACCATAAGGATAAAATATATACTATTATTTTTTATTCTAGTTTGGGAAAGGCATGTCGTTAACGGTGAAAAAATAATTGCATGTTGTTAGCGATGTGGGTTTTAGCAAATTTGAAAGAAAACTACATGAGGAACTTTTTCAAAACATACCTAGAAGAAAAATGAGACCATGACATGACCATTATGACAATGCAACATACCCCTTTGACCGTGCAAAAAATAACCTACCTATCATACACTAAAATTTTGAATTTTTCAATTTCAAGCAATAACTTTATGTACCTAGGAAGATTTAGCAATGCATATGCAATAGTGTAATGTATGTTGTTGGTAGCATGCAAACAATTTTGCACGTCATTAGCAATGTTTGACTTGTAAGCTCCAACATGGCATTTTTGTTCTCTTTCCACTAGAGTCTTTTATGACTTGTTGTTGATGTCTCTTGCATTCATGCTTGTTAGGGAAAGGATATTTCATACAATGTGAAGTACTTACTAAAATAATGAAGAATTTTGGTTGCTAAGTTGCTCTTGGTAAGGGATTCATAAATATCTCTAATTATCCATTATCAGGATGTACAAGCCCTTCATCAGCTTCAGGATTGTCATCCATTTGGATTGCTTTATTATCAATAAATTCCTAAAAAATATTTCTTAAGATCCTGCAATTTTTTGTTAGGTACCCTGGAGTTCTATGATAACTATAAAATTCTTCATATCTATAATTTTCGGGAACACCATTAGGGAAGAAATGTTGAACCATAGGTGAAAGCTCAATAAGTTCTTCATCTAATAGCACATTAAGAATATTATCAACAGTATCAATTAGCTTAGTAAACTTCCTTTGAGGTCTAGTCTATTTTCTATCAACATTAGCTGTAGAATACACTTGATGTTGTTCTTTCTTTTCATACATTTGTGTTTTACCCTTCTTTTCATATGTTTGAGACTTTGGACAATATTTCTTATAAGTTTGTTCGATACAATCTTCCTTTTTAAGAAAAATATATATCATTTCACCCAATGTCAATCTATTATTAGATACAACCCATAATTTATACATAGACAACGTAGCATTTGCAAAAGTATTCTTTAAATCATGTTCAAACATAGAGATTTTATTTGAAATTTGTTTCCAAACTTTCACAAAATCAGAGAGATTGATTAGGCAATTGCTTAATTTTACACAAATCTTTGAATTGAATTTTTTTTGTGATATTATATCTAAAGTTTTTCAAAAATTTATGTATCAAATTCTCATACTTATCAATACTCTTTTAAGGAAGACTAAAGTACAATTTCAATGCATCATCTCTCAAGCTACTTGAAAACAATTTTGCAATCGTATCTTTATCATGAACATATGTAATAGCTTCCTCTTGAAATTTTCTAATATGCATTTTTGAATCTTGTAAATCATCAAATTTTATAAATTTCACACTCTTTTTACTAACAAACAACCTAGAAATAATTCTTTCAGTCAATAGACGATTTAAACAACATAATAAATCATCTTCATCATCCATATGCATATATGTTTCTAAGTTCTCAATCCTTTCCTACATTATCTTTCCATTATTGGGCACTATAGGAGGTTGTTTTAGTTGTTGGTTTTGCACTATAGGCTTATTCTCTATAGGTATATTGATCTTTAAGGCTGGTGGTGGGGTTTGTGGTGGTGCATTGCTATTTTGAGAGGTTAGTTTATTTTCTTTTTTCCTTCTAAGCTCATTCTCTTTTAGCAGTATAAATGGTCCAATCCAATGTATTGTTTCGTGTTTACGTTTATCAATAAATTCCAACATAAACTGTAATTATTCACCTTCATTAGCCTTTTGAAAGTAATGAGTTTCTTGAGCTTCAAAAATAGATTCAACTTTTATTTCATGCTCTTGTTTTTACCAATTAGGATTATGTACATAAGCTTTATTAATCATAGCAGAAACTTGTTTAGTAACATCTTCTGCAATTTCATCATCAACCAAAATACCCTTACCTTTGTACCTATTAGAACATTTAGGAATCGTATCTAAACCATGATCTTCAGAATCTACTTCGTTCTCCTCATCGACATCCTCAATGATCTTCTCTTTTGGGAGTTCAAGATGCTCTACTTCCATGTTGTTAGTAGTGTGCATACAATCCATGTTGTTAACGAAATCGTTCTTGATGGTAGAAGCTCTCCATTTTGTAGATCTTACATTTTTATAAGAAAAAAAACTATCCAAGGATTATAGAGTTGCAGTACCCACTTTTAATAACTCATAATTTGTTAGAATATCTCTAACCTCTTTAGCATTTTTACTAAGATAATACTCCAATTTTTCTTTATTAGATAGCAATTATTTTATTGATCTAGCATGGCTAGGTATTCTATCTAATTCTTTAATTTTAGTATCACTATCATAAGTATCACCATGGCTTCCCAAACTTACATTATCAAAATCATAATCAATAAAAGACATATTAACCTTGTTAGGGGTTTATCCAATAATATCCATTCTTTTGCTAGAAGTTTTAGATTCAGTATCATTATCCTCATTAGTATCCATTCTATCATTGGGATCAGGCTCTTGCATTGGTAAATTAGGGTTAACCCTAACACTTATCTTGATCTCATTGAAATGGACCTTACTTCTAGAAACCCTAGGTTATTCTTCATTCATATTCATCTTTGGAACATAGGTAGAACAAACCCTAGTTTTATCATTTTCTCGAGCTATTACTCTTAGCACCTTAGGTAAGGGAAGAGATAATAACATGAATGGATTCATGAATCCTAAGAAAGTATGCCCTATAATGAAATCTAAGTGTGTAAGAATGTTGGTTTCACCAAAATGTAGAATCTAAATTGTATAAAATACAAATATACATAATAAATAAAATGATCTACAATATAAGAAGATCTAGTTATGTACACTATACCAAATACAATAAATATACATGAAAAACATGCACTTGATATAAAGTGTATGTACAATCCCAAAAAAAAAAATGTTAATTGATCTTCAAAGGATTGGGATCGAATTGGAAGCGCGCTCATGATGGATTTTCTTATGCATGAATAAATAACTTTGACCACCAAAATATGGGATCCTCAATCCTCAAGACACACATTGTTAATAGTGTTGAATATACAAAATTATGTAGTGTACCAAAGATAGAATGATGCACTCAACCGAGCCTAAAAGCTTGGGTCACCTTACCGGGGGTATAACTTTTGATCCGGGTGCTCGTTGGGGCCCTTTTTTTTTTTTCAAATCACCTGAAATTGAATTCTCTACATCTTGGCAAGGATCTCCTAGAGAGAATTGGATTTTTTTAGGGCCTGAAGACTTCATCTTGGACCCTAAATTTCACATGCAAAGTTATTTTCCAATTTTTGAAAGTGGTAATTTTTTAATAGTTTTTAATAAGAGCATTAGTTCAGTGATGTTATTTTAGAAATAGTGCAGTTAATGTATAATGGATGCATAATTCTAGTTCAAAACTCATCCAAGCTATTTTGTAGCCTTTCTAAAAATAGTAAGTTAATTTTTCTAGGTGTAATAAAAACTTACTATTTTTAGTAAGTTTTGTTAGGTAGAATTGGAGGTGGGGTTTGATATAAATGTGTTGTAATCCTCTTGGAGGAGGTAGTGTAGATTCAAAAATAAAGAAAATTGCATTATTTAGTGAAATTCTTTGTTCACGGTAATTTTTTGTCTATGGAATTAATAAACCAAAATTACCCCTTGAGTCCATTGTTGATCTCTTACAACAAATCTACACCATTTGGTATCAGAGCAGGTGTGATATCACTTGGGGAGAAGATGCCACCTATAAGAAGCTAAGGGGGGTGCTATTTCTAGATGAATAGGCAGATCAAGGATCTGCATGTAGAGATAACATGGTTAGTTGGGGAAATTAACCATATGGGGCGAGTACATCCCAACATGCAGCTAGATCTAAGATCATATCTAGAAAGCATGAATGAGGAAGTCGGTTCTCAGATGGAGGTCAAAAAAGAAGTTTCAATGGGAGCAGAAGTACCTTTTGAAAATAGGTTGATTCAAGCCTTAGAAGGGTTGAAGGGGAATCGAGATGGAGTCAAGGTTGAGATTCTTGAATATGCTAGTGGGTTAAAACCAAAGGAGTTGATTGATTAGGTGAATAGCATGGAAAAGTATTTTGAATGGAATAACCTTGTTGAGGAAAAAAAGGTGAAACTCGCATGCACAAAGTTGAAGGGATATGCATTAATCTGGTGGGATCATCTATAGGATAAACACCAAAGGAAAGGAAAGGAGAAGATTAGATATTGAGAAAAGATGAAGAAAAATTTGTAGACTAAATTCATTCCTATAGACTACTCCCAAGCCTTGTTTCATAGATTTCAGAATATTCGATAGAAGGAATAAAATATTGAATACTACACCAATGAGTTCTATAAGCTATCCATTTGAGTAGATCATAATGAAATAGAGGAGAAAAGGGCTGCGAGGTATGTGAAAGGCCTTAGTTTTCCTATTCAAGATGAGATAAGTATGCATTGTACCCTTACTATAGAAGATGCATACCAAATGGCCCTAAAAGCTAAGGAGAAACTTAAGAGAATTAATATAGGGAGTAATAAGGGAGGAACACCCTCATCCAATTGGGGGCATGGAGGATTGAAGGAGAATCTTCGATCCCTAACAAATAAGAGGATTAGGTTGGGCATGCACAAGGTGCCTCCCAAAGGGGAAGAGGATATCCAAGAGGTAGAGGTAGTTGGGGAGGAAGGACCAAGAATGAGCCAAGAAAGCCATTCATCTTTTATAGATGCGACAAGGAAGGCCATAAGGCATCAGAGTGCCCTCAATATGATGATTATGAAAGGTAGCCAACTAGGGTCACTCTAGCTGAAGAAGAGAAGGAGATTGAAATAGAAGTTACAACAGATGTTGGGGAAACCCTCATGATAAGGAAAGCCATTATTGTCCCAAAGAAGACCAGCATGCAAGAAAATGAAGGAGGAGATTCATGGCTATGCACAAATATCTTTTACATGAGGTGCACCTCCGGATGAAAGGTATGTAACATGATCATAGATGGAGGCAGTTGTGAAAATTTGGTCTCTAAAGTCATGGTGGAGAAACTAAATCTGAATTTTGAGAAACATCCTATGCCCTACCATGTTACATGGATCAAGAAAGGAAATGAGGTGATTATTGACAAGAGGTGTTTGATATGTTTCTCAATCAGGAATACATATGAAGATGAAGTATGGTGTGATGTGATTCCAATGGATGCATGTCACATATTGCTTGGGAGGCCATGGCAGTTTGATAGGAGGGTTCTTCATGACAGATGCGATACCTAAACATTCTAGAAGGATGGTGTAAAGGTAATGTTGTTACCCCTTAAGGGAGAAGTACCTAGTTAAAGTTCATTGACAGGAAAGGAATTCATCATAGAACTATATGAGGTTAGTTAGTGCTATGCTTTAAGCATAAAACAAGTAGAGGAAGAAGAGGTTCCTATACTGCATGTGGCCCTAAAATTATTGGAAGAGTATCCAAATGTCATACCTGAAGAGCTATCGATAGGACTACTATCCAAGAGAGAAATTCAACATCACATTGAGTTGATTCCAAGTTCAACCCTTCCAAATCAGGCAGCCTATCAGCTAAGCCCAACACAAAATGCTAAGTTAAGTAAATAGGTAAATGAATTGATGAAGAAAGGGTTGGTTAGAGAGAGTATGAGTCCTTGCACAACCCCTGCACTCTTGAATCCTAAGAAATATGGCACTTGGTAGATGTGTATAGATAGTAGAGCCATAAATAAGAACACCATCAGTTATAGGTTTCTGATACCTCGAGTAGATGATATGATGGATGTTTTGTTCAGGGCTAGCTACTTCAGTAAAATTGATCTCTAGAGTAGCTACTACCATATCAGGATTAGGGAAGGTGATGAGTGGAAGATAGCTTTCAAGACCTGAGATGGGTTGTATGAATGGATGGTGATGCTATTTGGGTTGTCAAATGCACTAAATACCTTTATGTAATTGATGAATAGGGTCCTCTAAGAATACAATGGTAAGTTTGTGGTTGTATATTTTGATGATATCCTAATTTTTAGTAAGAGTGAGGTGGATCATTTTTATCATTTGAAGCTAGTATTAGATCTATTAAGAAAGGAGAAAATATATACCGATATAAAGAAATGTAGATTCCTATAGGAAATTTTAGTATTTTTGGGATTTATGGTTTCGAAAGAAGGTCTCAATATGGAAGAAGAAAAGGTATAGGCGATTGTTGAATGGCCTAGCCCAAAGAGCATAAATGAGGTTAGGAGTTTCCATGGCTTGGCAACCTTTTACAAAAAGTTTATCAAAAATTTTAGCAACCTTGTTGCCCCTATCATAGAATGCATGAAAGGGAGGGAATTCTCATGGACAAAGGAAGCACAAGAGAGTTTTGGACTCTTAAAGAAGAAAAAAACAACTCCTATTTTAGTGTTACCTAATTTTAGAAAACTATTTGAGGTTGATTGTGATGCTTCTCACCTTGGGATTGGAGCTATGTTGAGCCAAGAGGGATGTCTTGTTGCATTCTTCAGTGAAAAGTTGAATGAGGTAAGAAGGAACTACTCCACTTATGATATTGAATTCTATGTTATTGTTCAATAATTATGATATTGGCACCACTACTTACTATCTAAGTAATTTTTACTCTTCACTGATCATGAAGCATTGAGGTTTATTAATTCCCAGAAGAAGTTGAATAGTAAGCATGCAAAATGGGTGTCCTTCATTAAATAATATGTGTTTATTTTAAAACATAAATTAGGAAACCAGAATAAAGTTGCAGATGCATTAAGTATGAGAACATTGTTGGTAACCACCATGGAGAATATAGTTGTTGGTTTTGAGAGTATTAACGGTATATATGAAGATGACACTGACTTTACACATGTTGTGCGATAGTTTAAAGACTTGACCATGGGTGAATTTGGTCCTATTTTTGCATAGTAATGTAGGATGGATATTTATTTAGGGGTACATAGTTATGTATTCCAGTTGGTTCCATGAGGGAAAATATCTTACGAGAGTTGCATAGCGGGGGTCTAGCTGGGCACTTTGGAGTAGACAAAACACTCGCACTTATTGCAAGGAAGTATTTTTGTCAAAATCTAAGGAGGGATGTGACCAAGTTTGTGAGATAATGCAGGGTATGTCAAACAACTAAAGGCTAGGCCCAAAATACTAGTTTGTATGTGCCCTTACCAATCCCTATTAGACCTTGGGTAGATCTAAGCATGGATTTTATTTTGGGACTACCATAGATTCAGTGAGATAAGGACTCCATATTTGTTGTTGTTGATAGGTTCTCTAAGATGGCCCATTTTCTTGCATGTAAGAATATCAAAGATGCCACTAGTGTTGCAGTGTTATTCTTTGATGAAATTGTGAGGCTGCATGGAGTCCCAAAATCTATCACCTTAGATTGAGATGTCAAAATTTTGAGCCACTTTTGGAGGATCCTATGGAAGAAATAGACACATGGTTATAGTTCAGTAGTGCATATCATCCACATATTGACATACAAATAGAGGTTGTAAATCATATCTTGGGTAACCTCTTGTGATGCATAGTTGGAGCAAAGCCAAGGCAATGGGATAGAGCTTTAGCACAAGAAAAGTTTCCATATAATAATTTTGTTAATCGATCCACAAGGAATTCACTATTTCAGAATGTTTATGGTCAGAAGTCCAAAGGTGTTCTCGACTTAGCTAAATTACCACTCATAGAAAATGTTAGTGATGATGCTAAAGTATTTGCTAAACACTTACAATAGTTGCAGGAGGAGGTTCAAGTATAATTACAAGAGAGCAATGCAAAATATAAGGCAACAACAGATTTGCATAGAAGAGAGAAGGTATTCTAGGAAGGTGACTTAATGATGGTCCACCTTCATAGTGAGAGGTTTCCTAAAGGCACCTACAATAAGCTGAAGATGAATAAAATTGGTCCTTGTAAGATTTTGGAGAAGAGGAACGATAATGCATATAATGTGGAATTGCCAGAGGACCTCAATATTTCACCTATTTTCAATGTTTCTAATTTATATGCATTCCATGGGGAAATTCATGATGGTGAGGTAGAAGATTAGGTAAATTGGGAGGAATAGCTTCCTGAGAAAAAGAAGGTATGCATTGTGCAGATCCTTGATCAAAAGGTGATCACCACTATACATGGACGGTATCTCAAGTACTTGGTATGATGGGAAGGATTATCTATAGCAAAAAATAGTTGGATTTCATAAGGGGAGTTGAAGAAGCTTGATAGCAAGAAGCTATAGGAATTCCATCAACTGAATTCATAAGAGCTGGGTACTCTTCAACCAGAGGAGAATGATGCACTCAACTGGGCCTAAAATCTTGGATCACCTTGTCGGGGGCATAACTTTTGCTCTAGGTGCCTGTTGGGGCCCGTTTTGTTTTCAAATCACCTGGAATCAAATTATCTATGCTATGGAAAGGATCTCTTAAAGAGCCTTGGATTTTTTGGACCACTTTTTGGGGCTTGAAGACTTCATCTTGGACCTTGAATTTGCATGCAAAGTTATTTCTTAGTTTTTGAAAGTGTTAGTTTTTTAATAGTTTTTAATAAGAGTATCAGTTTAGTGATGTTATTTTAGAAAAGACATAGTTAATGTATAATGAATGCATGATTCCAGTTTGAAACTCATCCAAGCTATTTTGTAGCCTTTTTAAAAATAGTACGCTAATTTTTCTAGGTGCAATAAAAACTTATTATTTTTAGTAAGTTTCGTTAGGTAGAATTGGAGGTGGGGTTTGATATAAATGTGTTGTAATCCTCTTGGAGGAGGTAGTGTAGATTCAAAAATAAAGAAAATTACATTGTTTGGCAAAATTCTTTGTTCATGGTAATTTTTGTCTATGGAATCAACAAACCAAAATTACCCCTTGAGTCCATTATTGGTCTCTTACAGCGAATCTGCACCATAGAAAGTTTTAAAGCTCAGAGTATAACAATTTCTCATAATAGGTGGCATCAAGTGACACCCTTGCTTGATGAAGGTTGCGATAGACAACCAACTATCAAAGAGTTTTGATATATGGAGGTCAATGTATTCCACTCACATATATAGCTTGCAAAGATATTGAAAGGATTGAAGGCCAACCTATAGCAATAATATAATCATTTTTTTATTCAAGATACTTTAAAATATGAACCATGATAAATAATATAACATTTAATATAACACATGACATTACATTGTAATATTAACTTTATCTTAACATTTGTAATATTGCAATAAGTCAATTAGTAAGTATAAATATGATTTATTAAATATATAATAAATCATTTTTAGGCATATACAAACTTAAGCTCTTTGAACATCTCAAAAATTTAATCTTTATGCTCAAGTAGATGACCAAAGGTCATCCTATTAAAATTATCTATGAAGGTAAAAACATAAAATGCTCCTCCAAGTGACTTAGCTTGAAATGGACTCATCAAATCTGAATGAATCAAGTGAAAAATTTGAATGGCCCTTGTTGCCTTATCCTTCTCAAAATTTTTCCTTTTCATCTTACCTAAGATGCAACTCTCATAAATGCTAATTGTAGGTGTGATTGAAGGAAACCCTTCCATAAGATTTTGAATTTTCATTAGTTGAATATTTTTGTGATTGATATGGCCTAGCATTTGATTTGCATATTGGCACATTTTTGTAGGTTCTTGATCAACTATGTAGAGACCATTTGTGATAGAGCCTTTTAGTAAAGTGGCCAAACCCTTCTTTGTACTCCAAGAGTTAAAGGTAAACTCAGAGGAGTATCCTTTTCTTGCCACTTTAATGAATGAAAGTATACTCATTCTCAACTTAGGCACATAAAACACATTCTCAATCACTTTATTATGTATCAAACTGCTTTCGATCCCATGAACCTCAAGCATGAAGTTATCACCAATCACTACCCCATCCTTCTTATGTTTGTGAAAATTTTGAAACTTATCTTTTTCAAAATACATATGATTAGTGCACCCTATATCTACTATACAATCATTTGAAAAGAGTGATACATGGAGTAAAGACCATAAACATAAGCATTTTTATTTATTTTTTATTTCCTTTGTTTGATTTCACTTAACCTTTTCCATTTTCTTTTTTATTCTTCTTGAAGAAATGAGATTCTTTATGGCCATAAATACCACAAAAATTACAATTCTCATCAAACTTGGTCTTACCATTGGAATTATTTGATTTTTCATTACCCTCATGATGTTTGTTTCCACCTTTCCTATGATTCTTATGAACATGAGAAGACTTCTTATGATTCTTTTTTTTTAAGTGAGGCTTGCTTCTCCTAATGCAATGTTATGATCCTTTGGAGTAGATCCCAAAAATTTCTTTTGATGGTATCTTCATGCTTTAAGAAGAGCCTAGAGAGATTCTCCAAAGAGAAGGGTTCCTCTTCATCATCTAGCATAGTCTCAATAATAGTCACAAAGTGATTGAATTTGGATAAGAGGATTTTAAGGATGATGAATAGTGAAACATCCATTTAATTCTACCTCAAAAACTAAACACATGTTTTTTTACTAAGTTATTAACTTAACATTACAAAATAGGTTTTGACATTCCAAGTTTGAGTTTAGTAGTCATTGTATATGACCCTCAAGTGGATTAAAATGATCAATTTCCAAATCACCCAAGTCATGTGATAGCTAGTGTTAACAATGAATCTCCCATGCACTTGTTTTAACTTAACACGTGTTTCAAAAAGTTCCCATTTTTTATCCATCTATATAAACCGTGACCTTTGGGTTCTTCTTAGGACCCATACACTTGAGAAGGGGTATGCTTTCCCATCACTTCATGCCACCCCATGGAAGTTATCTAATAGTGTATACCAAGTGGATCAAGTTCTTATCACCTCCTATGATGGAACTCAATGTTAATTTCACCACCTTGAAATTAACTGATGTACCCTTACCTACCCATTACACATGCAAGGAACCACCACTTAACTCATAGTAACTACCTACCCATAACTTCCATAGTTACTACATTTTTCAATTGATAACCTACCCATTGTCTTTTGACTACATGTTAAACTCTAGAGGTAGATACCTAAAAGTTAATCTTGAAATAAGACAATTATAACCTGATTCCTTTCACACTTGATCATTCTTAGTTTATGTCTATGTGTCTTGTTCTAGTATTTGGTTGGATGAATAGGTCTAAGTTTTATACTTGATTTAGTTGTAACTATTGCAAAAGCGTAAACGAAAATAATTGAATAAATGAACGTTTACTAATTTCTATCTAAAATTGAGATTTAATTACATACGTTGTTCCTTCATGCAAGTAAGGATTAAACCATCAAATTCCAAAGTAAGAATTACTCTTTTGCAACATACACATTCATGCTGCATTTTCCAAACTACCTATTGCAACATATTCAACTCAATTTTCATAAATATTTACAAAATGGTTATCTAATTTGATATATTGTAACGCTACCTCACTTAACAAATCTTAAAATATGGGACCCATTTTTTTTTAATATAAATAGCTCCTCATTAACAATATCTTTTTGTTCCTCACACTATATCTATACATCACCATCCCTAGTTAAGTACTATGGCATGTTCACCACACAAGCCCACCTTAGTTGCACATGGTTTCACGTGATGATCGTGCTCTAGTTTTACTTGAGTAGCATCTCCTTTCACATGAGTACACCACTTCGAATTTCAAAGTAATTTTTCAATCTATAATCTTTGGATAAGTTTGATAGCTCATTAATTTACTTACTTACCCAATCTATCCATCTCATGATTTCTATTGGATCCCATATTACCTAAACTTATTTATTTATTTGTCCTTATATGTTACTTGTAATCTTTTCAAAGTGTTATGCATTCTATTATATTCTATAAAGGATTTGACTAAGTTTCTTTTCCATGTCAATGTCCTAGGTCCATCTTCAAGCCTTATTCTTAACCTAAATCTTTTATTATCCCTTGATTCTTACTTTGATTGATTAATTTGTTACTCTAAAAATTATGTAGGTAATTAATACTTTTGTTACTAGTCATATTAAGGATGTCTATATATCTAAACACAATCCCCTTAGTTCAATGGTATAGTGAATCCTTAAATATTCTTTAAGGAAATTTTCCTTTACCATCAATCTATCCATATAACAACATTGAGTAAATTATGATTATTGTATCATAGTTTTGTGCAAAAACATAAACATTGGATGGAATAAATCATAATTAGTATAACTTATCATGGACATATTGGCTACTTGCCTTGGTACCCTTTTGGTACTTAATTACATTTAATTATCTTATGTCCTAACTTACATCATGAAAATATCAAAATAATGAGACTAATAATAATCTACCATTTATTTCATAAAATTACATACGACACATTAATTATGTAGTTTACATCCAAGAAGCGCTATGGAAGTCTTTGTCTCATCTTCATTAGAAGTATCTTCATGCCATACTCTTTTTTCTCGATTATCCCATGGTTCCAAGAGTTGTTGACCATAAGTACAAGAAGGGATTAAGAGTATTTTAGGATCAAGATAGCTCTTTTTTTTATGAAAAAATTCATCCTACCCTATATGCATCACACTCAAAAACTTTCACAAACAAACAAGTATGAAAATTGATAATAAATACGCTATTCTTGATCTCGGGAGGTTTTATGTCCTCGCTAGAACTACCTCCTTTCCTCAATCATAAAGTATAATCTCATCATTCAATCTATCCTCATAGTCAATAATTTCACCTATTTGAATTACAAATTTCAAATACTATTGTCAATGATTATAAATGATAAATCCCTTAAAATCCTCCTATGGTGGAGTCTAACAAAAATGATAACTATATTACCATAGTATAGAGGAAATAGATCATATTAAGTTTATATTTGATCATTTAAACTTAAAATCATTATAATGATTTCAATGATACTATTTTATAAAATTTATTTCCTTTTATTGCAAATTTGGCCAAATTTTTAAATAATTATTTTGATAGCCTTCATCAATATTTACTATGGTACTAAGTGGTTTTTACTCATTTACTTTTTTCAAACTCCCAACATATACTGTAAAATAGAGAAGCTTGGATTTAACAGTGATAGATTGGAAGGGCTCGCAAATTGTTTGTCAAAATGTCTTATCAAAATGCATAAAATTGATACTTTGTAAGGGCTTACAAATTGTTTGAAAAAATGACTCATCGAAATTCATAAAATGGATATGTTGGGAAGGCCTATGAATTTATTTTTGCATAAAATGGATACATTGGAACGACCAACGAATTGTTTGACAAAATGGCTCATTGAAATATAGTCTCATGGACCATAATGATAATTGATATGCCTGAAATGGATATGTTGGAAGGGCTTGCGACCTGTTTGAAAAAATATCTCATTGAAATGCAATATCATAGACCGTAATGAGGAAAAAATAGATACATCAGAGGGGCATATAAATTGTTTGAAAAAATGCCTCATCGAAATACTGTCTCATGTACCATAATGGTTGCAAAAAATGGATAAGTTAGAGGGTTTTCCAACCTATTTGAAAAAATTCCTAAACAAAATGCAGTCTTATGAATTGAAATGATCGCTAGATATGCATAGAACAGATACACTGGAAGGGCCAATGAATTGTTTTAATAAAATGCTTCATCAAAATGTAGTCTCATAAATTGCAATGATCACTAAATATGCACATAAAAAATACACTGCAAGGGCCAACAAAGTTTCTTAACAAAATGCTTCACTAAAATGCAGTCTCATGGATTGCAATGATTGTAAGACATACATAAAATGGATTTTCTGATAAGGCTCTATAAAATTTTATGTAGAGTAAATTGTTAGAAACAGAGTCAAACTTTGTAATACCTTACCAACATTCTTCCAGCATATGCCACCATGGGAGCTCCAAAAGATGGTATGAACACCCATCAAAGAGTAGATGAAAATGGTTATTCATTGAATGTTG
>Ga0115851_101020_pt1 | contig 14189 bp, 11 predicted proteins | sample InSIn2gowninarea_FD_83865 | JGI IMG/M metagenome (GOLD analysis project Ga0115851, IMG submission 83865)
CTTCTCAGAGGTGTGAGATTTGCGTTTTAGGGTATGTTGACATGTATCTCTCCAACAAAATTTTAATGTTCAATGTATTTGATCTGATTCAGCCCACTGTTTTGTTCTTCGGTTAGGTTGTCTGAGCGATTTTGACAGAGGGTGGATGCATTTTGTTCCACTACACATTTATTCGGGGGCAAATTCTTCTTCTCAGAGGTGTGAGATTTGCGTTTTAGGGTATGTTGACATGTATCTCTCCAACAAATTTTTAATGTTTAATGTATTTGATCTGCTTCAGCCCACTGTTTTGTTCTTCGGTTAGGTTGTCTGAGCGATTTTGACAGAGGGTGGATGCATTTTGGCTTAACCCTTTATTTGGGGGCAAATTCTTCTTCTCAGAGGTATGAGATTTGCGTTTTAGGGTATGTTGACATGTATCTCTCCAACAAAATTTTAATGTTTAATGTATTTGATCTGATTCAGCCCACTGTTTTGTTCTTCGGTTAGGTTGTCTGAGCGATTTTGACAGAGGGTGGATGCATTTTGGCTTAACGCTTTTTTTCTTTCATTTCTGGAAATGCTCTGTACAGTAAGTTACAGTTGTCATTTGGGTAAGGGTCTGCGCTATGAAGGGTGTTTCTGTACAATAAATATCAAATAGAACTTGCACCAGGTTCATTCGTATCCACTAGGTAGAGATGGGGTTAGGGTCTTGGGGCTAATACAAATTTGATCCCCTCGTAACTTCCAGCTAGACCACACCTATACGCATTTTTGATGGTTGAATATGTAATTGGATCACTATCTGTCTGAATATCTAAGTTGCAGGCCAATTGCATAGAGCTGATTGGGGAAGTCCGACGGGATTGTTTGGTTGGGTTTAACTTTTTCTAGTTTTATTTGTTATTATATCTGTTTTCAGCTGTGTTGCAGGTGTAAGGATATAACATCCAGCTGCAGCAAACGTGAAAGTGGACTGAACTCCAAGGACAGGAGCAGAGTAAGGTTGCGAAGCATCAGAAAATGGATTACAAAAGTCTGTTGCAGAGCGATGCCCTTTATGAGGTTACTCTCACCTTAACTGTTGGGCTACATACATTTAGGAGAACCATTAATGGATGAAGTTAATGTTTGTCTATTAGTGGATTGTATTCACGCAATTGTCATGTGGGAATGGCTAATAATGTGAATATTGCAGTATATATTGGAAACCAGCGTGTACCCTCGTGAGCCAGAGCCCTTGAAGGAGCTCCGGGAATTGACTATCAAACATCCCTGGTAAGCCCCACCTATCCATCTTATTCCTTGTGGCTCTAAATTCCTTAAATCTAGATACAAATGGGTGCTGTGCTGGGAAAACCAGTTTTACTTTTCATGGTGTGAAGCCACTGTGGATTGTCTGGTATGACAGGCACGAGATGGCTATTCCTCCAGATGAAGGTCAATTTCTGGGCCTCCTGTTGAAGCTGATGAACGCCAAGAACACCATCGAGATTGGGGTGTACACTGGTTACTCACTTCTCAGCACAGCCCTCGCCTTACCCTGTGATGGAAAGGTACATTTATATTCACATTCATAGATCTTCCCAAACAGGGGAATTTAACGTTTGTATGTGGGCCAATTAATTAATGAAGGATGGCATGGCATGGCAGATAATAGCGATGGACATTAACAGAGCGAATTACGATATGGGGCGACCTATCATTGAGAAAGCTGGAGTTGCCCACAAAATTGATTTCAGAGAAGTCCTTGCTCTGCCAGTTCTGGATGAAATGGTTAAGAATGTAAGTAAAATATATGGGGGAGAGCTTAAAAGTTTGGGGATGGCGGATTAAGGCTTAATAAATTGATGAAATGGGTATTTATTGTGCAGGAGGAGATGCACGGATCGTTTGATTTCGCGTTTGTAGATGCTGACAAAGGCAACTATCTGAATTACCACATGCGTCTGATAGATCTGGTGAAGGTCGGAGGATTGATTGCGTATGACAATACGCTGTGGCAAGGATCCGTTGCGCTTCCCCCAGAAGTCGCCATGAGCGAAGGCATGAGTTATGGGGAAGAGAGAGAGCATATGTTAGAACTAAACAGGGCCCTTGCTGCAGACCCTCGCATCGAGATTGCTCAGATCCCAATTGCCGATGGAGTGACGCTGTGCAGGCGCCTTTCTTGAACATTATTTAGCGATCTTGTCTTGTTTGTGAGAATCTGAAATTGCAAGCATAGACAAGTCTAAATACATCAATGTTTCCCATTGTTAATGATTTGAATTTACATGAATGTTCATTTCTAAGCCGGAACATGTGATCTAATTCATGGATACTTTTTAACATCAATTTTGCAATCTAATTTTTTTGCTTTTTTAAGGGAGAAAAAAACGCTGAATTTGCAATTTGAATGGATGAATGCTGAAATTTCCATTTTTATCAATTTATTTCAATTATTTTATAAATGTAGTTGTGTTAAATGACAATAAATTTAGGTGGAGAGGCTTAATAAGTAATGGTTAATTATTGTTAAATTTGTTCAAGTTATGGTTGGAGAGAGTTTATTATGGTCAACATAAATTTGACTATGGATGACTATGGTTGTCCACATCTAACTATAGCTAACTATGATAAATTATGATGGACTATAGTTTATCAAGGCTTTTCATGTTTGATCATAGTTGACCATGGTTACCCATGGTTCATGATGATGATGGTGGTTAACGTCCACTGAAACCAAATTGGTCTATTGGACCATAATTTTCTTTCTTAGTTTCTAATTGTTTGGCTCCTCGTCTTTCTTGGCAAAGTTGGTGCTGTCGCTTTCTTTTTTCCCTCTATGGTCTTCTAACTTTCTTTATCTTGCATCTCCTTCATCTCTTCTGATTCTTAGGACATTGGTGTCTTAGCTTCTCGATCTATTGTGTTCGTCCTTTTGAAGATAGTCGGAGAAGAAGTTTGGTCTAGGAGATCTGCTTTGCTGTTAAATGAAGATTTATTTTGTGCAGTATTTGAACCCTCATAACTGTTGATGCTTGAGGGTTTGTCAAGTTCACTCTTTTGTTGTTGGGTGGGGCTTTCCCCTCGCTTGTCTTGAGAGTTGTTTCTTTCTTGCCCGATTTCTTGTGATTTAGAGTTTTCTCAAGAGTATTCTTCTTTGATGACAGTGTAGTGTTCCTTTTGTGCTCCTTCCCACCATGTAGATATGTGGTGATTTTTTCTAGCAGAATTTTTCTGGGAGGCTTTTGGGCAATTTTTGGCTAAGTGGTCTGTCTCAAAGTAGGATCAACATCTGAAGAGGACACTTTCATAATCGAGTTTCTAGTTCTACACATAGTCTTTACTTGTTAGGTGTATTTCAGCTGGGAATCCCACGCTGAAGTCCATTTCCACACAGATGCGTGCATAGGTGGTTTTGGCATATTCCTCTGTTTCTGGGCACCTGCAGTAAAATTTCCCAATTGCATTTCCAATGGCTTTTAGTGAAGAGAAATTCCAGAGATGCAAGGATAGGTTTGGCAATCTCACCCAAACTGGTGCTGAGGTTATGACTGTTGTTGAGGGATCGAATGATGGGTTCCAGGGCCTCATGAATAGGCTTGATTTTTCCCAAAACCAAGGGCCGGAATCTAGAATACATTGTTTGCTTTCAGGGTTTTCAAAATCTACTATAAAAAAACCCCTAGCACAGGGGTAGATATTAATTGCATCAGGAATTATAGGCTTCCATACCTCCGAGATCCAACTGTGGAGAGCTATCAGCCATGACCAAAAACCATTGAATTGGTAGACTAGGGCACTTTCAAAGAACTTCAAAGCCTCATCGAGTGAGGCCTGGACCACCAGAACAGTGGGAGCTAGGGCTTCACTGACAATATGGGCAGAAGCTTACCCCCTAGAGGCGAATGGAACTGAGCCAACAGCTATTTTCGTGAAGCTGGGAGCCATCTGGAGAATGCTCTCCTGCTGAGTATAGAAGATTGCCGAAGAGAAGCCACAAAAGATTGTCGAAGAGAAGTGAAGAGCTGCAAATGTATAAACCGCAGTAAAGAAGCCGCAGTCTAGATATCCGCCCAGAGCCGTATTCTAGATCTCCGCAGTAAAGAGCATGAAGAGCTGCAGTAAGAGCTGCAGAGGAATCCACAGATCTAATAGTAAGAGCTGCAGAGGAATCAACAGATCTACATTTGGGTGTGATAATGTAACAATAAGAGTCGCAGAGGAATCGTCACATCTATGTTCAGGTGATGGGGAGCCGCAGATCTAACCACAAATCTTCGCAGTAAAGAGTGCAGATGAAGAAATATAAAACCTAAGAGCCGCAGAGGAATCGACAGACCTGCGAGAGAAGAGTCGCAGATCTAATCACAGAAGGTCGCAAAGGAATTGGCAGACCTGCCAGAGAAAACTTGGACCACAGATCTGGAGAGCCACAGATCTGGAGAGCCGTAGATCTAACAATTGCGTTTTCGTTACTAACGCCAATGTCGTTGCCTCTAACCATAGAAGGCCGCAAAGGAATCAACCAAGATTTACAATAGTCTACCTTGGTCACCATGGTTGAGTATGGTTGATATAGTAAACCTAATAAACTAAGGTCAACTTACTAAACCTAGATTAGCATTGTTAACCTAGGTCAACCTAGTTGACTATGGTTGATTTAGTAATTTTAGTAAACATAGATCAACCTAGTGAACTTAGGTCAACCTTAAACCTAAGTCAACCTAATAAACCTAGGTCAGCATAATAAACCATAACTAAACCTAGTAAACCTAATAGTAAATGTAGGTCAACTTAGTCAACCTAGTCAAATAAGTCAACATAGAAAAACTTAGGTCAACCTAGTCAACATAAAAAACCTAGTCAACCTACTCAACTTAATTAACTTAGTCAACCTAGGTCAACTTAGTAAACCTAGTAAACCTAACAAACCTGGGTCAACCAAATAAACTTAGGTCAACCTAGTAAAGGTCGTAAAACTAATAAACCTAACTCAACTTATTAAACCATAGTTCACCTAATATACTTGGGTCAACTGAATAAACTTAGGTAAACCTAGTAAACTTGTTTCAACCTAACTCATAGTAAACACAGGTCAACTTGGTAAACCTAGGTCAATTGAGTAAATCTAGTAAACCTAGTAAATTGAGGTCAACCTAATAAACACCTAGTAAACTTAGTTTAACCTAGTAAAACTAGTTCAACATAGTAAACCTAGGTCAACCTAATAAACCTAGTACCCCTCATAATCCAACTAAACCTAGGTCAACTTAGTAAGCATAGTTAACCTAATAAACTTTGTAAACCTAGTGGACCTAGGTCAACCTACCACACCTATGGTATTCATATTTGCACTAAATCTTAACTAACATCTCTCTTTTCTAACAAGAATTTTGGCACAAGTCTTCAAGTTACACTCTCACCATTTTAAAAATACAATTTCATCTTTAAAACGTCTAGATCTATCTAATACACTAGTATAGATCCATTTCAATTCCCAATATATCAAGTGTCTAGAGGTATCAAATGTTTCAAGATGCAAACTTTTTTATGAATGTAAAACTTGAAGAAAGATTTGCACCTCAAGAGATATGATTTATAGCATTGCTGATTTAATTTTTAATGAATATGCCTAATATTATGATTTTATAGGGATTTTTTTTTTTAAATATTGATTTTTATTATGCTTCTTAATAAAATTTAAGTTCGAAGTTTTAAAATATCATGGATACTAATGTAAATATATGTTTTAACTTATATGATATAGTTCTTAATTTATAGTTATTATTTACATTAAATATATATTTCATATTTTTATATTTGGAAATATTTTTATCTTTAATCAAGTTTATTAGCTAAATTGATTAAATTTTATACGTTTATTAATCATATGTTATGAAATATCCGTTAATCATTATTATTTATATTTTTTGAAAATTTGTTTGTAATTTCTCAATAAAAATAAAATTACAGTTTTTTTAGTTTTTTAATTGAGCGAATATATTTTTATTTTTATTATTATTATTTAATTAAAAGCTTCATTTTAGTGACACTACAACATTTCTTTCATTTTGAACTAACATTTACATTCATATATAAACATTATAACATCTCTCCCATATTGTAATGTAAAAAACAATTTAAACAAAAGATTACAATTTTGAAAGTTTTTTTTTTTTTTTTCACCATACTCATGTTAAAGTCAATATTAATTAAAATATATTTTGGAACATGATTTTTCTTTTTGGTTAGAAGTTAAGTTTTATTCTCTTCATCTTAATACAATTCCATCATTTCAAAAATTTAAAATGTAATTTGGAAGTTTATGATCATTGAAAGTTGATGGAAACAAATTAACTACAATATTAAAGATTGAAATTTGATGGAAACAAATTAACCACAATATGAGAGTTAAACAAGGGTTCCTTTTGTTCTCTATTTTCTTAGCATATATATTGATAAGTTAGAAGATTATTTGAAAGAAACAAGTTGTATTGGGTCCATTCTCATTAATATAGTCATCAATATTCTAGTTTATGGTGAAGGTATTATTCTTTTGGCAAGAAGTCCTTACAATCTTGCCAAGTAACAAAGAATCCTCCAAAATGGGTATAACTACTAATACTAACAAAATGAAAGTCATGATAATTAAATTAAAAAATATCACATATGATACTTTCATATGTGACAACAATCACTTGGAGATAGTTTCGGCATACAAAGTTCTTGGAATTGATATCCATCACAAGCTCAATTGAGATTATAGCATTGACAAATGATATATGAAGGATGGAAATCCTATTATGGACTTGAAAATAATTGTAATTCAGCGGATCTTTAGATATGAGAGTTAAAAAAATCCTCTTTGAGAATCTTGTCACCTTGTTATTTTACATGGATGTGATGTTTGGAGAGACAATATCCCAATAGAGTTGTGGAAGAAGATAGAACATATCCAAAAACATTTTATAACATATAATCTCAAGATTAAAGGAAATGCACCCTATCCTATCTTTCTCATAAAGGCAATCCTTTCACTTATTGAAGCACGACTATGACTAGGTATCTTATGTATAAGAAGAGGTTAAACAACATGGAAGACAAGAAGTTCCTCAAATTGTCTCTAACTTTATCCAAAACCATATTCCTCTCAAGCGAGGATGCCATAAGGATGCCCAATCTTACCTAGGCCATTGGCGGATAAAGGAGGAGATCATTTTGTAAAATAAGGATAATAATAAAAATATTATTACCTCAAAATGTAAGGAGAAATTGAGGGTCATAAAGAGTTAAATGAAAAAAGGTAAATAAGCTATTATAAGGAGGTGTTGAATTCAAATCTTGAAAATAAAAAATATTTCTTTGTCTTGACTAATGTAAAGAGAAAAATAAACATGGTTAAAATACGAACAAATTCTCATTAGCTCCATAATGAAACTTGGCATTAATCAATTTGCAAAACACCATGGGATGAGAAGAAAGAACCACCAACCTTCTTAAAAGTTTTACTCACCAAAATTTTTGTGATCTTGGAATGCTTCTTTTATTACTTTATGGGTATAGAAATAAAATAAATAAATAAAATCCAAATAATTGCTTACATTGTTAAGATCAAAAAATTCATATTCAAATTTAATAAATTTTAAAGATCATTATAATTATCATCAATTAATATCTAATTAAAATAAATTTCTCTTTTTTTCTTTTGTATATTGTATTTCCTTCAAAATTGGAAATTAAAAGATAAGCTAAAAGTCAATTCAATCTCTCACAAGGGAGACTTGACCAAATCCAAAAATGTACTCTCCATAGAGAGGTGAGAGGTAATTGAGTATTAGGAGATATAAAATTTAGCACACAAGAGTATATGCCCTAAGTGGCAGTGGAGAAAACTACAGTAACAAAGGAACCATAAAGCATGGACATGATAGAAATTAGGCAGAAGGGTCTAAGTGCAAGATAATGACCTAGATGGGCTCTTTAGTATATTCGTAGGTTCCTTTGGCTAAGGGGGGAACGCCAAGATGTTGTTTAATTCACTCCATCCTTCATTCTAAGTCCCTCATATGTTGATGCATATGCCCAAGGGGATGGAGAATATTTATGCGATGCTTGTGTTGATCCAAGAAAGTATGCACTAGAAGAAATTTCATGTGCCATTAGAGATCAATTGTTTACATATACTGATTAAAATGACCTCTTGTATGCCATATGTTTGGAATCCAATCCACCCACTCAGTAAGAACCTCTGTATCAAAGAGGGGTACTTTATGAGAGGAAGCTTCCCCCTTAGAACAAGTTAGATATTCTTGAATGGGTCCCGACATGAGGCCACCAAAGTCAGAGGCAACATCCTCGAGATGATGATGCATGCATGTAACACTCTTGTGGTCCTGCTCTTGGTAATAGGAAACACGCATCCAAACTTGTTCCCGTTAATGAGGCATGGAGGAAAGGTCAGAGAATAGGTAAGGTTCGAGCACATACCAAAACAAACTCAAGGATTTAAGCAGTTGGGAGGAGCACCATGTAAGTCAATTAGCAATCAGAGAATCACCACCACCAAAGGGACCTATAATGAGATACATAGGTTGCATCAACACAAAGGGAGTGGGAGAATAAAAACCAAGCTCAAACAAAAAACAAACTAGAGTACACTATAGAGAGAGCTTACATCAAGCAAACTCATAAGGTAGAGCATGCAATGATATGATGCATGATGAACGAAGATGGAGAGGAAACACTACAGAGGAACAAGGGAGCTCGAGGATGGAAGAAAGGGGGGTGGACCAAGAAGGGAAGTGGGGGGAAATGAGAACTAACGGGGGATGACCAAAGGAAGTGGATAGGAACAAGGTGGGAAGAAGAAAAAGGTAGAATGTTTGAGCACCAGTGTAGACAATGAGCTCACCAACTTGCAATAAACAAATAATACAAGCTAATAGAAAGTATGCATTGAAAACCAATATTACCAATTTCAAAGCATTGTCATAGAGAAAAGAGGGAACTAACTCCCCTAAATTGTCGTATTCCCATATTAGTAAGAAACTCTTTAGAAATCAAAACCACATCAAGGCCTAGTTGTAGATAGCGCCAGGTTGAGCATGTCTTAGTGCTTTCAGGTTCCATACTTGGATAAGCATGTGTGCTACTCACCACAGGAACAAACTCGAAACATGGATGTGGGCTTAGAGCCATGGGAAAAGTCCTTTCCCACATTAGACCGACATAAGTAAGGACTCGACTAATGCACATGTAGAATGGTAAACAAATCATTTCCAATTCCATTACCTCCATGGTGTGGCTGGCCAGAATGAAGACCACCTATTGTATATTAGTGCCATTAATTATTTATGGGGTGTGTTGCCACGTCCCTTAGTCGATTGATAAGGTGGAATGGTGACAACAACCCGTTTTTTTCTCAATGATCACCCCATCCCTTGGTCAGTTGATAAGGTGGAATGGTGACAACAACCCCTTTTTTTCTCAATAATCATCCCATCTAGAAAAATCAATTTCTGTTTTAAAATAACATCTAAATCACAACATCCATAACTAAGTAATAATAATCTGGGTGCACAACTAAACTATTATAGATTTTTGTGCGAAGAAAACCTAAAAAGGCATTGAAAAGAATTAATTCTAAGAATGTAAATATATGTATAACAAAAGCCATAACACATTGGAAAAAATAGAGAGGTTAAATATCCGTATGACCAAAATCATTTTTAATTTGTGATGGACAATTAGCCTTGCAAATCGTGTCACCTCTTAACGAAGAGAGCTGACATATTCCAGTCAACTTTTGGGGACGATATCTATCCCACTTGCTAGACATGGAATTTTTGTGTTGAACCTTATAAAGACCCGAGAATCATAGGTGACTATCCAGAAGCCTTTGGATCTAATATCTATTTGACTAGCACAATTTTTATAGATTTTTTTAGATTGTCCTTTCTTTTTTGGCAAATTCTTTTCATATACAAAGCTATTACATCCATCATCATATCATGTCACGTGTGGAGTTGACTCTGAGTACGGAGGGTCTTAATCATTTTTGGCAACTATTCACAATAAACTTAATTATTATTAAATCTTAAACACAAATGTATTATGTGTTTTAAAGAATAATTAAGCTCGTTTAACAACTAGGTGTGGCAAAGAAAAATAAGGTTACTTACCATGAGAAAATAAGCCATCATTAAACAAACATAAACAATCTACTTCTAAAATGCATCTGCATGTAGCAAACAATGAATTTCTTTTTCAATATCAAGGGTTTATACATTCGAGCTAGACCACCTCGTTCTTTATTTTTTATTTTATTTTTGGATTTTTTTTTATTTTTTTTAAATTAACTAAAAATATTATTAACTAAATTTGATACAAACAAACTCCCCTCGCAATGTGAAACTTAGAATTCTGATATAATTCTAGACCAAGACTAAAATTACCAAGGGAAAAAGAAGCTTTAAGTGACATACATCCCATGTTAATTTTGTATGGTTGTGTCATGCAATAAGTGTGACATGAAGATTCTCTTTGTGTCTATTGTCGCAAGGATACCCATGATATATTTTATTACGGGCTACTGTGTGAATTTGACCTATTCATTGTATGCACAGACATTAGAGTTAAATGACCAAGTATTTATAGGGTTACAAGGAGATAGAGGTCGAACGGAAAGCCTTTTACTTCAAAACTAACAACCTGTATTATAGTTGGGCATGATGACCGTGTGTTCATTTACGAGTCCACTCCACATTTATATCCACCACTGATATTCCACTACGCATTTATTAGGGGGAAGTTATTCTTCTTAGAGGTGTGAAATTTTCCTTTTAGGGTATGTTGACATGTATCTCTCCAACAAAATTTAGTGTTCATGTGTTGCATCTGATCCAACCACTGTTTTGTTCATCGGTTAGGTTGTCTGAGTGATTTTGATAGAGGGTGGATGCATTTTGGTTTAGGTTTTTTCTCTTTCATTTCTGGAAATGATCTATAGAGTAAGTTACAATTGTCATTTGGCTAATAGTCTCCACTATGAAGTGTGTTTATGTACGATAAAAATAAAATAGAACTTGCACCAGATTTATTTGTATCCATTGGGTAGATATGGCATTAGGGTTTCATAGCTAATACAAATTTGATCACCTTGTAACTTCCAACTAGGCTACTTGTAGGCATTGTCATTTATATTAGTTTGGATGGTTGGATATTCTGGGTGATTGGATCATTGTCTATTATACATACAATATCTAAGTTGCAGATCAAATGCATAGAGATGATTGGGGAATTCTGATGGGATTGTTTTGTTGGGTTTACTCTTCTCTTGTTTTAGTTGTTATTATATTTGTTTTTAGCTGTGTTGCAGGTGTAAGGAATAACACAAGCACAAATTTCCAATACCCAGCTACAATAGACGTGTAGGTGGACTTAAACCTTAAGGAAAAGAGAAGAGTAAGGTTGTGAACCATCAGAAAATGAATCAAAAAAGTATGTTGCAGAGCGATGCCCTCTATGAGGTTACTCTCACCTTTACTGGACTACATAAATTTAGCAGAGCCATTAATGGATTAAGTTAATGTTTCCCCACTTGTGGATTGTATTCATGTTCTTGTCAGGTGGGAATGGATAATAATGTGAATATTACAGTATATATTGGAAATGAGTGTGTACCCTCGCGAGCCCAAGCCATCCAAGGAGCTCTGGGAATTGACTGCCAAACATCCCTGGTAAGCCCCACCTCTCCATCTTACTCAATGTGGCTCTAAATTCCTTAAATGTAGATACAAATATGTGTTGTGCAAGATAAATCAATTTTCATGGTGTGAAGCCACTATGGATTATTTGGTATGACAAACATGACATGGCTATTCCTCCGAATGAAGGTCAATTTATGGGCCTCTTGCTACAATTGATGAGCGCCAAGAACACCATAGAGATTGGGATGTACAATGGTTATTCACTTCTCAACACAACCCTTGCCTTACCCAGTGATGAAAAGGTGCATTTATATTCACATTCATATATATTCCCAAACTGGGGAATTTAATATTTGTATGTGGGCCAATTCATCAATGAAGGATGGCATTGCAAATAATAGTGATGGACATAACAAAGAGAATTATGATATGGGGGACCTATCATCAAGAAAGTTGGAGGTTCCCACAAAATTGATTTCCGAGAAGGCCCCATTCTTGATGTGAATGCAGAGAGGAGAAACACACAATTCACATACACAAAAACAATAGGAGTTGTTGTCCTTCTATTGAACATAAAAACTTGACTTGACTTGATTACAATGGACCCAACATGGGGTATTTATGATTTTTAGCTAGTGACTCACTCAAAATAACTTCAACATGCAAAAACACACTATAACTGAATTTTCCCAAAATAATACTGAACTCGAACTAACTCATACTTGACTCAGTTAACTCACACTCTAAATATGGATTGCACTAAACTCATATTATCTCTTCATGCATTACTCGACTTGGATCTTGCCAAATCTTCATGTGGGAATAATTACTATTTCCAACACTCCCCCTTAAATATGACCGTATGAATCAACATAACTAAATGATGACTCAACATAAATTAAATAAGACTTAACAATGCCTACTAGGCTTACGGTAAAAACTTGACTCAATCATCACTTAAACATATCTATTGGTCTAAGTCTCAGCTAGGCTTACAATGACTCAATACTTTTATAATTTTTCATTTTCTTTTTCTCTTCTTCCAAATTGCATATCCTTGAAATTTCCTCATTCTCTGTTTCACGTTCTTATTATAGGCTCCATAGTTATTTACTTGTTGTTTCTACAATGTTACTTTGAATTGTCTTGAATTTGTGCTGAAAAACAATCAGATTCTATCTTCTACAATTTTCCCTTCAAAGGTTCAACTATAGATTGTTGCCACAACTCTTCATCTTTAACCTGTCTTCTTTTCTCTGATCTTGTGCTTCATATTCCTAACATTCTTTTTTCCATATTTCTTGATAGCAAAATCTTATCTCTTCTTGACTCCATTGCTGCAAAATTGTGACAGCCTTGGGTTAAAATTTCATGTAATAAAGTTAATAAAGGCAAAGTAAGACCAAGGTCATGGGACACGTATTCCAAGCTAAATGTTGGGAAAAACATCCTAGTGGGTGTTCATTTGGTTTATTATGGCTAAGGGGAAATTGGCAAAGGCAATGGAAAAGACATTGGAAAGGCAAGAGGCATTATTTGGCATTTTGTTTACGAAAATAAAGGAAATTAGGAGAAAAGGAAGGTGAAAGGTCACAGGTTGCATGTGAGGAGGAAAATGAAGGAAAAATAATGGAAATTGAAGAAATTAGAGGCCTCAATGATAAAAAAGGATTATGAGGATCAATTCACAACTTTTTGTCAATTCATTTTTGGAGCTCTCTTTACTCTCTCTCTCTCTCTCATACTCTTATAAACTTAGAGCATTTTTTGAACACTCTAGCAATGGAAAGAGGAAGGCAAAGGAAGTTCAAGAAAGAAAATGGAACCAAAGATCAAGCAAGGAAGAGTTGGATCAAGCGGTTACAACAATATTACTTGCAAGTATTGAGTTGCATGTATGGTTTCCTTGCTAGTTTTGACATGCATGGTATATGCATGTGTCTATTTGGTTCACTTGATGTCACTGGCATTGCATTTGCCAAGTGTGACAGTGGTTTTAAGCCTTGTGTTGCCATTTCCAGATAACCATGGTGTAATGGGGTTCTTTTACTTGGTTGAGTTGGATTACCAGATGGATTCTAAACTGAGTGGGGTGGTCTCAAGAAAATTCCCAAAGGCCTAGGAATCCCTTGACCAGTAAATGGCAGGATACAAGGTAAAGAATGAGGGTGGAGATGGGAAAATTCCTCACGATTTAGGTGGAGAGATTTGAAGGCATCCATACTTTTTTAGGGCCTAGTGAGCCCTTGATTGGTATATGGTGGGATTGTGGTCAAAACATGGTAGTGTATGTTTATTGTTTGGGCCTAGGAATCCCTTGACCGATATATGACACAATACACGGTAAAGTATAGTTGTATAGATTAGTGTTTCAGGCCCTAGAAGTCCTTGACCAGTAATGGTGGGTTACATGGTAAAGCCTGTGAAGCCCTAGTTGGTTTTGTTGAGTCTTATTTAATTTATGTTGAGTCATCATTTAGTTATGTTGATTCATACGGTCATATTTAAGGG
>Ga0115851_101022_pt1 | contig 14184 bp, 9 predicted proteins | sample InSIn2gowninarea_FD_83865 | JGI IMG/M metagenome (GOLD analysis project Ga0115851, IMG submission 83865)
AGGGGGCTCGACCACCGCCTTTTAGTTACTTATTTGAGAGGGGCACCCAATAAGTAAATTGAAGAGGACCTTTAGGTGCTCGACCCCCGGGAGAGGAGAGGACCTTTAGGTGCTCGACTGTTAAGGCCGCCATCGAGAGGAGAGGAGAGGAGAATGAAGATGAAGCCGAGGCCAAGGTTGCAGCTTCCCCCTCGTATGTAAGGGAGAGTTCGATCTGGGGCAAGCAGTAATTGCGTAAGTAATAGCAACCAATCCCGCCCGGTTTGATTATCCCAGCATCCGTCCGTGTTTGTAAAGCCCGCTCTAGCAATAGAAACCCCGCCGTAAAGCTAATTGTCTTCTCCAGTTCGCGAGAGGGATCCGGTTCTAAATTGAGAAGATCCATCCGTGTATCAATCGAGATCCGGGTATAAATAGATCATATCCCAGGCAGGTATCGAGAGATAGACGTACAGTTCTCAAGATCGATGATCTCAGGTAGAGAGAGCCGGGCAGCAAGATATCTCTGGCAAGCAGCAAGAGAGGTCGAGAGAAGGTATCAGTCAGGGGGCAAGGGTCGAAGCATTCAGTCGGCAAGCTCGATCGATCAGCAGGTAGGTTCCACTGTGTCACGATGGGGGCTATGGGTGTGTGGGATGAAAGGTGCACTAGTTAAAGCGTCAACCTTGAATACAAAACTATGTAATGGACAGAGTGTCCATAGAACACTTGCCCTATGGTATACTTCCACATCAGGCAACAAGTTACATTCTTAACTCCGAGCCAATGCTTTCTAGACTACATGGGCTTCAACAGACAGATCTTTATCTCACGCTTGCTTTAGCCCAACAATGCAGGACCCACTCCACACGTAGGATCGCAAGGATTTAGACTCCAATAACTTGAACCTCACAGTTAGTTATACACCACTTACTTTCATAGCAGGACAGAGTTCGCCATAGAATGCTGCGCAGATCCACCAGTCCAGATTTATACAGATACTACGGGCGAGACAGCTTCCCCCCATAGAGGCATATTAGCGTGCTGCAGCTTAGGGGGGGACAGAGTAAGAGCTTCACGTGGCGTGGTCCAGGTCTTTCGGGGCTTAGATAGAAAGAACAGTTATCCCGCGGTACAGACTATCCCCCAGCCATACCGTTACTCGCGGCGCAGACGTACAAGTAAGAGGGTTTCCGAGCTTGACGATATAGACCTTATATATATGCTATTACGCAATGAACATACCGACTATAACATAAAGAAGAGTCTATATCCAGAAAATAGAGAGTCCAGCCACATAACCCTCGAGAGAGCGCAGCCCATACCACTCACCTGGGAACAATGGTACAAGAAAAAGCAAGTTTGATTCTGGTTCAGGCCAGAACGCTCCATACATGCAAATGATAAAGCACAGGAATAGGAATAGTAATAGGAATAAGCACTCCACAAAGCCATCGCACTTATGAGTATAGCACGCCCTACTGTCCAAGGAGAATCGTGGATGAACGCTAACTCTACGAAATAAAGGAAGGTCCCGGAGGGGCTTGCGCTTCCTAGTGCAAGGAGAATCGTGGATGAACGCTAACTCCACAAGGCGAAGGATATTGGTGGCAGGCAGAACGCTCACTCACCCAAAGGAAAGGGATTCCATTGCATAGTATATTACCCAAGGTTATCCCCAGGCATAGCAGTCTGTCTACACTGGCATAGCAGTCAGGTTGAATAAGTAAGGAATCAGGCGCTCCAGAACAGATGCCTGTACATTACAGATGCCTGTACATTTGGTTACATCTCCTTTCTATTATGTAGATTATTAGTTGGAAAGGATGGGGACTAAAGGAAGAACCCTAGTCAATCTATCTGGTAGGTCGGGAGGGACAAGTGTTGAGCTCCTCAATAATAAGTTAATGGTCATGGGTAGGTCCTTCCTAGGTTCGCCAGTCCAGTACAGTGCTGCTAATCAATATATATTTCTAAGAGTCATAACAGTGTCCAATAAGCTTCCTAAGAGTGACCGTAATAAATCTGTCCCCTCCTCTATGTCTATTCATGGTAATAGCTTGACCTAAACTCTATTCATGTCTGTAAGTATAACTAGCATAACCTCAACTCTAATTAAGAGTATAACCAGTCCAGTTACGACTAAGCTTATTATATTTAAGGTAGTATTAACAGTTTTCAATATGCATTCTAAGAGCTTTGTAACGCTTAGCCTAAGAGGTTCGTAACGCTTATGGCCATTGCTTAAGATCTACTCTACTCTGTTCTCGAGTATGAAGAGTCACCCCTAAGCTTCCAACTATCTATTCTATTGCTTACAAATATCTAATATCTATTGCTGAGAGTATAACCGGTTAACAATATGACTAGTAAGAGCTTCATAACCAAGAGAGCTGGCCTAAGCTAAGGGGGGAGCTTATTAACCCAGACTAGAGCTGGCCTAAGGGGTTTGATTCGCTGTGCCCTGTCCCCTGTCCGCCTTAGCCTGTGCCCTGTCCCTTGTCTGTCTGCCCTGCCCTGTAAGTTTGGAGGTTGTAGTTTGTAGCCTTACTTAGCCTGTCTCCTGTGCCTTATCCGCCCTGGATGTTCGCGGTCGATAAACGGTCTCCACCTTAACTTCAATAGCCCCACTTCATTCAATAGTTTCAAGAGATAGGCTAGTAACTTTTCCTTGGCTATATAGGATCTCCTGACCCTTCCTAGCGGTAAGAGAGAGAGGAGCCCGTCCTCGATGTTCTCTATTTGCCTACCTCCTTTGTTTCCCCTCCCTCCGGTTAGCAGGCCCGACCTTTCACTTTGAATCTTGCTTGCCTCCTTCGGGGATTGAGCTTTGTTACCTCGGGTTTTTTGCGTCCCTGGCCTCGTCATTCAATAATTCATTCCATTCAATCTGGTGCTGAAAGAGAAAGGTAAGTAATGTCTAAGGCTCTTCCCTCCATAAGTGAATACGTTGTACCCACTTCATAAGGCAATGGATAAAGGTTGAATAGATGATGCCATACTTGCTACTGGATTCTTTCCTGGCTTCTAGGGTTGTTGTGACTCTATATATATAGGATGACGGTATAAAGGGATTGAAATATATACCCCTACTGATCTTCACAATGCCTAAACGATCTCACGTGAGTCATATACATGGCATGTACTGTGGGTGGCCTGGATATCATCATTAGTGTAGTGCATATTAAGGAGGAACGGCTCACCTGAGGGTAGGAAGGTTAGGAGGACATCATGCAAAATGACATTAACCTAGAGCCATAGTTTACTAGGATGTGACATAGCAGGGGCCCATAGTAGCCTTGATGTATAGTGCAAGATCATGTGTAGCAAGTAAGTCACTATCTATAGGTAGGCAACCAGTGTCAAAGATGAAATGTTTACACCTTTTGGGTACCACCGAGAATGTATTGGTCCTCTTAAGAAGAGGAGGAGGACTATGAAAAAGATTCTCTATTTGAAGATCATAGGGTGGATAGCAGTTATATAGATGCACATGTTATAGGGGGCTTCTACATAGCTACATTAAGCAAATCTCGAAGTGATGGGTATAGTTACAGCAGGCCCATAACTTATATGTTGGCCTTTAGGCAAGATAGGTATATGAAAATTGAGTATGGTTATATAAGCTATGCCGGAGGCCTATCGACAGGGTGTACTGGCTACGAATGATTAGGTCGATTAGAGCTTCCTGAGGTAGGCTATGTAGGAGGGGTAGTACTAGTTTCTAAATTGGCATTATGAGTAGAAGGCTGGGTAGCATGGCTAGTGCATGTAGTGATGTAAACCTCAGGGTGCTCCACCTCCTATATGGATCCAACAATGAATTTGTCCTTCTCTACATGTTTGGTTTAGCTGGACTAAGTAGCTGCTGATGATGTAGAAGCCTTACTTGATGATGATGGTTGGGAAGGCTGTGGAGGTCGTATGTGATGAGGAAGGCTATGAATATTTATGTGATGGGAATGGATTCTAGTAGATTTCTAGTTTTGTATTCTTAGGTTTTCAGGGGCCTTTCTACTCTTCTTCGAGTTGTTGCTCATGCTTGGATTGATAGTAGGCCCAACACTAATCAATGGTATGGCCAGATCTCTGATGGTACTCACAACATTTGTTTAGATCTGGTCTAGGTTAACCCAATGGATGGTAGTTCCAAGGTTTCTCCTACTACTGCTAAGGTGGAGTAGTGGTAGCTAGCTACGAAGTGGTAGGTTGTGAGGTAGAGGTAGATGTAAGAGTACTAGTATTAGGTGATGGTGTAGGAGGTGGAGCTGCTTGAATAGAACATTGTAAGATCCTTAGTTCTTATTGTTGTTGTGGCTGTGTCGGAGGTATAGTTGGTGGAGTAGTCTGAATGATAGCAACCTCAAGAGGATTAACCACACCATAACCTATTAGATTATGATCTAAATGATGGTTCTAATAAGGTTTAGGTGCATGATCAATAGCCCCTTGCTTATAGGCCAAGATAGGATGGTCATACTATATAAGAGTATGGTTAATATAGTAGGCTTTTAGGTCCAACACCTTATCAATGGCATCTTGAAGAGTGGGAGGGTGGTTCTCTGATGATACGCGGGTTACCTGGCACATGACCACAACAGTGCCGCTGCTCTGAGCCAATCGTTTAGTAGGTTACTAAGCTGCTCGTAATGCCTGCCACTAGTTCAGAATCCGAAGAACTATTTGTATACGTATTGCATGGCAAAGAATAAGGTATATCGGCAGGGCTCAGTAGCAGGTTCAGGGTACAAAGGACTCGAAGTAGAAGGTGGCTCGGCTAAGAATCAGCAGAATAAGGTTAACTTCTGGTTGTTTACTGCTCAAATTATGTTCTAAACCTTGTGCTGACTAGAGCTGTCAGTAACATGACTCCAGTTGATAAGTGGCGTGGTCAGAGAAGATTATGGGTTATTGCTGCTTAATCTGGGCTTAGCTTCATCCCTGCTTCTTAGTGTCTGATTGGGCTTGAGAGTAAGGGCAAGTCCTGCTTCTGGCTTAAGACTTCTGTTGCCCTTGTTTAGGCATAAGTTGGGAAGGTTCAAGGCATCTGGCTTCTGGCTTCTGTTGGACTTGGCATGGCTGGTGATGAAGGCGGAAGGTTGAATGCTTGCTGGTTCCTCTGCTATTATATATGTCATTATGCATTTCAATTGTGAGACCAATGGCAAAGGGGTTAGTAAACGAAGTGAACGAACCTCACCTAGAGGCACCTCGCCGAAGCTATGACTGTTACTTGCTCTGGAACGGGGACTATCTTACTGGGTCTCTATCTGGATCTTCACCACCTGGGGAACTTCTGCTAGCTAAGGAGATGATGGAACGAACAGGTAGGGATGCTAGGAAATAAAGAAGCTACTTATGTCTATGCTGCTGGCTCTGCTACTGCTGATGGATCGACTGCTTCTAGCTCTCGAAATGGAACTGCTACTGATGCTTATTCAATTTGTGCTACTGAAGCTGGTGCTGGAGGATATGGAACTGGACCAACTGGTTATGGATCTGTAGTAACGGCCTATGCTTGCTTTGTTGCTTGTGCAATAGGTTATTATATGGTCCCTATACCATGAAATGGGCTTTACACTGGTCTGTCGTGAGAATAGTGCTGCTTAAACGTGGCTTAAACCACTGCCTGTGCCTTAGCATTTCTCGGGAAATCATTATGTTAGGATCACGAAGAAGTGCAATTGGGTACCTAATGCATACATACAGATCTTTTAATAGCAAGATGTAAGATGCCGGGATGGAGTGATAAGCGGCATGCTTTAATGATCGAATGAAATGTGCGTGGGCCTTATGTATAGTTCCAGATCCAATTCCAGGCTCCAGTAGCGGAATCTACAGATTGAGATAGATCGAGAAGCAAAAAACCCAGAAACGGATATAGAGTCAGCGGAGGTAACATAGATATATGCATCTAGAAGCTCTGCATCGCGATCTGGAATTGCTGGTACTAGCGACCTGGGAGGGATGTGACTACTTCAACTTGGTCAATCGGCTCTGCCTTCACCCACCCGGCTTTACCTAAATCTCCAATGAAAGAACCTGGAGCTGCCGGATGCTTACTTTGCTACGCTGAGGGGTCTCTATCTTGAGAAACTGCCTTATTTCTGGAATGGGTCAATAGTATCTATCAGTGATTTAAGTTGAACAAGAAGCACCATAAGTGAAGTTATGAAACATCAAAGTCTGTATAAACAAACGTCAGATAAGAGCCCAGATAAGGAGAACTCCCTTTGTTCAACGGAGTCTCTTTCCTTGCCTGTACCATCTGCTTCTCTGCCTATTTAGCCTCAATGGATGTTCTTTTCCGGGAAGCAACACCACATCTAGCAAGGTGGATAATTCGTAGTAAAAAAAGATATGGCACCACGTCTCTTTACCACTCAGATCTCCTTATTTCTTATTTGTTCCATGATTTCTATTCCCTTTGTTATTGGGTCAAAGGCTACAAGGATCCACTGTCAAATTTATGAAGCTAATAAAGATGTTCCACAAACCGTGATTACATTAGCTATTCAAACTATTTCTAATTCAAACAAATCCATTTCCATGCCTTTTCCCCTCTCAAATTTGTTGATTTATCACTTACTTTTCCCACGTTTACCCGCTGTTGTGGCTGAACATGTTTCATAGTAACAAGCATGCCAGTGCATTGATTAGCCCTAAGCATTGACTCACATAATCTCATAAGCAATAATCAATGAAATCTGATGACATATGTAATAATGGAAGCCGTGCATCAAATGTTATCCTCACACAAGCAGTAATCATCCTGGTCTAATGATACGTATTCCAACCATCAGTGATTAAGCACTTAGCATTAGCGGGATTAACTACTACTTATTGAACATGAATAAAGAGCGTAATTACATATATAAAGAATGATAATGAAACAGCCTTGAGCGATCAATGGTTAAGGCTGCATACCTTGTCCTTGCAGCAGCCTCACTAGTTATGAGGGACATTGGAATTGCCTTGTGGCCCGGGGACCGGGAACTCTTTGTGTTTTGCCTGCTATGCATATGTCTATTCTTTGGCATACACATGGGGTACCTTACACTTGCTAGACATTTCCAAGATGGCAAAGTCATGAAGACCACTTTCCCTTCCCCTCGTCTCACTCCATAGGGTAAGGTCTTCAAATTCCAAAGAGGGATCTCTAACTTATACAATGGTCTAGGGTTTTTTTGTCCTAATACCGTGTCCTCCCTTTATCTGGTAGATGACCTCTCTCTTCATCAAAAGGTAAATTGAAGGTGCGAAGCCGCCAGAGGAGAAAAAGGAGGGGCAAGGGGCTTGCATTTTTGATTATAGTTAACATCTAACCGAGGCAGTCACATTTATAGAGATATTGCACTATTGTACATGTTTTACTTGCATTGCACATGTGGACAGCTCACTCATTGATTTCCAGATGGTTCACATTTATCAAGGCAGTTCACAGATCCCGAGGCAGAGGATACACATGATTCATACAGGGTTTGAACCTCTGCATGAGGACTATACAGGGACATCATCCATATGTAGGCATTACACAACATACATAGAAAAAGAGAAGAAGAAATAGGCCCGGCTTATAAGAGCGGCAAGCAAATAAGCTTCTTGTGGTGTCCTTTGAAATAAGGATAAGACCTAGCCGGGAGAGAACTCACTAGCAGACCTCACTATAGCAGCCGGACCTACTACAACCTATTACTAGACGATATTGCATAGAGACATTTCACTTGTCTATAATAAATGAAATGTCTCCAAAAGACAAAGAAATAAACAAATTACTTGCAAGTGCAAAGGTCTCCTTTCTTTATTAAGGGAGGGCAGGTTCCGAAACAATCGATATGAAAGTCTTCATTGTTTGAAGAGAAGAAGAAAGAGGGTCGGATTCCTCGGACCCTTAAAAATAGGTTTATACTCTGGCAAAACGTGAAATGAGAATGTTTTTTCAAAATCTGTTCCCAACCAAACAAACAAACATGGATTCCACGGGTTGTTTATTGAGGTATGGGGTGCTAAGTAAGGGATAACCTATTATGAAAATGGCAAAGTTCAACGTCTCTATGCGCGTGTATCGTATTTCATGTGAAGAACATGGATGGCTCAACAATATGCTCGTAAGTAAACAACATGCTCGTAAGTAAACACAACATGGCTTAATCTCCCCCGTATGTTTTCCACTTGGCTGCTTGAATGGTTTTTCAGTTGGGGAATGGGTGCCACCTAATGCTGGAACTAAATAACCTCCCCTGAATGTGTAACTACCTGACTTGCATGAATGGCCCTCCCTGACCTGCGTGACACTACCTGACTTGGACGCGACATTACCCTGCCCCTAGGGAATAAACTTCATGAAATGGCCTCTTTCTGTAAAAAGGAAAGAAATCCATTTATGTGCCCCGATGAGTGGAGTGGTTGGTCTTCATCGAACCCATCAAAAAGAGAGAGGACAGGGGAAAAAGCAAATTAGAAGGTTTTGACCAGAGGCATAGCCCATAAGAACCCAGTCTTTAGGCATAGCCCATAAGAATGAAGATTATACTGACTAAGCTAAAACCTTGTGGTACAGCTGCTCAAACAAAGAAGGCCCTGCATAAGGCTGGTGAATCTGGAACTGGATCCCCTGCTACTATGACTGGGAATTATAGCTTTCGAAAGGGAAATTGATAATATTGATCTGGAACATCAGACTCTTCATCTTGCTCATCACTTAATAAAGGCTAGGTAACTACCCACTCTATAGGATATAGGATAGGTTTATAACCACTCTATGTGAAGATAGCCCACTACTCACACTATATAAAGTTAGGTTCGTTACGCTCCATGCGCTATTATCCACAGACAGACATGCAGAGAGGTATGGCATACCAGTAACACGCACGAACAGGGATACGAAATAACTATGCCTACTATTTACTTCCGGCCCTAGAACACATGCTCTGTCATTATTATTAGGTTATATAAATAGGCAACGCAAAACCCACTAGTTCTGGTCCATAAATGGCATATGCCTCCGTCGCTTATGCTTCTCATGCTTATGGCTTTTTTGCTGCTCCTGTCTTTCCCTTTGCTTTAGTGGGTGCCTTTGTCCTTGCCTTTCCTGCTGCTGGTCGTCCTGCTGCTACTGGTGCTGGTAGATCTACTGTGACTGGCTCGATATCTGCGTCTGTAGCCTATGCCTTTCCTGCTACTTGCTTGTGCTGGATGGATATAAAACCACAGCTACTTCCACTCGGTCTGCCCTAGCATCCACTTACTCCACTCTATATGACTCTGCTCTTACCTTATGCTTTTTTGATTGGTGCTGGTGGATCTACTGCTTGCTGTGCTACTTATACTTATGGATAAACAACGACTGGCTTTGCATAGGATTCAACTCAATCAATTAGGTCAACGATGTGTTCTTGCCTACCCCGGATGTGGCTCAGCAGGTCTGGTTTCGTTCGGTGTGTTCGCCTAATCCGAGTGGTGGCCCGCAGGTCTTTATTCCGTATATGAAGCCGACTCAGCTAATAGAAGGAAATGGCTAGTGAAAGGTGTTACCTCGCGGCACCTACTTATTCTTTGCGCCTTTCTTATCTTCTTATTACTGTTTACGCTGTGCTTTTATCCGTAAGCAACGAGGAATGGAGGGTAGGCTTAACTTAGGTCAGAGAGCAAGTCATGAGGCGGATGATTCACTGCGGGTGATTCACTGCATGAGGCGGGTCATAAGGCGGTGCAGAATTCTTACCCCGCCCGCTGGTCAATGCATTAGTGCCATTCCTTTGGTCGAGTGCCTCCGAAGCTCACTCATCAGCTCAGAAATAAGTAATAAATAAGCTACGTGTTTACCGAAGATACTAGTCCCGTGGTTACCGAATCAAGTTGGTAAGCATCCATCCGAGGTTGCAGTGGGGAGGCGCTATTAGGCGTTCAAGCGGGGATGGCTTGTGTCACTCCCTTTCCGTTTTATTCCCTCAATTGTTCGGCTTTTAGGGCCCTTACTTCTTAGGGGCGGAGCCACTCACTATTCCGATGGTGAGGACCGGCAGCTAGTTACTTATTTGAGAGCCCAATAAGTCAAATGAAAGCACGCTCGACTGCCCTTAGTTACTTATTTGAGAGGGGCGGCTCGACTGCCTTTAGTTACTTATTTGAGAGGGGGGCCGCCATCGGTCACTCACTATTCATATGGTGAGGGTGCGTAAGCACACTCGACTGCCCTTAGTTACTTATTTGAGAGGGGGGCCGCCATCGTTTTCACCAGCGGAGACAAAGGCATAGGAAGCACCCCGCCGGGGTTCATATGCAGATCCTTTAGTCGAAAATCCGAAGCTAGATCCATCCAGATGCATTCGATCCGGTGCCATATTCTGTTGATCACGTAGCAGATTCTCCAGGCACAGATCAATATTGAGTTGAAGTTCGAAAGCCATAGCCTAGGCACCTATCTATTTTAATAACCAGTGAAAGAGGGAGGGAGTAGCCCCTGTGTAAGGTAGTTAGTCTCTTCCTGCTACAATGCAATGAGGAATAGGGAATCGAAGACTGGGCGAAGGAAAGCTAGTGACTATAGGGCAAGAGGATATAAAACTTCATACACCGGTGTAACTCCTTCTGGAACCGGATGATCTAGTAGGGCTGTTTCCCGCCTACAAGCTACTCGGTTCTATCATTTGGAAATAGAAATACCCTTAGTATTTAGAAATACCACAGTAATAGACTCAACTTTGAAAAGGTTCTCGGGATTGCTCAGTTGAGAATGATTTCCGCCCGTATATTATTAATTGCGATTCCTCTTTCCTTTCCCGGGGCATTGATAGAGAGCCTTTCTTTACCATAATTGAGATTCTCGAGCATCTCTAAACAAAGGGGATTAAGGCCTTTGTCATAGCCTGCTGTTCCAGTTTCATATCCAAATCCATCAGTAGCAGAGTGAGCAGAGGAAGAAGCGAAGGTAGTATAGATAGGTGCGGATCCGGTTCCTGCAGCTCGAGATGCGCGGGGAGTTTAACCGGAAGCAACGACGGAAGCTGATACAGCTAGGCGGAGACGCAACGACTAAAGAAGCTGGTGCAACTGACGCTGATGGAGCTAAAGGTTACCCAGATGCAGCTAAAAAGCAGTCCATCCTTTCACCCGTACCCGCTCGTTTACTTATCGCGATGACACTTCCTGTTTCTATTTGATTTGATCGTTGGGAAGTAATTCACCCCCGCCGTTGATTATGTCGCCGTAAACGCATTTCAAGTTGACCCATCCGCGGTAACCCTAGTATGAGCATGCGTGACTGAGCTCGGTCGGTGGTTCGCATGGGGTCTTTTTAGGCGTGCAGTGGGTGGAAGCAATCTGAATCCTGCTGATCACTAGGACCCCGACGCGGAGACCATCGTAGTTTAGGAAAGTTCCGGGCTGGGGCCGGTGAGTATGCGAACAGGAATCTGTAGGTGGAATCCGTAGCGGCATTCTTCTATGTTGGGATACCCCTATCCCTGTCGATCAGCCCTTCCCTTTCCTCCGGCACCATATGTTACACCCCGGTCAGTAGCATAAGGCTGAGCCCCTTACCAAATAGAACCTACCAAAGCAGTCCTTGAGAGGTCGAAGTGTTCAGTAGCTAGGTGGTTGTCGTTTAATGGTATATAGGTCATTGGTCCGTCGTTGGCGGATATAGTAGGTGCATATAGTTCAAAGTTCGATCATTCATTCCCATGATTTGATGGGCCTAGTCCATATGCTGGATGCTGGTTCAATATAAACTCGGTCTACTTATTATTCAAGGTAAACTACGGGCGAGGTGCTGATAGAAAATCATTAGCCCCGTAGTAGAAGATTTCCGACCATGATCGTAGACCTACCTCAACTTCAAGAACTCTCTCTCCCACCCACAATGATTGGTCGACCTGGGATAGAGGAGATTGCCAACATATTGTCTATGGAGTTGCTGGCTGATCTCCTCATTTCATTTTGGCAGGAAAGGTCCCGGAGGGGCTTGCGCTTCCTAGTGCAAGGAAAGCAAGCCTGGACTTGAAGCCCTTACACGTGACTTAGAGGTAGGTAGGCAGGCATTGGCCCATGCATTGGAAGTCGTGGATCAAATACTTCATTACAGACAGATGGAAGGAAGGTGGAAAGAGAATGGCTTGGCTCGGCTTGGCAGGTTAGATTGCTTGGCAGGTTAGAGGGCTTGTAGGTAGGAGCGTAATGACATATATAATGAATGAATGCATAATGACATATATAATGAGATATCTCTTTGTATACAATATTAGGTATGGATCGATTATGAGAGCCTAAAGCGTAATGACGGCTGAAGAAGCATGTTTTCAAATTCTCTCTATATACGAGATTCTGGTACGATTCTTTATGTGAGGGACGATTTGGCCAAGATTCTTTTCATTTGACTTATTTTTTTTTTACTTATTTGAGGGGCAAATAAGTAACTAAAAAAGTCACTTAACGTACCTTTTTTTCCACTTTCAATTCCAAAATGAAAATTACCCCCCTAATCTCGATCGCCAAACTAGCAATATAACGCATTTTGATTTCATAAATTGGGCTTTGCAGGAAGAAAACCCGGCCGACCTTAACATTACCGATCGTCATGAAATGACCGGAAAAGACCAGAATCAGTCAGAAGGTAAGGTATGGAATACTCTTTCATCACTCCCTTCCTGGCTGGGTGCTTCTTGCTTGCTTACAGGTGACGTCTGCCTTTCTGGCTTTCATTCAGAAGCGTGCTTAAAGTCAGATAGCTTATCTTATGAATGAGCTTTCAGTGAGAGCTGATTATTTCTCTGATTATTTCTCTGATTAGCGGATTCATCATCTTGTTAAATCACTATAAGATTAAGGTTATTAAAGATATTCAAGTGCTGAGCTATAAGCTGCTTCGCTTATGAATTCACTATCAGTCTGATAGTAGTCAGTCTCCCTTTTTCCTCGCTCGCTTCCAGTGCTTCTGTCTTCCGTGCTTTCCAGTCTGACTACTCTTTATGAACAAGAAACTCGAATTCAGTGATAGCGGATGAAAGGGTAACTTGTTACAGAGCATACACTTTCCTTAACCCTCCCTTCTTTATTGAATACAAGAATGGAACTACTCGCTATCATGAGGTATTGAAAATCCGTGCTTACTTGAGAATAACTCCACTCTATTGCTTGCCCGGAAGACAAGCTTCCCTCGCTTGCTTGGTAGCAGCTATCAGTTATAGCTTAGAGCTAGCCTTTACTTACTACTATCATCTCATGAATTCACGATAAGTCTTCAATTCAAGTGGGCGGACTCCCTTTCTTCTGGCTGGCAGGAATACTGGATCAGAGGAACTCTATTGCTTGGAATGAGCTAGCCTTTCTTACTTTACCACAAGACAACTCCCATTCTTGCTTGCTTGCCTTAAGGTGGTCGGTATCCCTAAGAGGATAGATAAGGTGACTGTTGTTAGATGATGGATTGCCTACCGGACTACTTCACTATAATGAATTCGCTCATAAGAGTCCCCTTGCTTCCAGTTAAAGCTATCGCTCGATGGCGGCCCTTTCTACCCTTCTTACGTAGAAAGTTAGGGCTCGGTCTTGCTTGCTGGATGGGACGGAGTTTGACTAAGAATTCTCTAATCAACTCCGTTCTCGTCTCCTCGCTTCGTGGTACGGCTGGTATGGCTGGGTGGGATTGATGGGAATAGAGAACCGGAAACACTAAGAGAGCCTCGGCCTCGTAAGTCTCTATCGGAACCTAAGTAGCTCTAGTTACCTAAGTCATCGATCGCAACATCAATAAAAGCTCTTCCTTTATCCGTAGAAGAACTCGCTTGCCAAAGAGTTGCTTTATCTATACTTTCTTTCTAACGAATCCTTACCTTAGCGTAATGACATATATAATGAGATATCTCTTTGTATACGATATTCTTCTCCAGTTCCTCTCCTTATATTGAGAGCGATGGCGGCCTTATTAGTCGAGCGTTCGTTATTCATTTGACTTATTGGGCTCTCAAATAAGTAACTAAAAAAGTCACTAACGTATCATTTTACTTATTGGGTGGGGGGGCATAGGTCGAGAGTTCGACAGGCTCACCCTCACCCTGCCGGGGGCATGATGGCGGCCAGTCGAGCATGCTTACGCATCCTACTAATTTGGCCATTTTAGCTTGGCGGAGGTTTTTCTTCCTTGATGCTTATTGGGTGGGGGCGGTGGTCGAGCGTTCGTTGCCTCACCCTTCAATTTACTTATTG
>Ga0115851_101024_pt1 | contig 14167 bp, 18 predicted proteins | sample InSIn2gowninarea_FD_83865 | JGI IMG/M metagenome (GOLD analysis project Ga0115851, IMG submission 83865)
AGGTGCACAAACGTGTGCAAATCCAACTTTGGGTCACAACTTAGCATTTTTGATACGGGCTCGTTCGTGCGGGTTGTTTGAGGGCATCCATGTCACCAAGGGGTCTCGCCGGTCCTACATCTGCATATCATAGCGTTCAGTATTAGCGCATGTACATGAAAAAATTAAAAAAATCATAAAATAAAAATTTTAAAATGAGATCAAGTGCCTTACCACCATCATCCCACTGCTCTCCAGTGGGCAGTAGCATGTCAGGGTCTCCACGGAAGTCCAAGCCGGCATATGACTAGTCTTCCATAAAGACTGTTTGCCTCTCCAACCATTCTCGGAAATAAATCCCCCATGATACCGGCCAACCACCACCTCCTCGTGGCATGACATGAGCCCATCGCGTGTCTCTGGTCTGACATGGTACAGGAGGGTCCAATGCCATGTCCTGCTTTTGCAATATCGGCACTTGCTCAAACATGAGCAGAAGCAAGATCGACCCATAACCAAACTGTTTGGTCCTTCCTTGGCGACAATTGGTTAGTTGCATTTTCATGCTCACCGTCACTGCCTTTGCCCAGTTGAATATGGTTGGATTTAGGCAGTCAAGAGCTAGTCGGAGATGGTTCTTTGAAGCCTCATGTTGGGCTTGGGAGCCCGCTACTCATGTTATCATGAAAAGCACTGCCCGGAGAATTAAATCTGGCATGGTTGGAATTGACACTTTCCCACTGTGCAATCTATGTGCCTGTGGGCACACCTGCGCCATAAGCATTTCCAAGGTCTCGCCTCCGGGCCGCTGCCCCTCCATGATGGGTCTCTCTCCTCAGCAAGACAGCCCGGTCAAGAAATAAATATCTTGTGGATCAAACTCAATATCGTGACCTCGGATAATGAATTTCTCGTCCTCGGGATTCCAGGCCCTGATTAGAAACTCTAGCAAGTCGGGTTGTGCCCGTAGGTGCGGAGTTAGGAAGAATTTGAGTAAGCCGCACCCCCGCAATGCATTTCGACACCCAGCATCGGCAAATGCCTCTATATCATGGTTATCATGTGCACGTTCTTGCCAAACAAATGCCATTGTACCCTACAAGATCGAAGGAAGTCGTTAGCTCCTTGTTTTGTACGTAAATTTTGTTAAAAATTTGTTGTGCAGCGCCAGCGCGACTGTTTTAAAAACAGTCGCGCTGATGATGGCCACCTTTGATATTTCTTCCCGGACCAGCGCGGAAGTACATCACTTATCCGCGCTGATCCGGGCGTGGTCTGTGTAATTTTTATCGGTCATCGCGGACACGATAGGGACTTCCGCGCTGACCGAGAGCGGAATAAGTTTCCAAAAAACTGCTCAAATTACCACTTCCCACCGTTCAAAAATGAAAAAAAGGCTTCAAAACAAGGTGCAAGGCAAAATGTACTTACTTGGGGTTCGCTTCCGACCGATTGGTGAACGTGGGAAGCCGAATTTCGCTCGTCAACTTTAACGTTCCAAGTCGCTCTCCAATGGTGCAATAGTAACAATGGTGAAAATATGTACTTTACCCCCCCTTTTATGGTAAATTTTGTCTAATTAAATATTATTTTACATAAATGTGGGTTTTAACTATATGCTTGGTCTTAATGTAGTTTTTACTGTGTTTTTATACGCATATTTCAAACGGTTTTACACGTGCGGTGTTCTGTGCAGGGTCTCAGCTGGTGGAATTATGACAGTATTATACGCACTTGGTCCCAAAATGTCGTCTTTAAGCTCTTTTTCTGACAAGGAACAAGAAAACATGGCCGAGTTTCCCCCTCAACTCGTTAAAAGTAATGAGAGGCGGTCGTCTTTAAGCTCTTTTTCCGACCGTTTAAACTTAAAAAGATTGCTGGGTTTTTGTCGTTTCAAACTCGTTATTGGTTACAAAACGATGTGCTTCTGGCCGCTTTTCCACTTTTTCGGGTCAAAGTTACTACTTACGAAAAGTGCTCCTCGATCGTAATGGTTGGGCGGTTCTTTCGGGCATTGTTTTATACTTTTTTGGGCTCGAGAGACACAACTTTATGAAAAAGAACCCCCCTGGAGTTTTCTTTTCTGCTGTCTTTTCAAACTCTCTAAATATGAAAAGACGTCGAGTTCTTCCTTTGTCAGACTTGTTAAAATATGATGACATTGGATTCTATCCAAATAACAAGCATATGTTGTCCCCGTCAAAGCTTGTCATCAAAAAATAACCGGGGTACTCGCCAGAAATGGTGGGGAAATGGAGTCACAATCGTTGTCGCGTCGGCAGTGTGTCGCTCTTGAACATGGCACTTGTCTGCATTTGCGTCTGGGTGGGAACATCTCATCTTGTCTTTACACTTGCCTACGTGGGTTTGGGTTATCCCGTTTGACCTCTCATCTGCTTATTGCCTTGTCACCATGACCTCCGCTCGTTTGATGTCAAATACTGCCAAATTCACTGTCGTGTCGCTGATATGTTCAAGAGGAGTTGACCTCTGCAGAATTACAACCTCCCTCTGATACCTCACATGATTCTGATTCACCACCATATTCTTCCTCTATCTCGTGTCGATGATGTGGGAAACACTATGGCCCACCTTCGATCAAGGTCGTTTCCTGTCGACTTCAACTCATTATCCAGGAAGAAGATCTAGAGACTCCTTTCCAGTGCCTTAGAACCTGCATGCCTCAATGGCAGGTTCTTCGTGTTCGACGCCAGGTTTTCATCATTGGCCTCCGATCGAATGATTCTACGGGTGTTCGACACCAACTCATTGATTCACACGCCATGGATTGTACCTATAGTACCTTGAGGGCCATTGTCATTACTGGTGGTTCCTCTCACGTCTGTTAACAGTTTCCATTATTGACTGGTAATTAGACGATGTTCATGCATGTTCGACTTCAGCTCACGTATTCGCATGCTTGGACTTGTACTTTTTTCCGGACGGATCGATTCAAGACCTCGGACTCAGCTTACTTATGTTTGGGCTGCGTGGATTGGTTTTATAATCATTACATGACTCGTTAATGGATGGCTGCGACCATACTTGAGTCTTCCTGGATGGCTGCGCCCATACCTTCATTATCATTATGGTCTCATTAGCTGGGTGGCTGCGTCCATAACACAGACCCATTTCATATGTCTTTGGATGGCTGCGCCCATGCCTCGACTACGTGTAATTTGTTATCAGAGATGTCAGTTATACTTGCGTGCAGGTTCTTCCTGGTGGTGCTCCAGTTCAGTCAGTTTTGTAAAGCATTTCACCCCTCCCACTCTCTCGGGCTTCATACTTTAGGGGGCATCTGTTACACAGTAATTTGTCACTGCCTTTTCTCCAGTCTTCCTACTGTTTCATGGGTCCAAAATCATGCATGCTCATGCTCCCTGATTGCCAAATGACCCACTTTGCCAAAGTATTTGTGTATCAGCGCGACTGTTTGGAAAATAAAAGTGCTTATGAGCGCACCCAAATAGAAAGGACACGATGTCATCGTGGAAGTACACGCGATTCCCGCGATGATCGATTTTCACAAGGAAGCATGGCAGTTGCTGTATTTACCGGGCTTATATGACTTCCCTCGTTATGAAGAAGCGATGTTAGTGCTCCCGGGCAGTTATGTACCTGCGCTGATCCAGTTTGGGCGAGTTTGTTCTAACAGTCGGCCTTCCAGATGGCTCTAGGCCTGGTTGTTAGTCTTGGTTATGTCGCCCTCCCTTCTTTAGCATATCTGTTTCGTCATTTGAGCCACCTTCCATGGAGATAAGCTCATCTTCCCACCATTAATGGAGACTTCTTCTCCTACTTAAGCCTCTGCCATTGCTATGAGCAGCTAGTTGGAAAACTCTTAGTGTTTGGAGTGCTGTTGATAGTTTTGTGAGTTTAATAGATAGCTGGTGTGACAAGTGTGGGTTTGTTATAGAGCTTGAAGAAGGTTGTAAAGTGTTTTTGATCTTGTGTGAGGCTTGTGAGTGAGAGAGACTTTGTATTGGGAGATCTATCTTCAAGGGTGAATGCTTAAGGAACTTGCTGGCTGGACCCTCTTGAGAAGGCTTGTGACGTCAAGACCTGGGTTGTAAGCTTACTCTATTTCATACTTAATACAATCAATGATTGTCTCCTATATCTCGTATGCAATGTATTGGATAGCTCATGAGTTCTTGACCTTATGAGTAAATAGTTCTTTGTTGTTATCCGGTTATGTGCTTTGTTGTATTTCCTTGCTTTGTTTCAGGTTGATTACTCACTTGGAGGAGGAAACGGAAGCTGAGACAACGCAAAGGAACTTTATCGACCGCCGGTTGAGGTAGGCCTCTAATTCGAACTATTTAAGGAGAACTGTTGTTGATTTGTCTTTGTTTGTGACTAGACCCACTCTAGGGCTAGAGGGGTTGCCTCTGTCCGCAGAGGGAACACTTTCCGGTTTCACAACGGCCTTGGGTCATTTGTAGGGTGGCTGATTTTTATCTTCTCTCCATCCCGACTTGGTAGCGCATGAGTGGTAATGTCGGCCATGCTCGTCCCGGGAGGCATATGTGAAAAATTCCCCTTCTGCTCTCCAACTTCTTGAAGTTGTCTATGGGTTGTTGTGGTGTGGCTCCCTGGCTCGTCTTGGCCCCCTCGTGCCCCTCCAAATGATACCAGTGACATTTTTCTTTCCGTTTGAAAGGTGGGTTGGTAATCGAGTTGTGTGTTCGTGTTTGCCCGAACGATGGCCTTTGGTTGTTTGTAGGGTGGCTGATTTTCATCTTCTCTCCATCCTTACTCAGTAGCGCATGAGCGGTAATGTCGGCCATGCTCGTCCCGAGAGGCACATGTGAACAATTCCCCTTCTGCTCTCCAAGTTCTTGGAGTTGTGTATGGGTTGTTGTGGTGTGGCTCCATGGCTCGTCTTGGTCCCCTCGTGCCCCTCCAGATGATACCAGTGACGGTTTTCTTTCCGTGTGAAAGGTGGGTGGGTAATCGAGTTGTGTTTTCGAATTTTCCCGAACGATGGCCTTGGGTCGTTTGTAGGGTGGCTGATTTTCATCTTCTCTCCATCCCCACTCGGTAGTGCATGAGCAGTAATGTCAGTCATGCTTGTCCCGGGAGGCATATGTGAACAATTCCCCTTCTGCTCTCCAAGTCCTTAGAGTTGTGTATGGGTTGTTGTGGTGTGGCTCCCTGGCTCGTCTTGGTCCCCTCGTGCCCCTCCAGATGATACCAACGATGGGTTTTATTTCCGTGTGAAAGGTGGGTTGGTAATCGAGTTGTGTTTTCACGTTTGCCCAAACGATGGCCTTGGGTTGTTTGTAGGGTGGCCGATTTTCATCTTCTCTCCATCCCCACTCGGTAGCGCATGAGCGTTAATTTCGGCCATGCTCGTCCCGAGAGGCATATGTGAACAATTCCCCTTCTGCTCTCCAAGTCCTTGGAGTTGTGTATGGGTTGTTGTGGTGTGGCTCCCTGGCTCGTCTTGGTCCCCTCGTGCCCCTCCAGATGATACCAGCAATGGGTTTTCTTTCCGTGTGAAAGTTGGGTTGGTAATAGAGTTGTGTTTTCGCCTTTGCCGAATGATGGCCTTGGGTTGTTTGTAGGGTGGCCGATTTTCATCTTCTCTCCATCCCGACTCGGTAGCGCATGAGCGGTAATGTCGGCCATGCTCGTCCCCAGAGGCATATGTGAATAATTCCCCTTCTGCTCTCCAAGTTCTTGGAGTTGTGTATGGGTTGTTGTGGTGTGGCTCCCTGGCTCATCTTAGTCCCCTCGTGTCGTGCCCCTCCAGATGATACCAGCGACGGGTTTTCTTTCCGTGTGAAAGGTGGGTTGGCAATCGAGTTGTGTTTTCGCGTTTGCCTGAACGATGGCCTTGGGTTGTTTGTAGGGTGACCAATTTTCATCTTCTCCCCATCCCCACTCGGTAGTGCATAAGAGATAATGTTGGCCATGCTCGTCCCGGGAGGCATATGTGAACAATTCCCCTTCTACTCTCCAAGTTCTTGGAGTTGTCTATGGGTTGTTGTGGTGTGGCTCCCTGACTCGTCTTGGTCACCTCGTGCCTCTCCAGATGATACCAGTGATGGGCTTTCTTTCTGTGTGAAAGGCGGGTTGGTAATCGACTTGTGTTTTTGTGTTTGCCTGAACAATGGCCTTGGGTCATTTGTAGGGTGGCCGATTTTCATCTTCTCTCCATCCCCACTCGGTAGTGCATGAGCGATAATGTTGGCCATGCTCATCCCAAGAGGCATATGTGAACAATTCCCCTTCTGCTCTCCAGGTTCTTGGAGTTGTGTATGGGTTGTTGTGGTGTGGCTCTCTGGCTCATCTTGGTCCCCTCATGCCCCTCCAGATGATACCAGTGACGGGGGTTACACAGTAATTTGTCACCATCCCTGTTACCCCTCTCCCACACTTTGGAGGACTCATTCCGGGACGTGTGAGAAGTGACATAACTTGAAAACACTTGCACTGTATTCCCCTAAGTATGAACTTCATATGCCCTGAAGACATCTCCTGCAAAATACCCATAAAAAGAGCCCTTTTTCCATTGGAGCGGTTCCACAGTGTATCACTCGCGCCAATGGGGGAAATCCTCCAAAGAGGGCGTGCCAGCTGGCGCTCTGTCTCAGAGTCGCACTTGCACCAGCCCAGTTGGGTAAAGTTTTTTACAAAAAAACTTATGAAGGTTCTTCCTAACCCACTCATGAACTGAATCTATGTTGAGTTGATGTGGTTTGGCTTCGAATCTCCAAAGAAGGGAAGTGGTTTGCCACCTCTCATGGAAGCTTCTTAGTGATAAAGCCAATCCCATGAATATTGTGGTTGATCCTATCTCCTTCCCCTCTATCTATAAAAGCTTGTTCTTTTGCCTTTGACAAGCTAGTTCCAGCATAGTGCTAGAGATAGTAAGAATTCCAGAAGTCCAAGAGATTGATGCTGCAAGAGCCTTCTTTGTACCCATAAGGCCAAATCCAAGTAAGGAGATTCTTATAACCAAAGAGAGAGAGGCTTGTTCCCAATCCCAGCAAGCTTTGCAAGACATGTGTTGCTGATCACCCAGCCAAAGGAGGATTTGACGTCAGAACTATGGTTGTATTCTTTGTTTATCAATAATAGACGACTATCATTATGGTTCCACTCTTATTGTCTCTTGTAATGATGTTTGAGTTATATCTTTTCTGACCGATATATAGTTGCATCCATTGGATTTTATGCTTGCGTTTGTGTCATTCTTTGCATGTGCAGGTGTCCATTCACGGAGATCGTGGGGATCGTGACCAGCCGGAGCAAAGGAACGGGAGCGTCGACTCTTTGACAAATACTAGCGTTGGAATCCAAGTAGGCTCTCATCATTGACCTTTAATTTGCAATTAGGAACTTGCGTGATAGCATTGTTTGATTGTTGCTAGACCCAGTCTAGGCTAGTAGGGATCGCCTCTATCCGCAGAGGGGATTTACATCCACAACAACGGGTTTTCTTTCCTTGTGAAAGGTGGGTTGGTAATCGAGTTGTGTTTTCGTGTTTGCCCGAACGATGGCCTTAGGTCATTTGTAGGGTGGCCGATTTTCATCTTCTATCCATCCCCACTCGGTAGCGCATGAGCGGTAATGTTGGCCATGTTCGTCCTAGGAGGCATATGTGAACAATTCCCCTTCTGCTCTCCAAGTCCTTTGAGCTGTATGGGTGTTGTGGTGTGGCTCCCTGGCTCGTCTTGGTCCCCTCATGCCCCTCTGGATGATACCAGTGACAGGTTTTCTTTCTGTGTGAAAGGTGGGTTGGTAATCGAGTTGTGTTTTTGGGTTTGCCTGAATGATGGCCTTGGGTCGTTTGTAGGGTGTCTGATTTTCATCTTCTCTCCATCCCCACTCAGTAGTGCATGAGCGGTAATGTTGGCCGTGCTCTTCCCTGGAGGCATATGTGAAAAATTCACCTTCTGCTCTCTAAGTTCTTGGAGCAGTATGGCTTGTTGTGGTGTGGCTCCTTGGCTCGTTCTGGTCCCCTCATGCCCCTCTAGAAGATACTGGCGACAGGTTTTCTTTCTGTGTGAAAGGTGGGTTGGTAATCGAGTTGTTTTGTAGGGTTTGCCTGAACGATGGCCTTGGGTCATTTGTAGGGTGACCAGTTTTCATCTTCTCTCCATCCCCACTCAGTAGCACATGAGTGGTAATGTGGGCCATGCTCGTCCCCATCCCTCTTTCCCATCCCAACTATAAGAATGTTGAAAGTTTGGTCTGCGCTCCTTTGAGCCCCCCGTTGTTGCGGTCCCAGATGGAAGCCCAAAAACTCCATTGTGCCTATGTCACTATCCTGCCCCTCGGTTGTTGCGAATATAGAATTTTGATTGGGCCGGGTAGCCATGTGTGGCTCCATTCAAATTGGCTCCTCTTTATATTTTTCACCTCCTCCCTATTTGGTGGGGAGGGTTTTTCTTTTCGTGTGAATGGTGGGTTGGCAATTGAGTTGGTTTTTCGGGTTTGCCTCAAGAATGGCCTTGGATCATTTTTAGGGTGGCCGATTTTCATCTTCTCTCCATACCCACTCGGTAGCGCATGAGCGGTAATGTTGGCCATGCTTGTCCCGGGAGGCATATGTGAACAATTCCCCTTCTGCTCCAAGTTTTGGGAGTTGTATGGGTTGTTGTGGTGTGGCTCCTTGTGATGGCTAGGCTCTTCATTGTTCAGTTGTTTATGGTGCCGGTGTCTTGTGCTTGTACTCTTTCCGTGTTGGCATTGTCAGTTGAGATGCATACATTTAAGAGGGACATGGAAGGGTTTTGGTTGTAAACCACCTACCCTCCCTCTTGCTTGCTTTTTCCGTCGGGCGATGTGAGGCGTTGTTCTCCTTATTGTAAAGTCAAGGGTTGGCATTCCTTTCAAAGTGCACATCGTTCGTGGTTGCATTGGCTTTGAGGTTTTGATAGATGTGTTGGCCCATATGTTTGATCAAGGGGTCGAATTTTCCCCTACATCTTGCGTGCGTGGTAGGGTTTTGCGGTTGGAAATGTTAAGTCACAACGTTTGTGGGCATCTATTGTTTCAATTGTGTATGTGCTCCTGGTCCAATGGGGAGGAGGCTTGCTATGTCGATGGTGGGGACTATTTGGAAGAAGGATTTTGAGGTGCAATGCTTCAACCTCCCTGCTTTGCATGGAGGTGGCTGTAGGGGAACAGTATTCATCGTCCAGTCGGTAAAGCTATGGGAAATCTCCTAAGTTGCCTGTACTTAGGGTGTGGGGGGTGCGGAGCTGCTTGATCCCTCCTCCTGTTTGGATATGTTATTGTATTGTGTAGCGAGCCTGTTGATTTGCATTTTATTTCCTTCCTTTCAGTTCACATCGTGGTTGCCGTAGGCGGTCAAGTGATCGAGGTCCACTGTTGCTACTATCCGAGTGGACTCCTAGGTGGCCTCGGTGCGTGGCATGGAGGGTCGAGGGGCACATTTCTAAGAGAGGTTGTGGTCTCGGTTGGTCTTGCTGTTTTGTTTCCTTCTGCTTCCTTTGCATTGAGGCTACCACAGGCGATCATGCGATCGAGGTCCATCGTTGCTGCTGTCCGGGTGGACTCTTAGGTGGCCTCTCTGTGGGGAGCGGAGGGGAGGGTTGGGGGGCACTTGTTCTTTCAATTATGTATGCGCTCATGTTCCAACGGGGAGGAGGCTTGCTACATCGATGGTGGGGGCTATTTGGAAGAAGGATTTCGAGGTGGAATGCTTCGACCTCCCTCCTTTGCATGGAGGTGGCCATAGGGGAAATTATTCATCTTCCGGTTGGTAAAGCTGTGGGAAATCTCCTAGATTGCCTGTACGTAGGGTGTGTGGGGTGCGGAGCTACCCAATACCTCCTCATGTTTGGATATGCTCTAGTATTGTGTAGCCAGCCTCTTGATTTGCATTTATTCCCTTCCTTTACCTTCGCATCATGGTTGCCGCAGGCAGTCAAGTGATTGAGGTCCATCATTGCTACTGTCCGGGTGGACTCCTAGGTGGCCTCGGTGCATGGTGTGGAGGGTCGGGGGGTATTTCTAAGAGAGGTTGTCGGCTCGGTTGGTCTTGATGTTTTGTTTCCTTCTGTTTCCTTTGCATTGAGGCTTCCACAAGCGATCATGCGATCGAGGTCCATCATTGCTGTTGTCCAGGTGGACTCCTAGGTGGCCTCTCTGCAGGGAGGGTTGGGGGGAACTTGTTGTTTCAATTGTGTGTGCACTCATGGTCCAACAGGGAGGAGGCTTGCTACTACATCGATGGTGGGGGCTATCTGGAAGAAGGATTTCGAGGTGGAATGCTTCGACCTCCCTCCTTTGCGTGGAGGTGGCCGTAGGGGAAAATTATTCATTGTCAAGTCGGTAAAGCTATGGGAAATCTCCTAGGTTGCCTGTACATAGGGTGCATGGGGTGCGGAGCTACCCGATCCCTCCTCCTATTTAGATATGTGTTCTTGTATTGTGTATCAAGCCTCTTGATTTGCATCTATTTCCTTCCTTTTCCTCCACATCGTGGTTGCCATAGGCGTTCAACTGATTGAGGTCCACCGTTGCTGCTGTCTGGGTGGACTCCTAGGTGACCTTGGTGCATGGCGTGGAGGGTCAGTGGGCATTTCTAAGAGAGGTTTTGGGCTCGGTTGGTCTTGTTTTTATTTCCTTCTGTTTCCTCTGCATTGAGGCTACCGCAAGCGATCATGTGATCGAGGTCCATCATTGCTGTTGTCCGGGTGGACTCCTAGGTGGCCCCTGTGCAGGGAGGGGTGGGTTGGGGGGCATTTCTAAGGGAGGTTGCGGGCTCGGTTTGTCTTGTATGATTTCCTTCCCTTGCCTTTGTGTCGAGGCTGCCGCAGGTGATCATCCGATCGAGGTCCACTGTTGCTGCTATCCAGGTGGACTGCTAGGTGGCATCGGTGCGGGGCATGGAGGTTTGTGTGGCCTCTCTATGACAAGATTTGTGCGGTCGGTCATCCTCTTTTTATTTCCTTCCTTTTCCTTCACATCGAGGATGCCGCAGGCGGTCGGGAGATCGAGGTCCATCATTGCTACTGTCCGGGTGGATTCCTAGGTGGCCTTGGTGCGGGGCAGGGAGGGTTGTGGCTCATTTATAATATAATAGAGGTTGTGTGGCTGGTCGTTCTCCATTTGTTTCCTTCACATCGAGGCTTCCGCAGGCGATCGGGTGATCGAGGTCCACCGTTGCTGCTGTCCGGGTGGACTCCTAGGTGGCCTCAGTGTGGGGTGTGGAGGCCTTTGGAGGCATTTCTAAGGGAGTGGGTGAGTGATCACTCATTTTCTTTTTGGTTGTGCCGTGGCTGAAAACTCTGGAGTGGCCTTGGTGCGTTGTGGCTCGGCAGGTCTGCCCATTTGTTCGCCATGTCCTTGGCATGTTGCATGTACTTCCTTCTTGGGATGTAAGAGGTGCAAGGCATAAAAGTTTTACATGATATTTTGACATCTCTTTGACTTGATGGAGTGTTCAGGTTGGCTCTCATTAAGAGAGCACCCAGAATGCCCTTTGAAGTGGGAGGGTGCTACCTGGTTGATCCTGCCAGTAGTCATATGCTTGTCTCAAAGATTAAGCCATGCATGTCTAAGTACGAACTAATTCAGACTATGAAACTGCGGATGGCTCATTAAATCAATTATATTTTTTTTGATGGTACCATACTACTCGGATAACCGTAGTAATTCTAGAGCTAATACGTGCACCAAGTCCCGACTCTTTGGAAGGGATGCATTTTTTAGATAAAAGGTCGGCGCGGGCTTGCCCGCTTTTCCGATGAATCATGATAACTTGACGGATCACACAGCCCTTGTGCTGGTAATGCTTCATTCAAATTTCTACCCTATCAACTTTCGATGGTAGGATAGAGGCCTACCACGGTGGTGACGGGTCATAGAGAATTAGGGTTCGATTCCGGAGGGGGAGCCTGAGAAACGGCTACCACATCCAAGGAAGGCAGCAGGTGCGAAAATTACCCAATCCTGACATGGGGAGGTAGTGACAATAAATAACAATACTGGGCTCATTGAGTCTGGTAATTGGAATGGGTACAATCTAAATCCCTTAATGAGGATCCATTGGAGGGCAAGTCTGCTGCCAGCAGCCGCAGTAATTCCAGCTCCACCAGCATATATTTAAGTTGTTCCAGTTAAAAAGCTTGTAGTTAGATCTTGGGTCGTAAAGGTTGGTCCACCTACTTGGTGTGCAACTGCCCTTCTGTCCCTTTTTTCGGCAGCATGCTCCTGGCCTTAATTGGTTGGGTCGCAGTTCTGGCGCTGTTACTTTGAAAAAATTAGAGTGCTCAAAGCAAGCTTATGCTCTGAATACATTAGCATGGAATAACATGATAGGAGTCTGGTCCTATTGTGTTGGCCTTCGGGACCAGAGTAATGATTAATAGGGACTGTCGGGGGCATTCGCATTTCATTGTCAGAGGTGAAATTCTTGGATTTATGAAAGACGGACCACTGCGAAAGCATTTGCCAAGGATGTTTTCATTAATCAAGAATGAAAGTTGGGTGCTCAAAGACAATCAGATACCATCCTAGTCTCAACCATAAACGATGCCGACCATGGATCGGCAAATGTTGCTCTAAGGACTCCGCCAGTGCCTTCTAAGAAATCAGAGTGTTTGGGTTCCGGGGGGAGTATGGTCCAAGGCTGAAACTTAAAGGAATTGATGGAACGGCACCACCAGGAGTGGAGCCTGTGGCTTAATTTGACTCAACACGGGGAAACTTACCAGGTTCAGACATAGTAAGGATTGACAGATTGAGAGCTCTTTCTTGATTCTATGGGTGGTGGTGCATGGCCATTCTTAGTTGGTGGAGCGATTTGTCTGGTTAATTTCGATAACGAATGAGACCTCAGCCTGCTAACTAGCTACGTAGAGTTTCCCCTTCACAGCCAGCTTCTTAGAGGGACTATGGTCATTTAGGCCATGGAAGTTTGAGGCAATAACAGGTCTGTGATGCCCTTAGATGTTCTGGGGCGCATGCGCGCTACATTGATGCAGCCAACGATTTTTTCTTCCTAGTACTAGAGGATCAGGAAATATTCTCAAATTGCATCTTGATGGGGATAGACCATTGCAATTATTGGTCTTCAACGAGGAATTCCTAGTAAGCACGTGTCATCAACTTGTGTTGACTATGTCCCTGCCCTTTGTACACACCGCCCGTTGCTCCTACCGATTGAATGATCCAGTGAAGTGTTTGGATTGTGTCGTCGATGGTGGTTGGCCACCGTCAACATCGTTAGAAGTTCATTGAACCTTATCATTTAGAGGAAGGAGAAGTCATAACAAGGTTACCGTAGGTGAACCTAAGGTAGGATCATTGATATAAGGGGTTTTATTTTTCGGTTCAGGTTGGTTGGGTTTCGATTGCAATGTGGGACTTTGTGGTGCATCTCTAGGGGAGCGGGTTTGGTGTTTGGTGGGAACATTGTTGTTTGCTTGTCTCGAGGTAACGCTTGTTTTTTCATGTATGCTTGTAAGCCATGCTTGTGCTTGTCCCACCCATCCTTTGTTTTTCTTTCCCCCAATGTGTTTCTGCAGGGGGTTCAGAAGCTTGTTTCTTAGGAGCCCTCCCGACAATCTATTCGGCCGGACATGGTTGCTGCAAAGTTGAGGTGCTTGGTAAATATGATGGATAAAATTCTGACTCATTCGTAGCGGCGGTGCTCAGTCTTTTGTTCATTGGAATGCATGGGCCAAGGCCATGGGCTTCCATAGTTGGTTCTCTCGAAAAGGTAGCGGCGGTTGATGTGTTGCTTGGGTGAGCTTTTTTGCTGGTGGTTGGGTCGAGGGAGTGGTTGTGCGCACACTTGGTAGCTCAAACCTTCCGTGAGGGGAGATTTTCGGGGTGCGGTCAGTAAGGGAGGGATGAAGAACAATTCAACCTATTGGGCTGGCCACCCTAGTCCCTCCTGACCGTTCCTCGACATGCCCTCGCGGAAGGGTTGGGTGTCCAAGTAATGAAAAACCCATCCCTTGGTCTGAGCTCCATCGAGATCACAATTTTCCCCACTGAGGGGCATGAGGGTGGCAATATTATCTCATGCCTTTGCCGTGGAGGGAATTCTTCATCCTCTCGTGAGCCACTCCCCTTCTAAGGGAAAAAGAAGGAAACAAAACAGCAAGACCAACCGAGACCACAACCTCTCTTAGAAATGTGCCCCTCGACCCTCCATGCCACGCACCGAGGCCACCTAGGAGTCCACTCGGAT
>Ga0115851_101025_pt1 | contig 14162 bp, 12 predicted proteins | sample InSIn2gowninarea_FD_83865 | JGI IMG/M metagenome (GOLD analysis project Ga0115851, IMG submission 83865)
TGTATGTGCATACATGAAGGCCTATTCTAAAAATGGTTCCATTTGGAAGTACTCATATACATAGTCATATTCATTTTTCAAATCAAAATATGTTAGTGTATAAAATAAGATAAATAAGGAAATAAATAAATGCATTTTGTTTTTTTATGTAAAACTGGTTGCTTTTTGTTACAACACGCTATCGAAATCAACATCGATGATGAATGTTCCAAATCCTTTGTGTATTTAGATGAATTATATTGAAAATAAAAATTCTACAAACACTTATAATCATTTTTATCATCAATATGAAAAAAGTGCTTGAATATCATTTTTTTGGCTTGCGGGCTTGATGAAATTTATGGAAAAACAGTCGGGACAGTCATGTTTTGAGGGACCAAAAGGGAATATTTTTAAAACCTATTTCTATCCTAAGTAGCCCTTGATGTCTACTTTAGAATCACTCAATTTGGATTTGAAACGAAGAAGTTAGAACCAAAACATTGACAGGGTGTCTAGTGGGCAGCTCAGGAACAGAGTTGGGATAGTCTGCTTTTGGAGGCGTAAATGTTTGAATTTTTAAAGATTTTTACTATTGCATATTCCCATATGAATCTAATTTACAATGCAATTAGAATCACTCATTTTTGATATCATATGGGGATGTTATGATCAAAATATTGACTGTCTATCATAAATCAACACCCTTAAAACTCTGTCTTTTCGGCTATTCCTTACAGTATTTGACCTAACAATTCTGCTTGTCCTAAAAAAAGGTTTTTATTGGAAATAAATAAATGATTTTACTTTCATTTCCAATTTGAATAATTTGAATCTGACCTCAAACGAAGAATTTATGCTTAAAACGTTTACTATGTTCTAAGTGGGGTAATTGAAAAGGAGTCTGTAATGCTCGTTTTTCTAACTAAAATTGACATATAATATTATTGAATTTTTAAATCCTATTCCTATTGGAGATACACCTTTCAATTAGCTCTCATTGGGCTTTATAATCGCTCAATTTGGACGAAAAAAAAGAAGTTGTGATTAAAACACTGCTGTTTAGTATGGTTGACCACTGCTCTCCCGTAGGTGACAAATAAATCTTACTTTGTTATTTTCTCCGTGGATTTGTTCTACAGAGTAACTATTTGTTATTTTTTTGCATAATTCTTAGATTAGGGGAGCCCTTGCACTTCTCTTTCTCCATGACTTAATGTTTTATTGCAGGTAGATACTCGTTTTTTGCAGGTCCTAGGAAAAAAGGAAGTTCAATTTATGGACAAGTGATTCTTGAAAGAAATCTTAATGAAACAAGGGAATCTCATCTAACTCATTACCCAACAGATTCATAATAGAAGAAATGAAGAATTAATTTCCATTTGAAGATTCATGTCTTGTCACTGCTGCCAAAACATTTTTCAAATAGATCATTTTTTTCCATAATATCATAGTTGTTGTAACTTAATTTATTTATTTACATACTATTTTTTGTTGTTTCTTTTCTAATTTCTCTTATATTTTGTGTTTCAAGTGTTTCTTCCTTCAAACTATAACCCATCCTCAACATCTATATAGTGAACATCTAATTCATTCTTTGCGTGCTTTCTTTTTATGCTTGTGCATTTTGTTGTTCCTCTTCTCAAGGGACAACATTTGTGTGCACTTTTGTTGTTTTTGTTGTTCCTTTTCTAAAGGGAAAATATTTTCGTTTCACTATTCTTTTTTCAAAAGAACAACATCTTTTGTGTCAGCCATTACTTTTTCACTTTCATTTTGTTGTTCATTTTTCACTTTCATTTTGCTATTCCTTTTTCACAGTTCATTTTGTTGTTCCTTTTCCACGGTTCATTTTTCCATTCCTTTTCCATGGTTCATTTTTTTGTTCATTTTCGAAAGGAACAACACTTGCATTCTTGCTGTTCCTTTTCCAAAAGAATGACACTTTTCATTTTTGCTACTCCTTTTCCAAATGAACGACACTTGCATTTTTGTTGTTTCTTTTCCAAAGGAATGCCACCTTTCATTTTTGTTGTTTCTTTTCCAAAGGAACATCACTTGCATTTTTGTTGTTCCTTTTCCAAAGGAATGACACTTTTCATTTTTGTTGTTCCTTTTCCAAAGGAACGACACTTGCATTTTTTCTGTTCCTTTTCCAAAGGAATGACACTTTTCATTTTTGATGTTCTGTTTCCAAAGGAATGGCACTTGTGTTTTTGTTGTTCCTTTTCCAAAGGAATGACACTTTTCATTTTTGTTGTTCCTTTTCGAAAGAAATTACACTTGCATTTTTGTTGTTCCTTTTCTAAAGGAATGACACTTTTAGTTTCTGCTGTTCCTTTTTCCAAAGGAACGACATTTTCATTTTCACACTTTTTTGTGTGTATTTTTTCTTTTTGGTGTGCATTTACTTTGTTGTTTCCTACAAGGAACAACACCCTTTTTTAGTGTTTTTGTTGTTCCTTCAAAGAAACAACACTTTGGGAGTACTTTTGAGAGCAACCCTTCCTTCCTCTTGTGGGATTATCCCTAGTTCGTCTCAACTACATTTTACTGATTCCCTTTTATGGCATGAACTACACTATTTTTTAGAGGACGATAATTATGGATTCTATTGAAGGGAGTTAATATCATTCACATTATGATCCTTAACAGGATAGCTCCTTGATGATAACTTATTTTCAAAATGGATGCAATTATTTATATACTACTTTACTGCATTGTTTTTTATTGAACATGATGTTGATTGATTATCTTAATACCATGTTGGTTTCACCCTTCCTGGTTATAATCTTCTCTATCTGTAATACATGAGATTATGGCTATATTTTTTTCTATTGACATGTTCAACTTCTTCCACCATCCCTACTCTTAAGGAGTACTGAGCCTCCCTCTTTTTATCATAAAAATGTGTAATAACAACAAAATTTTGTTTGCAGATGGAGGATAGGGGGTCCCATTACGAGACAACCTACTATGTTCATAAGGCTGTAACAAAGTGACATTCCCATTATGGCCACCACACCAGGGTTATGATCCATTGGATAGCCCAATTATCCTTGGAACAGGATGTCTCATCACGAGCTAGCCTGATCACTTTTGCTACATCCTAGTGAATGGTAGTGTGGTTATCTAGTTACCACGCCAACGCACTGATCCCTTCTGTAGAACAACAATGTAATTCTCCATTTATAAATTGAGGATCATGGCTCATATGGGTTAAAAAGCAACCGTGCCGAGGCTATAGACGTCTGCTAGTAGTAGAGGCTCTGCTTATGGTATTGAAGTTATATCTTATCATCAATTATTTCTATAATACCCTTTTCTTATTTTTTATTTTTATCAAAGAAGTTATTTCCTTAACTTTTCCCTATTTTGAACCTTTATGCATGAGAAATTTTTTTATAATCAATCACATCAGTTTCAACTAGAATACCATCAGCAAAGCATATTTTTGGCATATGCTATCCTTTTTCTCTTTTTCATAACTTATCATCAATCCAAAGCATCCTATCTCTTATTCATAACTATCGTCACACACTCTACTCTCATTATAACCATAACTCTCACTGTCCTATCATTGATATGTGTACTCTGTTTCATTTACTCTTATATTGTTCATTCCCTTGCCTTGTCGTTAGCATAACACCTCTCATATGCTTTATGGTCATGGAATTCCTTTTCCAATTGGAGGGGGGAATGTAGGCATTATGGGATTGCATGCGATATGATTACTACACTCGACCATCACTTGTTGATTTGATAAAAAATTAGTATTGCATGTACACAAAAAAATTTCTGATTGAAATTTTTGCACGCATCTCAATCTATTGCTATTCAAAACTAACACTATGGATTCAAGAACATTGTATGCAAAATAGTGATTTGTTTACAGGAAACGACAAGTATGGAGGGAAACTTTATTCACAACATGACAACACTATTGCACCTAACCGAAGAGGCTTGTGAATGTGCACAACTGTTAGACATATGTGCTTGCCTCGATTTCACCTCTTTCATCACTTTCAACAGCAACTCTGCCTACATCAGCTTCAACAACTGCCAGTCAATATATCTCATTCTAGAGGTAAAACTTGAGGTAAAATAGCATAATTTTCTTATTTATTATGAATTTAGGAGAATTTAATGAAAATCCATTTTGACCATTATTTATCATCCTTCATTCGACATCTTTACCAATTCCCTTTTTTTTCCAATAGCATATTATCTTTCCATTTGGGGGAGTGTTTCTTTCATTTATTTCTTTCTTATGACCATGTCATTCATATTCTTTAACATCCATTGTTATTATTATTCATTCTCAATGCCTCCCTTATTCCATGTTTTTTTACACCAAGCATAGAATTCGATAGATAGTAGCAACCACCTCAATTTTTTTTCTAGCATCGCATGAGGCCATGCTAATTTTCAGAGAGGGGGAGGAATTGCTACACATGATGAATGTTTTCTATTTTCTTTGTCATTTAAGGCATGCAATTTTTGTGCAAAAATTGATTTCCACATATTTTTAAAACTATGAACTCAATTCTTGTGATCTCTGGAAAACACAGACATATTATTAAAATACACATATCCAGATAATTTCAAGATAAATTGGTTCATAATATTTTGGAAATCATGCACTCTCACCTACAACCATCTTGTTTATATATCATGATCCGTGCATCAAAGCGATCTAATTTTTTTATCATATAGGCATTCATATATTACAAATTTACTTGCCAAATTTCAAGAAAAGTTGGTTTATAGGTTTTGAGAAAATGGTGAATGAAGTTTGTTGTTACATATATCATATTTTGTTGCAACTTCATATATACATATAGTTGAATGTCAATGTAAAATTTGTTATGCCTTCATCAAGATTTCTAAAATTTAATATTCATTAATTAAGGAAGAATTCATTTGTTCTATCCATTTCATGAGCTATGATGAACAATTTTTTTTTTATTGCTTGGTTAACACATGGGTTTTGTCTTTGGGTTGCATGATGACATGCAATATATTCAGTTTTTGTTGCATGAGGACATGTAATATACTCGGTATGGGGGTGTGTTGGGCTGTGAATACAAACACTTTTTAACACTTATTTCATCTATTTTTATTCTTCTTTAGCATGTCATTTATTATAATTTATTATTTAAATTCATGTTATAACGGTTTATGCTCTTATGAACAAATATTATTTATTCTCTTTTAGTTCTAATAAATTGATGATTATGCATGATTTTATCAATGATAGTTTTAATAAATTGGTTTTAACATTATTCACCATTTTTAGCGTTCAAGATAATTTCCAGATTGAAGATTTGATCATTAAAAGTGTGAACTCAGAAATTTGCCGGAGTAAGAAGTGACAATTTTGCGGTTGAGATTCTAAGCAAATGAAGCAGAATTTGGAAAATCCAAAACATGGTTTTGTCCAGAACAAACCTAACTAACTTTACCGAAGAACAGTTTTCACAAGCTCGACTTGTATTGAGAGAAACATAGGGTTCTTTGAGCATGATTTTCTGAGATTTGCTGTGTGGCCATTTTCAAAATCTCAGCTGCAAAGCTAAATTCGCCTTGCTCTTGTTGAAATGTGGATGGAAATATATCTTCTTTTTTATCAATTGGTTGGAAAAAATCCAATTTTGTAATAGAAATCATGTTTTAGTTATCTCTATTGTAGCTTCTCTCTGAGCTCTCTTTATATAAATCAAAACAGAGATTAGAGATGGGGATGGAAAAAGGATGGAAAAATGATGTAGAATTAGAGATTCAAGAGTGATGATGGATTACTCATGATGGAATAGGATAGGATAGGGGGAGAGGGAGATGGAATGAGTATTATTTTGAACTGTAATTTTATTTGCAGGCTCTCGCTGCTAAGAAGACATAACACACTGTAATGTTGTTTGATTTGATGATTAATATATAAGCAAAGTTATCATTCCTTTGCATCTTCTGAGGCACTATCGACAATGCTCACTCCTGGTTAAGGGCCCAACCTTGGTGGATTCCCTTACCATGATCTTTACCGTGTGATGGTTTGGTTTCATTTCTACTTATTGTAATCATATTACTTCATTGTTTTGTATTACTAGATTTAATGAACTCATATGTTTTGTATACTGTATTTAAATTGCATTGTTGTTCATTTCTTTCTTAACAGAGATCACTACTTTTCACAAGAATATGGTTATGCTATTCATTTCATCTACAGAGCTGAAGAATTGCGTTGTTCATTCCAGTAATTTAACTTTGATGTTCATTATAGATTGCTATTAATTTATCTTTGTTGTTGTTCATTTCCATTAATTTAGCATTCTTGTTCATTTCTGGTAAATTAGCTTTGTTGTTCAACTAGACTTTGTTGTTATCTCTTTCACGCAAGGGTTTGTTTTTTCCTTTTAATGTTATTGCAACAAGTGTGTTTATTCAATTTCTGTTAGCAACATTATTGATTTATCATTTTCATTTTATTGCTTTAGTATGCATTGCAAGATCAACAACTGTAAAGGACATTGGCTATTGTTGCCTAAGTTCTCAGATTGTGGATCTTGTTTATGTTTGATTTAATTTATATCAGTTAAACAAGGAATGATTTATTGCTACTCCATCCTTGACTGATAAGTTGCTATAGTTTTCTGAGTGAATGATTTATGTTTCAGAGTGTTATGTTTCTTTTAATTGTTTTTATTTCAAGCATTCATTTACTTTTGTATTTTAAGCACTATACTGCAAAAAATTACTCTTGAGTAAATAGCCGCCTTAGACTGAGTACACTCTTGAAATAAAAATTTGTCCCTCGGTTGACAATCAATGCGAAGATAATTAGGAATTAGAAATACACATTTTTATCCCTCGAAAGTTGACACCAAAGGAGATCAACTAACATGAATTTCCAAAATGGAAGAAGGAAGTTGTAGAAATTGTATGAGTATTTTAGAAGGATATACATACAAGTTTTATTGACCTACAAGTCCATTTACTTATGGACCTAGTCGATGCAATTGAATTTGCATGTATCATATGGATGATATGGATGTTTTTCTTTGAGAGGTATATGAAAAATCTAAAAATATATCTTAAAAAAAGACCACATCCAGAGGGTTGCATGGTTGGAAGGTATGAATTGAATAAAGTGTTTTTATTCCTATGTGAATTCCTTAGTATGAATTTAGAAGATGGGCCACACATCTGGGTTGAAGAACAAGCATTAGTTATTATTCATGGAGAACAATCACAATCTATTGATGTTCATTTAGAAATTAGTAAGTAAACTCACGATGATTATGGTTGGTTCTATTGCAATCATTAATTTACTTTGTCATTTATTTGTCAAATTAACAACATGGCCTTTGGCATTGTAAATAAACATGCTTACATGTAATAGGTATACACAAAATTTGTATATACTACAAGTCCATTTGGTACCACATGGACTTTATGAACGTATTGATTTATTTGTATGATGAAAATAGAAAAAAAGTGTTAGAAGAAATGGAAGGGGAATGGAGTAAGGATTGCACACTAGAATTGATTACTAAACAAATTTAAAAGAAAATAGAAAATACAGGTATATATTCAAACATAACGTAATATGAAATCAACATGTCTACAGAATGTCAAAGAAAGTACAATTGGAATTTTACAATGTGTTGTTTGCTTAGATTTTTCACACTATTAACTGTTTTAATACTCATAATCATATTTGTTTAAGCCAAATAAATGGTATTTCACATGCAGGAAAATATCCAAGTCGTGTAGATATAAAGAAACAATTCATCACTTGCAACATCATGGTTTTCTTCAAGCAATAAAGTTGTTCAAGCTCAAAAGATAAGAATATTATTGAAGGGAATCTACAAAAAGTTCCTAGAAAAGGATAAGCAATTTTATGCTCAATTAATTCATTGTGAGTAGGTATTTCTTTAACTCAAAGAAGAGGTGCTAGTGATCAATAGTCTATTAATACATTATTCATTGCAAGTATATACATGTTCTTATTAATCAATAAAATTATTATAACATGCGTGTAATATATATATATATATATATACTTGTTCATGTGGATGTATTTTTGTACGAAGATATTATATAGGTGAAACGGATATTTGACATACATTATGATCCAATATGATGGCATATATTTGATGATACAGTAGTGAAAACTCAGAAAACAAATGGCCAATAAAAGGAGAGAGGGATTAGAGAAAATCTAAGAAATTTACATCGATGTTGATGTTGAAGATGGTTATGCTCAAGCACAAGAAGACAACATTATAGAGCTAGATGATGTCATGCAAGAAAACAATATGCATGGTATAGAAAATGATGATCCAAATACTTTTGTTAACAATATGGATGGTCTACAATGAATTGTTGATAGAAAAAATTAGGATTATGTGAATGCTTCTTCCATTCATTTTGTATCAACATATGTTTTTGAAGAAATAGAAGTTAATAAAATATTAATGCGCATATATCACAAGGATTTGAATAAGAAACCTTGTTAAATTCATTATTTATATATTGTTTTCATTATAATGCTGATCGACATAATTTTTCATTATGCTTTATTAAGAACTAAAGACAAAATAATGAAACTAAATAAAATATTTTAATCACTTAGAATTAGATGAAAATTTAATAAACTAAAGTTGAATTTTAGTTTCCTATTTCATATCAAAACATGAATTTTCAATCTCAATAATAAATTAGAATATATAAAAATCCAAATGAGTCTTAATTAAAGAAAAATATTAAGAATTATGTGATATAATGTGAGATAAACTTTATAATAATAAAATAATTATAAATTTACATAGTGCTAATAACCAATAATGACTAGGACCTTTCCCTTTAAGAACCCCTAGCAACTAAATATAGGTATGGGATGTGAAGGTTAGCGAGGATAACTTAAGCTAGTCACTCCAAAGGGGGCTGGTGAGTTAGCAATGGGAAGGGTGCCTTGTGGATGTAGGGGTTTAAATGTGAGGCTATAGGGAGGCTCCAAGCCATGCTAATTGGAGGCCAAGGAAGGGCAATCGAGGTTGAGGCACTCAACAAGGGGAAAAAGAGAGGAGGGGAATAGTTCCTATGGGCCTGACATCTTGGTCATAAGGATGGTGGGTGGAGATGCACCACTATCCGAAGACGGGTCACCGAGGAGGTAAATATCCTAGTCCAAGAAAAACATACAGGCTTGTTTCTTAACGATGTTTAAAGGTGATCGAAAAGAACACAGGAATTGAAGCTATGTTCAGATAAGCAACTACCAAGGGCCGCAGGAAGAGAGAACATGGAAGATAGGTCAAGGCTTGGTCGAGCACTATAGAAAAAATTTACAACAGGAAGCTCATGGCCACCTTGATCCAGAAAATGTTGGATACCTATGTGGGGGCGTGATAGGAGAGATCAAATGGCTCATAGCCGAATGAGAGGAAACTATAGAAAAGGAGGAAAGTGTGGAGGAAGATGACATAGAGGATTGCATGATCTTAAGTCTAAACCCGGGATACACTAGAGATGAAGATGTGCAAAAAGACAATCCATTTATCTATATTTCCTCATCAAATGACACCTTGGCAATGCCATGGAGAAAATATGTATGACTGTTGTCTATGAAATCCTGAATTATAAACAAGAATTTCAAAAAAAAAAAGTGAAGAAGAATGATGCTCCTAAGTGTTGTATAAGAAAAAATTTCCCTTTTGTGTTTGTGCTGAGAGAGTTGTGAGGCCACAACACAAATGATTCAGCCCCGGTGGCTTGAGCTGCCCCCTAACAAGAGGATTAGAATGTTGACCCTCTGTACATTTTTTTTTCATTTTTTTTCACGTGGATATCTTTTATTATAAAGTATGGAATGATATATATATATATAGACATCTAGAGTATCATTTTGGACATGAAAATCAAGTTTATATAGCTTGGATAGATAGTCTAAATTTGTTTCTTCTGCACAACTTATAATTCAGTCTCATGGTGAAGAGACTTGGATTCCTTCTAGAAAAGTTCTTACCACCTAATCAATATCTATATGTGTATAACTTGCTACTTATATTTAATGAAAGGGAAGGATCTACCAAGCTTAGCAAAATAAAAAAATAAAATAAAACGGTTTATGATATTAATGTTAAGTTTTATAATCCCTCCCATTTATATATTAATCCTTAGTATGTGTAATAATATATTAGGGTTTATCTTCTCTTGTATCTATAATATTAATAGTCCCTTATGTTTATTAATCTCTTGGGTTTTTAATATTAAACCCTAATATGTGTAATAATGTATTAAGGTTTATAATGTAAAGGTCTTGAATACTAAATTTAGTTTTATATATTAATTTCAAGATTTATATTATCAATCCTAGGGTGTATAATTTGTTGGGCTAATAATAATAATTATATGGTCTATTAATCCCTTAGATTTATTATTTATTGGAATTATAATATAAATTCTATGGCTTGTAATCCCTTGGCCTTATAACATTAATCATAGGGTTTATAATATTAATCCCAAAGGGATTAGCATAAGACATAAATGTTAGAATTTTATGTTAGGTTTTAATATTGTGTCATTTGAATGAAACAAAAATCAATGCAAAGTTTCATTGTGACAAATATTCTCTCAATACGACAATTGGTCTAACAATCATTGTGATAAAGTTATAATCCATTACAATTTATTCAACGTCACATTCTTACGTTACAAAATTAGGGTTTTATATTAGGATTATAATTTTAGGGATTTTTAATATATTAAGATTTAATATTGTGTTTATAAGTTATAATATTAGCGTTTATAATATTAATATTTATAATAATCATGTTTATAATATTAATGCTAAGGTTTATAATCCCTTTGCTTTATAATATTAATAATCCCTTATGTCTATTAATCTCCTATGCTGATAATATTAAACCCTAACATGTGTAATAATTTATTAAGGTTTATAATGATTTTGTTTGTAAGATTAAATTTAGGTTCAATAAATTAATATTGAGATTTATAGTGTTAATAATAGGGTATATAGTGTGTTGGGCTTATAATATTAATTATAGGGTTTACTTATCCCTTAGATTTATAATTTAGTGGAATTATAATATTAATCTTGTTGTTTATATTCTTAAGGTTTGATATTAATCCTTGAGTATATAATATTAATAATACGGTTTAATGCTAATTCCTTGTTTTTACTATTAATCCCTTCGGATTATTTTGTTACTAACTTTAGTTTTTTAATGCCTTAGGTTTATAATATTAATCGATTGGATTTACATCATCATCATCATCATTATTATTATTTAAATAATAATAAGAATATATGAGAAAATAATAATTATTTTACTAACAATATTATTATAATTATATATTTATTCATATTAGTATTAATATGATATCTATACCAATGATGCATATGATTGTATATCAACAACTTTTACTAATGTGGTTATGCATGTGATTGGTATATTCCTATCATCATATATCTACGACATTTATCATCATATATCTACCACATTTATTTGTTTAATATTATTCCTTAAGGATTATAATCCTTTGGGTTTATTAATCTAAGGGTTTGTATTGCTAAGGTGTAATATTATTCATAGGGTTTATAATATTAACCATAATATTTAATATAAATCCCCTCAATACATAATTATGGTCAATCCTGGTCCAACATCACATTGTGACAAAGATTGTCTCAATAATTAATAATAATAATAATAATAATAATAATAATAATAATTAATAATAAATAATATTAATATTAGTAATGACCATCATCATCATCATCAACAATAACAATAGCAATAATAATAATAATATAAATAATATTATTGATATTACTATTACTATTGATATTAATTATTAGTACCACTAATCGAGGTGTGACGAGCAATGCACAATAAAGGGGAAAGAGGATGGCTAAATGTCAAATGGAGCAAAGGAAAGATATGTCGACGACATGGCACTGCAGGTAGAGGGAAGCAAGCTTCGACACTTGGCACGAGACTTGACAAATGGATGTGGAAAAATGGGCAATTAAAGGCAAGAAGAGATGTCACCATTGGTAGAGGAAAGAGAAGCTCACTCGATCGCACGATGGGTAGAGGAAAGTGAGTTTGGACAATTGGCATGAGAGCCGAAAAGTGGAGGTGGAAAACTGGGCAACTCTTGGCCTCACAAGTCAAAAGTCGATATGCAATAATGAAGGGAATCAATTAGAAGGTAAGTGGGTTCTCATCCTGAGACCTAAATGAGAAGGGAAGGGAGGTGATTAGTGGAGCAAGGCATGTGGCGAGCTTCTTAGAAGGAAGGCTCGATAGGTGGATGAGAAAAATAAAGAGAATGATGGCAAGGTCAAGGGGAATTTTCATGCAGGAAGCGAAGGGAGGACATGTCGGTGGAGTTTATAAGCACAAAGTGTTGGGGGATATTGAGTAGCATTCATCTTTTGCCTATAAAATGGCAAGCACCAAGTGTTACGGCATGTTGAGTAGTGTTCATCTTCTGTGTGTAAAATGGCAAGAAGAGAGTGTTGGGGGATGTTAAGCAGCATTTGTCTTTAGCGTGTAAAATGTGGTATGTGCTTGCGGCCTTCTCATGCATTACTATGGAAAGTATGAATTGTAATTTGAGATGAGTTCATATAGAAAGAGGAATACTAATGAATCCTATAGAATATTACCCGTTAATAATTCTAGTTTTTCCTCATGAATATAGAAGTGAAGCTTATTATTATCCTTGGGTTATTGGTGCGTCAATGTGGGGTAGGATAGACTAGATAGATATCCAACGTTTGGGGGAAGGGACACCTGAATCTCACCTTAGGATAGCTAGGTCTTTGGGTAGAAGGAGAATGCTCAATAAAATTGATTGCACGAGTAGTGTCATCATGAGCGGTTTCAACTGCATTTGTAGGAAGAATTTCTTGTGGAAGTTAAGGAATGGTATATGGATTAAGAGGGAAGGAAATAAAAATAATTGTTGGAGGGCTAACATGAAACCTCACCATGGTGCTCCCTCCGGCCTGATGGTTTCGATGTAAACTCTCAGTAGAGAGTCAATGCATGACCTCGGATAGGCTCATAGAAGTGAGTGCAGTAATAGACCCCACAATCAGGGACGGTAGAACTTCCAAATTTGGCTTTGGCTAAGTTCTACTGAGGGGATTAACTTGTGAAGGATACGACCTTCACGGCCTTGTGGAAAAGTTGTTGTTTGGTGGGAAAGGCTAAAGCATTGTCTTGGCCCCTCGAGTGGTGATATCATGGAAAGAAAGACTTCTCAAAGACTGGATGGCAGTGTTAGTAGCATAGGATGTAGGAAGTGTAGGGTGGTATTGTGGGATTTAGACAAAGGGGAAATTCAACTTCTTATGGGCAACAACCTCGAATATGGAGTTCTCTCTATCTTTAAAAACTTTGAGGGAAGTGAGTGTAACCTTGGTGTCGACTAGAGTAAAAGAAGTAAAGAGGAAATGGAGCAAATGAAAGAGACTGCACATGAGTAGTCCCATTCAGAAATGGTGAAGCATGCTAGGAATCTTGAAAGAAACAAGCCAAATTATCATGCCAACTATCCAAGCAAGAATATAAGGAGTTATGTGAAAACCAAGACCAAATTATAGAGCATAAATTACTATGTGTCCACTATGGAAAATTTAATTTGAGTTCATAGTTTCTTAGTTATGTTTCCTGTTTTAGGTACCTTAAACACGAGTGTGTGGAAGACTTTGATGGCACAACACTCGAACCTTGTGAGTGAGTATGAGGCCCCAGTCTAGGTGCATCGCTCAGACAAGAAAGAAAGAAGCAGCCAGAAGCCTCAGATGATGAAGGATGGAAACCAACATGGAAGGAAAGGGAACAAAAGATCAGGAAATACATAGAAAGATATGAAAGGCATCGAGTTATCTACAAAAAAAGAATGGAGGAAAAGACGAAGGAAAGCACAAAAGGAAAGTATGCAGAATCTCATCATTGCATACTATGTATGCACCAAATCCGAGCTAGAAGCTGTCATATTTGAATGGGAAAGACATTGAGGAGTATTGTGTTATGAAACACATACTTTCTAGAGTTAACTTTTAGCCATAATGAAATTAATTTGACTATCTCATTCATCTCCTACCAAAGACAAAAATAAAACCCTTGTATATCCATTTT
>Ga0115851_101028_pt1 | contig 14153 bp, 12 predicted proteins | sample InSIn2gowninarea_FD_83865 | JGI IMG/M metagenome (GOLD analysis project Ga0115851, IMG submission 83865)
ATATTAGTGACTGCGTTGACCAAGGTCTATAATGTGCGACGAAATGACTGGGACTTATGTATCCCTATTGTGTTATGGGCATATTGCACCATGTGTAAGAAGTTGATGGGCTCCCCAAGATAAAGGCACCCATCATGCACCAATGTGAGGAGCTGGCGCTCACATACCATTTTGATAGTCAATCTATGAAAATGCGGCACACAAAGGATGTGCAGAAATCCCACCTACTCAACACCTCTTACCCACTTCATGAGTTCCAACTGCGTAACCCTAGTCTCTTCATAGTATATCTTCATCATATACTTTTTGGTTGCAAAATGTGGGAACCTCTCGTGGTTTGTGAGGTCCCAATCCTCCATTTTTAGCATGGCAATCCATGCCAATGTTGTGCCTTCAAATTCCACTTGTTCAAGCAATAGGGGAGTCAAAACTAAGAATTTCCTGGAATCGAGGTCTTTGGTAACCTTGGTTTTTCCCTTCCATGGAGGGATATACACAGGGAAATGTGAGACATGCTCAATCTCTTTAGTATCTAACTCCTCTACACCTTGGTATTCCTCCTCCCCAATATCGACCACTTTCTCTGGTTGCTTATATTTCTTCTCCTTTTGTTGCACCTCTGGGATCTTCCTTAGTGTTTGTCTCATGTTGGCTTATATGGGCCTGACCTAGGTGTCACACGGGATGAGTCTACTTTGCGGACAAAGCGGACCTCCCCAGAAACTAACAAGTTCTCGATGACAAACAAAACAAACAAGAGCAATCCTTCTCTAAATATGACTTTTATAATATAAGAACACAAGCGTTTAGACCCTACTTTGTTCCAACGTTGTTGTAGTAGTCCAGCCTCGCCGATACGGATGAGCTCCTCCTTCACTTCGAAACCTGCATCTACTAACAATCAAACGATTAAATAGCACTTGCATATCTCATAAAATAAAACATATTTAACATATAGACCAAGGAGTATATGAAACAACTCATTAATAACAAGTTATTGAGAAGAATGGACTTATTTGCATTAATAGGAAACAAAAGAAACCTTACAACCTGAGCCTTGGTGTTGTGCAGGTTCCTCCCAGGGTCCAACAAGAATTCTCCATTACTTTGATCAGCTCACCCACTTCCAAATGAAACAAGAAAGGATGGGAATCTCTCCCCACAAGCTTCTACAAGGAAGTCCTAATTCTAGCAGCATCTACCCATATGAATCTTTAACTTTCAACCTCTCCTCCCTCTGGTCCAATGCCTCTATTTATAATGCTGTAGAGGAAGTTATTCAGGTCCACCATGAATGGGATAAGCCCCTCTTTCAATGGGATAGCTCCCCTCTTCATGGGATGAGTTCCTCTTACTATGGGATGCATGAACCATCTGGAAGCGCTCCATACACGTCAAACCACCTTCTAGAATGCTCTAGATTTGACCACAAGCAACTTTTTTGAAGTAAAACTTGCGCATTTTAACTTTTACAAGAGTACACACCCCACTCCTTACATACAGAGCGTACTAGTACGCAGGTATTGTGAACTTGGGTTGCGTACACGCAGGTGAGCTTAAGAGAAACTGCGTAACCAGAGTTATTTGACTTTTTGAGGACTTTTCTCTTTTCTTGGAGTTTGACATGAGGAGCAGAGATACAAGGCTTGCCAAGGAGGATAGCATGACAAGTGATGGAGCCATACTAACTGCAAATAGTCATGGTGACAATTTTTCGTGTAACACCAGGTTTGGAAGAATTATTTATCCAAGCAAATCCCACAGTTACTGGCCCTTTCGACAACATCCCGTGAAGTGTGGATTGAGGTCTCTACCCGAGGTAGCAAGGGAGGGTGCTGGAACCAGGTTTATGTACCCTTGGGATGTTTGGATGTGGTTTGGAGGTTTCACGGTCCATTCTGCAACTTCGCATTGCGCTGTATTCGTACGGATCCTGAAAACCTCATGCAGTCTATAGATCTAATCTAGTGGATGAAGTATTGCAATTCAGATCTACTTTAAAGGGGTCTTTAAGAAAAAATTTATCACTTTTATTCAGTTCATGTATTAAGATTAAAACCATATTCACAAGTATTCAATAATCAATGTGCATAAACCAAAACAGTCTTATTAACCATATAAAATTCCAGATTCGCGATAATTCAAAGATCACAAATAGTTTTCAGAATGAACTTATATTTATTTCCACTTAACCCCAATACATCCAGATCCGCCCTGCGCACTCAGCTACAGGGGTCCGTGCACACAACTGCAGACTCTTCGAGGCCTCTATGCACACAACTGCAAAGCCTCTATCCTCTACCCAAACCCTCGACTCGAACTTACAGACGCTTTCAGACTGCTTCTAACACCCCATTACAATTCAGCTCCAAGATCATGCCCTAAAAAGAACTGCCTTTCCCTCATAGAACCGCACTCTATTTATACCTATCTATGGTCTGTGGCTAACTTACTTCATATTATTTTATATTATTTTTCAGGCAGACAACCCTCTGACTTGGTCCTTTACATTTCGCGCTCCACATATTTCGGAGGTTTACAATATTTTTATCCTAATTTCTAGGCTATCAGACCAAAAACTGTTACGTGGGACCTCCACTACCCAATAGTCCCCCAACACAATCATCATGACTCATCCCAAGTCACTCATTGGTGCGGCGAGACACGTTGTTGTGGCTTCGCGGTTCACCTCCCTCTGAGTGACACTCATAGTCCTACTACTTCTTCGTTGTCTCCTACAATGCTTCATCTAGCTCCTACTTCAATGTTTTTTCCACTTCTTGTGACCGATGCTGCTCATTCTACTCTTCTCGGTTCACACAGAACACCCCCTCATCGTGTTTTAGCTCAAGCGGGGAAGCTATGTACATAACCTACTTATACCACCATAGCCACTTCCAACCCTCATATCCGCTCTTCGCCCTATTTACTACAACTTGTGTTGCATTTTTTCAAGACTGTTATTGTTGTCCATGAGATCCCACTCCTTAATTTCTTTTAGAGATGCCTTAGTAACATCATTTCCACCAGTGGTCTCCATTTTCCCATTCTTTTTCTGAATTGTTATGGTTCACTGACCTACCCATGGTTGGGGTGATGGCATCCGGACCAATTCTACTTCGTGTCTCCACTTTTCTGTTACATCCCCTACTATTGACGCAGTAGGCTGCGGAATGCCCACGGCTGTCAACAACATGCTCCTTAGATAGTCCTGCTGCTCCATTGGCCATATCACCACCCTTAGGCTTATTCCTTGTGCAGAGATACTAACTAGATGCATAACAATACTTAGCATACCCTTTGTGGAGGTGTAGTTTGCTCGATGGATGCCCCTCAGTGATTTATAAGCAATTCATATTTCAAATTCCCTGATTCCCAGCTGTTCTAGCATCCCCATGGAAAGTCTGTGGTAGCTCGTGCCATGTTTGGCTCATACTACTCCTCTTAATTTACCATTGCATGCTCCCTTTCACCATAATGCAAACTTATTTTCATGAATAGTGACACGAACGGTCACCTATGCTTGGAGCAATGCAGCAGTGTGCTTCTGACCGCGCAACTAAAATCTAGATGATGAGCCAGATCGATGCGTATCCTAGCACTCGCACCTCTTTCTCGCAGACTACTTTACCATCTCTTTCTCTCTTTCAACTAGACGAACCTCGAACGGTTAGTCAAGAGGCCAACTCGCCCATATAGAGCTTCAAGAGACTGCCATTCACTCGGCCTGGAAAGGGGTCCCCATTGAATTTGGCACACTGAACCACGCCCCCATTGGTAACTTCTTTGATGATATATGGTCCCAACTAATGCATTCGGAGTTTTCCAGGGAAGTTCTCAAATTTACTGTCATATAACAAGACTAGATCATTCTCCTTGAAAGTGCACACCTTAATATGGTGATCATGCCATGATTTTTCATGCTATTTTTGTACTTTCTAATGGAATCCAACCAAAAATTATTCCTCCTCGAGTTCTTTGAGCTACGTGAGCCTTTCCTTCAAAGCATTGTGGTCTGCCATACCTGTGATTGTCACGATCCACAGACTAGGTACAATATATTCCATAGGCATAATAGCCTCCTGGCCATAGACTAACTGAAAAGGTGCCTGGCCCATCAACTTCTTACACATGGTGCAATATGCCCATAACACAATAGGGATACATAAGTCCCAGTCATTTCGTCGCACATTATAGACCTTGGTCAACGCAGTCACTAATATTTTGTTAAATGCCTCAATGGTCCCATTGCCTTGTGAGTGGTATGACGTACTTTATTGGTGATATATCTAGAATTCCTCAGTGAGTGTGTTGATTGTTTCATTCAGATAATGCATCCCTAGTCACTCATGAGAATTTTGGGACATCCAAACCTTGTGAGTACGTTCTCGAACAAAAACTTCATAGCTTTTGCAACCGTGCAATCTTTAACCGGCTATGCTTCGGCCCATCGGGTCAAATACTCTGTCGCAGTGATGATATAATGTGCGCCCATTTTCCCTCGCAGCTCGATAGTTCCGACAAAGTTGACTGCCCACTTCCTGAAGGGTTGCAGCATCATCTATGGCTGGAGTGGCATTTCATCTCTCCATGATGGTTTCCCCATCCATTGACATACGTCGCAGGCTCGACAATGTGCTTTTCAATCTTGATGTAGAGTGGTCCACCATAATCCTATGCAAAGGATCTTCTGAGCTGTGGCGCGATCTACATAATGTCCACAAGCAACTCCCCCATGTGCTTCAACTAGGATCTATCCTCGTTCAAACTTCAGGACATATCAGCGCAATATCTCATCATTTCCCATTTTGTAGAAGTGTTCTGCAATCATGATGAATTATGCTGCACGTATCATCAATTCCTTCTTCTGCTGAATGGAGTATCCTTGCAGCGTGGTTCCTGTAGTTAAGAAATGGATTATAACTTCAAAGTGGCCAACTGCTATGCACACCGCATATAGTTGAGCATCCGGAAGTTCGTCATCTAAATTTGTGGGTTCTTCATTGGTCTCAATTCGAGACAGGTAATTTGGGCCTGTATTTAAACATCTCGATTTGACAACGACCTCAAAGTCATACTCCTGGAATAACAGTAACCATCTACAAATACGGCCCCCCAACACAGGCCTATTCACTAGGTATTTTAACATCGAGTGGTCGGTGTACATCTTAAAGTGGCCTCCATGTAGATAGTGGCAGAATTTTTGAAGCGTGTATACCATCGCTAATCCCTCGTGCTCAGTAGTGGAGTAGTTATTCTCAACTTTTGATAACCGGTGACTTGCAAATGAAATCGGGTGGTCAATTCCCTCTGCTCATGGTTGAGTAAGTACCGCCCCTAATGTGATACATGATGTGTCAACATGCACATGAAATTCAACATCTTGTTAGTGTCAGTCTTTCTAGCCTTCCTCCAGTGATCAAACGTGCTCTTACAAAGTGATTTTAAGGTGTCAAGGTCAAATTTTGTCATTTCAGTGAGTCTTCAAGCAAAATTTGGTCATTGGGTATTAGGTCTAGGGTTTGCTTTTACTCCTTCCAAAGTTGTCCAAATTTCGGTCCGTGTCACCATTCAGATGATTGTATCATCATTCAAAGGGTTGTCATCATCATATCAGGTTCCATTGGGTCATTTTACACCTTGTTCATGCTTCAGTTGCGCCTAGGTAAGGTCATTTTCCTCTCCTAGGGTTTTGGAGGTAATTTCTCTTGGATGGCCAAATCATCGAAAAAATTTGTATCCTGATGTTCATACACCTTCCCCTATCCTTAATGTACCTTATTAAACACTTCCCATCACTGAGATTCCCAAATTCCTCAGTTTTGCACAAACCCTAGTTTCTTGCCACAACTTGGCAATTTTCTAGACTAGGCCTGTGTTTTTCCCTTTTTGATGCCTTTCCCTCACTCAATCTCTGAGATTCCAATTTCCCCTGCTTCCTAACATCCCTCCCTACTTCCCAAAATTTTCTCAGGAATTTAGAAGCCCCTTATCCCCTTAATTTCACTTCATTTCGACAAAATCCCTTGTTTCACACATCAGGACAGGTTTCACTCAAATGATGTTTGTGAGCAATAAAAGATGAATTTTGGAAACTTGAGAGAGGTTTTTGTACAAAACAGGCCAAGGAAGAAAACCCTCCTTCACTTTTTACACGGGTGTCATGGTTTTATAAAAATGTCAAAAACACCATCGCCTCAAGAGAATTCAATGTACCTCTAAAGTGACCTTGGGAAAATCACGTTTTCTCCTAGCTTGGTTGGCCAAATGACTTTCTTGATAGGTCCAAAGCTAACTAGAGACAAATATCTTTCCAATGAGCTATTATGAGCTCAATTTGGAGTTGAGGAAGGCATTCCAAAGTTGATTGCAACAGCACTCTGCCTTGAGGCAGCCTCATTTGGCACATTTTTACCAGTCTTGGGAGATTTAATTTTTGACAAGGAAAATGAACTCCAAATTGAAAAATTCTAGTTTGCTTGGAAATTATACTCAAAGGCCTTTCCAACGAGCTATCTTGCACCCAATTTTGACACCGGGAAGGCCTCCAAAAGTCTCCTGTAAAAAGGCACTATGCACAGGGCTATATGCGTCGCGCCTTCCTGATGCACCGCGCTAGTGTATTTTTGCACTATGTTTTGATGTCTGATGCGTCGCGTGCCCCTGATGCGCTGCGTGCCTAGTTCAATGCGCCGAGCCATCAAAAACTTCACAAACTTGCTCCAAATCGCCCGAAACCTGTGGATCATCACTTGTTCAAGTAGGTTAACCCTCTGATTATTTCTTTTCATCCAAATTTGATGATGGTTTGATGGTGTTTGTGTATGGTGAGTGTTCAAAAGAAAGCAAACCCTACCTTTGAAATTTCTCAAAGCGAATTGCTGCATAGGGTTTTAAACTGTTGTTTTGTTACCAAGTCCATCCTTTATTCCCTCACCGCTCCCTTATTCCATTTTTCTCTTGAATTCCCAAACCCTAGCTACACATTCCTAAACCCTAATCATTATCCCAAAACCTAAATCCTATTCCTTAAACCCCTTATTCCCCCATATCCAAAAATGACATCAAGGTTGTCTTTTCCAATGAAGCAAGGAAATCAATTTTAATCAAACACCATCCTCTGTTATTCAAAGAAATGATCCATTGTTGACAAAGGCACCTTCAGCTACGAATCAGTTGCATGTACAACTAAGAAATCAGTTTGAGGCACGAAATCAAAGCTTGATGCAAACACAATCAGGCAATCAAATGCAATCTCCATCTGGTTCACATGTAGAGTTAGCTAGTCAGGGGTAGTCACAAAGTAATAACCAATTTCTTTCTCAATTCACACAACAGGCACACTCATCTTTCAAGGATAGCCTTTAGGCCAGGTATTCCAAAACAGATTAATTATCACCCTTCAAATCAAAGTGATATCTCAGTCAAGCACCTTGAATCGAAGGGGGTAGAAAAGTTTGCTAGGCACTCTACAAAGTGAGATGAGTAATATGAGGTCAAAGAGACTGCTAAACAGGGCCGATAGGGACAAAGCATTGCTGAGACACATGGCTTTCCACTACATGGCGCGGAACAAGGTCTGCAAGGCACAGATAAGGAATCTAAAGGCAAAATTGAAGAAGGCAATCAAAAATCAAAAAGGGAAAAAAGTGCACGATCGACTCCAAATCTTGGCCGAAGCATCTTTGGCTGAGCATGGTACTTTATTGGGGACCCCCAGCCCAAATTTCAAGAAATTTGGAGAAAATTTTGTCAATTTTGAAATTTTTGGTTAAAAACAGGTTTTTTGCCTCAACGCGTAGCGCGTCGTGCGCGACCCATACGATTGGGAGATACAAATCACAAATGGTTTGCATTTTTAGATTTTTCATGATGAAATATACATGCTCAATTATGGCCAAGGCATTTCATCAAGGTTTCAGTCCCCAAAAGGTAAAAAAACATGCAAAAAATGACCTCACTGCCCCTTTTTGGACACACAGGAAGCAGTCTTGGGAGAATGCACTTTTGGAGGGGAAAATGGACACCAAATTGGAAAATTCCACTTGGGTTGGAAGGTAGACATCCAGATATTTCCAACGAGCTATCGTGAGTTCAATTTGGATGCCGGGAAGTGCCCCAAAAGTAGGTGGAAAGGCGCACGGCGCACAGGGTTTCTCAGCACAGTTTTCACCTTTCAGCTCAGGATTTCGGCTAGTTTTCACCAGTTTCACTCCTTGATGTGATTTTTGACCAAGCATGATGTAATTTTATGTATGTAAGATACATGGCACTTATTTATCTCCTTTTATATGATTCATTCACAAAATTACCAAGAAATTTAATGAATGAATCAGTTTCCTAGCATATAGGGGTTAGTTGTTTGACTACCTAGATTTCAGTTCCTTGTTTATAATTGGTTGAAATTGCTCCTAGAAGGAGGATCTCGACCCCTAGAGTCTAGGGAATGGGTTGGCATGGTCTATATTATGTATTTTCTAAATCATTTTCATGGGTTTACTTTTGGGAAAGCTTTGAGACTCTATTGTACATTTTACTTCAGCATTTTGGTAAAGGAAAGACCAGGGTTTTGTAGCACTTTTTTGAATTCATGTGGCTTTATGTCTTGATAGTGTGCTTCTTTCAGTACTTGTAAGTTGTTATGTGTATCATTTTCCTTCTCTCATCTTCTGCAATTGAACAAATGAAGTGTTAAGGTAGAATTCATAATTTGTATGCTATGCCTTTAAGTTTGTTTGATCTTCCATGTTTTCATCTGTTTAAGGAGAATTCTTGAGATTTCCTTGCTCTCCTTAGCTCCTCGGCGGTCTCATCTACTCATCTCATTTGCTTTTAACGCATCAAAACAATTGCCTACCTTGCTCCAATCAGACCTCTGCAGAAACTGTGTCTCATCCCCGCACCCAAAATTGCCTTTCCCTTTGATTCAATAAAAACCCTAAAATCAGCTTTAAACCCCTGCACTTAATACCTAGCCTAAGATTAGTTACAATTTCAGTCATCTCGAGCCTCATTGATTGTATTTTCTGAGATTTACCCGGAGAGAGCCCTCTCCTGTCCTTGTAGGGCTAGCTACGAGGCTGAGCATGGTTTGATGTTGCCTTGAGTTTTTCCTTCCTCAGCCTGAGGCAAATTTGAGCATTAACATAGTGGCGACCACACTGGGGAAACGAAAATGGTTTGCATGTTGATGTTATTTGTTTTACAGCTACGGACGGAGCCTGAAGTTATGCTAGGTAGCCTTCGAAACACTTTTGCTTTGCATTAGCAGAAGTAGATAAACGCTGCTTCAGTCAATCTCTGGTCTAGCTTGTAAACATGACATCTAACTTGTTAATTACCCAAGCACATGTATCAAGTTCAGATCTGATTGTTGATGGTGGACAACAATCAGACACTGGCAAGGTTGAAATCATTCACCTGGCAACTCTAAATCATTTTCGAGATCAAATCCAAAGACTCCACTGGAGGATGATCCCGACCAACAAAAACATGAAAAGACAACATGGACAGATCAGGTATTCAAGTTGGAATTTCATCCAAGACATTTTGTTCTTTGTCATAAACTATTTCTTCTCTTTTCCCAAGAATTATAAGAAGGCTTTTCAAAGTATACTATGCTTGCGAAAAGATCCTTGACTTGTAGTTGATTCTTTCCCTTTGAAGATTGTGAATACCAAAAATTTGCATGCCTTTAAGCTTGATCAGGATCCTTTTTCCGAATTTTGTGATGACCATCTTCAAATTGATGAATCTCAAGAGACCAAGACTGATTCTATGCTTGTTGTACATACCCCTACACCTTGTAAAATTCCAGATCAGTATAAACCTCTTGTTTTACATTCGGTTCTTCATGCTTTCCCCAAAAACTATGATCTATACTTGCCGAGGTTTGACGGTGAATGTAAGAATGTCAACGCTGAGCAACATGTGCAGAATTTTGAGTCCTTTCTTGATCTTTTTGAAGTTGATGAAGAAGATGTTAGTATTAGGATTTTTTCTCTTTCTTTGCAAGTCAAAGTGAAGAGTTGGTTCAAATCCCTACCTGATGCAAGCATCTCAGATTTCCGGCAGTTCGTCAAAGTTTTTCTCGACCAGTGGATGATCTGGCAGAACCTTTTCTTGATTGAAGGAGAGTATAACCAGCTGAAAAGACTACCAGGGGAGACAGTACAACAGTTTTCGGCCAGATTTAATCAATTTTATTATTCAATGCCAGTTAGGATAAGGCCTACTCCTAGATTTTCTCTCTTGCACTATCCAGGTGCCTTTGATTCGGAGATGGAGTTTCAACTGAGAGAAAGAAATATTGCAACACTTCACGAGATGCAAAACAGTGCAGTAAATGTAGAGGCTCACTTGTTGATCCAACGGGCAAGATTGAAAGAAGAAGAGATGAAAAACATAGATCTAGCCAAGTCAATATCTCTAGACGTGAAGCTTGATGTTTTGGCAAGTACAGTGGAAGAGATGATGCAAAGAATCACCGCAAGGATTGATTATGATGTTCAAGCCCATCACTCGCTGATTGAAGAAGAATAAGCTGCTGCTCCAAAACATTTTGTTTCTTATCCCAATTGTTATAGATCTGATAATGATTGTCTTATTAATCATCTTGGAGAAGAGAGAACTGTTGATATGACATGTATGCTTGATGACATGTTTTATACTGATGATTTGCCTCAATTTGATCAGTATGACGATAATTATGTTCTCCAAACAGAAGCTAATCTTGCAGACAAATCAGCAGCTCATTTGTGGGCAGAGGAAGTTCATTTTCAACAGCTCGAATACAATGTTTAGCCATAACATATCAGCTATGACAGTGACGACGAAAGTGCAACAAATTTTCAAGTAAGTGAAGGATCTTAGCCTTTTTTTTTTGAGTCATGTCAGTTCATCAGAGACAACTTCCATGCAATCAGAAATCAGTTGTCAACAAGTCTTGATTCGGACCATCTTGAGAGCAATGAAAACTTTGTTCCAGACTTCTCATATTCAGCTTTGCAGTCCCCGAATGCCATTGATTGTCAAGTTGCAGATGAAAGAATGGAAGCTGACATATTTGATCAAATGATACAAGAAGGTTCCCTACCTTTCTGTTTTGAATCATTTCAACTTTTGAAGGGAAATTTGCATAGTACATCTTCAGTGAAAAATGAGCAGCATGTAGGTAATCATGTAATCACATTGGAACCAATAGAAAATGGGTTTCATCAGTCTTTTGAAGTTTTTCATGATCCAATAGCTGATGTTTTGGATGAGGTTTGCAGTCAAAGTATTTCTCCATTGACTATATGTGAGCTTGAAACATGTATTGATACAAACTTGATCCAACAGTTGGTTTCTTTGTCATTTTCAGTAGGGGTCTTGTCACAAGTCTCAGATCAAAGTTTGGTTTTATGGTATGAGGAAAAGAGAAGTAATCCATTGGATGAGCTAAGTTCCAGTGTGCTTGAATTTCAAGATCCTTATGCAGTGTTTTTGGAGGCGGATAGAGAATCCATAGCATTCAGCGGATCTGTTTCCAAGTTGTTATGGGAGTTTCCTTTCAGTAGTTCTCTCTTGTTGTTCATAAGCGAGCACTTGCGGAGAATTCAAACAACAGACAGGATACTTACTTGGTTGCATTGGTTGTTTCATTTCACTTGATCAGGTGATGAATGAAACTGTTAGAGTAGGTTTTGATGAATAAGCTTAACCTTGAGCATCATTTCCAGTTTGTCGGTTGTGTTTAAGTATCGAGTCAGTTTTTAGTCGAGTGAGACTCAATTTTTGTTGTCAAGTCATCAGTTTTTAGTCATGCATTTCAGCTTGAGTTTTTGACTCCATTGCCCAATGGACGAAGGCACTGTCTGCTCTCCCAAAGATCTGCTGTTCTTGGAACCTCCAAGGAGCTACCATCCCCATTGGAGCCAATGTTAGTGTCAGTATTTCCAGCCTTCCTCCAGTGATCAAACGTTCTCTTACAAAGTGATTTGAAGGTGTCAAGATCAAATTTTGTCATTTCAGTGAGTCTTCAAGCAAAATTTGGTCATTAGGTATTAGGTCTAGGGTTTGCTTTTACTCCTTCCAAAGTTGTCCAAATGTTGGTCCGTGTCACTATTCAGATGATTTTATCATCATTCAAAGGGTTTTCATCATCATATCAGGTTCCATTGGGTCATTTTACACCTTGTTCATGCTTCAGTTGGGCCTAGGTAAGGTCATTTCCCTCTCCTAGCGTTTTGGAGGTAATTTCTCTTGGATGGCCAAATCATCGAAAAAATGTGTATCCTACTGTTCATACACCTTCCCCTATCCTTAATGTACCTTATTAAACACTTCCCATCACTGAGATTCCCCAAATTCCTCATTTTTGCACAAACCCTAGTTTCTTGCCACAACTTGGCAATTTTCTAGGCTAGGCATGTGTTTTGCCCTTTTGGACCCCTTCCCCTCACTCGATCTCTGAGATTACAATTTCCTCTGCTTCTTAACATCCCTCCCTACTTCCAAAAATTTTCTCAGGAATTTATAAGCCCCATATACCCTTCATTTTGCTTCATTTCGACAAAATCCCTTGTTTCACACATTAGGATAGGTTTCACTCAAATGATGTTTTTGAGAAATAAAATATGAATTTTGGAAAACTGAGAGAGGATTTTTTCTAAAACATGCCAAGGAAGGAAAACCTCCTTCACGTTTTACACATGTGTCATGGTTTTAGAGAAATGTCAAAAATACCATCGCCTCAGGAGAATTGAATGTACCTCTGAAGTGACCTTGGGAAAATCAAGTTTTCTCCTAGCTTGGTTGGCCAAATGACTTGCTTGATAAGTTAAAAGATAACTAGACACACAGAGATTTCCAATGAGCTATTATGAACTCAATTTGGAGTTGAGGAAGGCATTCAAAAGTTGACTGCAATAGCACTCTGCCTTGAGGCAGCCTCATTTGGCACATTTTGACCAGTCTTGGGAGATTTAATTTTTGACAAGGCAAATGAACTCTAAATTGAAAAATTCCAATTGGGTTGGAAAGTAGACTCAAAGAAATTTCCAAAGAGCTATCTTGCACCCAATTTAGACATCGGAAAGGCCTTCAAAAGTCTCCTGTAAAAAGGCGCTACGCACAGGGCTATATGCGCCGTGCCTTCTTGATGCGTCGCGCCAGTGTATTTTTGCACTATGTTTTGCTGTCTGATGTGCCACGCACCCCTGATGCACTGCGCGCCTAGTTCAATGCACTGAGCCATCAAAAACTTCACAAACTTGCTCCAAATTTCCCGAAACCTATGGATCATCACTTGTTCAAGTAGGTTAACCCTCTGATTATTGCTTTTCATCCAAATTTGATGATGGTTTGATGGTGTTTGTGTATGGTGAGTGTTCAAAAGAAAGCAAACCATACCTTTTAAATTTCTCAAAGAAAATTGATGCCTAGGGTTTCAAACTGTTGTTTTGTTACCAAGTCCATCCTTTATTCCCTCACCGCTCCCTTATTCCATTTTTCTCTTGATTCCCAAACCCTAGCTACACATTCCTAAACCCTAATCATTATCCCAAAATCTAAATCTTATTCCTTAAACCCCTTATTCCCCCATATCCAAAAATGACATCAAGGTTGTCTTTGCCAATGAAGCAAGGAAATCAATTTTAATCAAACACCATCCTCTGTTCTTAAAAGCAATGATCCATTGTTGACAAAGGCACCTTCAGCTACGAATCAGTTGCATGTACAGCTAAGAAATCAGTTTGACGCACGAAATCAAAGCTTGATGCAAACACAATCAGGCAATCAAATGCAATCTCCATTTGGTTCACATGTAGACTTAGCTAGTTAGGGGCAGTCACAAAGTAATAACCAATTTCTTACTGAATTCACACAACAGGACACTCATCTTTCAAGGACAGCCTTTAGGCCAGGTATTCCAAAACAGATTAAATTATTATCAGCCTTCAAATCAAAGTGATATCTCAGTCAAGCTCCTTGAATCGAAGGGGGCAGAAAAGTTTGCTAGGCACTCTACAAAGTGAGATGAGTAATATGAGGTCAAAGAGACTGCTAAACAGGGCCGATAGGGACAAAGCATTGCTGAGACACATGGATTTCCACTACATGGCGTGGAACAATGTCTGCGAGGCACGGATAAGGAATCTAAAGGAAAAATT
>Ga0115851_101029_pt1 | contig 14147 bp, 16 predicted proteins | sample InSIn2gowninarea_FD_83865 | JGI IMG/M metagenome (GOLD analysis project Ga0115851, IMG submission 83865)
TGATTGTCTTGCACGTCAAGGCAATGGCCAAGAAGGTTGATGAGATCATGACGGACGAGCGCTTCCAGAAAGGCTCAAGAGAAGCGACGAGTAAGTACCATCATATATTTCCGGAACCCACTGACTGCCTCTATGCTAACACAAACCACAGACGAGTGGCTCAATGCCTACACAGAGGCCAACCCCATTCGCAGCATGTACGCCTTCTGCATCAACCCCAAGTATCCCGGCTACTTCGACCTCTGCTTCAAAGCTGGTGCTTCCGCAAAGGTCGCGGCCTGGCCTGTCAAGGTTATCCCCAACGCTTTCGAGCTCCAGCGTCACCCTTACCCCGATATGCGCGCTCTGAAGAACGGCTTCAAGCTCTTATTCTCAAAGGCATCTGGCGTGGCTAAGCGATAGAAGACTGCAGTCACTGGACCTCTACCTGACCACGAGTTCATGGATGACGAGTGGGCTGACCGTGCACTCAGAGCAAGGAGAAGAGGTAAAGAAGTTATCGAGAAAGTTGCAGGATTGATTGCCGAGGAGACTCATCAAAGAATTTGTGATGAGGTCGCGAACGATTGGCTCCTCAAGACATATTCAAATCAGAGGCTTAGGATTGACAAGAACACAGAAAGAACAAGGGCAAATTTCCTCCCTTGAAAAGAGGAAAGGATGGATGTATTCATAGAAAAAGTAATTCGAGACGCCTAAAGAAGTTTCTATTCTCATTCTTCTGCTTGTGGTCTCCTTTCTGGGATGTGAGGATATGGCAACACCGTAAGTTAAAGGCTACTTGCTTCATTAGGTAACTCTTATGACACCTAGTCATCCATGTTCATTTGACTTCAGCACCGATATCTGTAGCACAGAATACGTATGCATGAGATCTCCTTAGTATACAACATCCTGGTCAAGAGCATGTGACACCGCCAGCGAGACGCTATGGGAATGAACGAGAAGTGCTCAGCTCAACCACATCCTGAACTTATATAAGGACGTCTTGTCTGGGTTGAACATCAACTTACCACGCCTCGCAGAGATCCTAAACATGGGGATTCCTCTCGGACTGGAGCACAGGGGTTCCGTTCCTCAATAGCGGCAAGGAAGTAGATGTCGTCAGAAGCACCATCATCAATAGCAAAGATGGTGCATGGGTCTGTATCCTTGCAACCTCTTACACTCTCCCACGGGAGTATGTGGTACTGAAACATTTCAAGATTGCTGGAAATACCAAAAAGGAGAGGAGACAAGAACAAGGAGTTAGTGACCTAGTGACTTATGTACCTCTGGTCGTAGTTCTAGGACGAGTAGGAAAAAGAGCAACGGCTGCCAATCCTTCCTTTCCTTCTTTGATGTGGTCGTAAGCAGCTCTTGCAAGCTGAACAACTAGCATCAAGGTCTTGCCGACACCCAATGGGCCCATGACAAGCCAGTTCTCTTTCTCTTGCTCTTTATACCAGTCGAGCTGAATGCACCTTCCCTAGAGTCATTTTTCAAAGTGAAAGAGGTGAAAGAAGTCATACTATCCTGTTCAGCTCATGTGATTGAAGCACTGTGTTAGTGATCTGAAGACCTATATAACTTCTCAACAACCTCGAGTCTAGTGATCACGTTCACAAGCTCAAAAGCTCCACTGAATCCACTATAAAACCACGTTTCCCAGCGCTCAGTGGGATCACATCTTGAACTCTCAGGATGACGGTCTCACCAAGGAATGGCGCCCAAAGATCCAGGATTTGCACTCTTGATGGTCGATGAACAGTACAAAGTCGGTGGATCGTACAAGGACCGGAAGGAAACTGCATAGGTTGGTGACTTTGCAACCTCCTTACACTTCTCTTTGATACAGGGGAAGAACATGGTGTTGAATGATATCAAGAACTCTACCTAGAGGGAAGAGGAGAGTTGGAGCAAGATTGAGGGGTCGGTGGGTTCCGGAAATATATGATGGTACTTACTCGTCGCTTCTCTTGAGCCTTTCTGGAAGCGCTCGTCCGTCATGATCTCATCAACCTTCTTGGCCATTGCCTTGACGTGCAAGACAATCAACTCATCAAGATCTGAGTATGTGTATTTGCCGCCAACCTTGAGAGTTCTACCTACAGAGAACTCGTTCTCCTTGTCAAGCTCCAGCACATCAATGTGTTGGAAGACATTTTCTGAAACTTTCCATGTGACAGCCAAATGGTCGAGCCCTTTTGATGATGGTCTGATGACAACATCGCCCTGTGCTTGTGAACCCAGGTACTCTTCGGCCTGAGCTGAATTGAATGGTCTGAACAGAGGGTGCTTGATAACACGTTGGGCTCTACCAGTCTTGGCGTCCTTCTCGAGCAAAGCCTCCTTCTTGTCCTGAGCTTCTTGTTGCTCGTCCCATTGTCCAGGCTCGTGGTCGAACTCGCGACGGAAAGGCTCCCGCAGGTCGTCTTCTCTGAGCGAGAGTTTTGCCGTGAAGCGCTTGGGTTCAATTTCAAGGAGTTTGGCCTGAACAGTCTGGTGGGTCTGCCAGACATGACGAGGCTCTGCGCCACCATTGCCGACACCAGCAGGGAAGTCTTGCTCGTTGACGGTTCCGTCGATACCACAATCCAGCTTGACATCAATGTGATCAGGGAAGGTGCGCTTGATCGAAACAGGCACGACCATACCTGCAGTCAGCGATTCCTTGGTCTCTCCGGTCAGCATGGTGAAAACCTCGTCCGTTGACAGCAAGTAGAAGCTGCGACGAAGTTCCTCGTAAGGTTGTTGCAATTCACCACGAATAAGCTCCAGAGTAGCCTTCTTCTTGAGACCAATCTTGCGAAGAATTTCCTCAGCGTAGTCGTCAAGCACAAGATCGTTGAGCTTGTCTTGGGCATCATCCTTAATAAGTTTGCGAACAACGGCATTGGGACCAGCCTCATCAATCTCGGCCTTGACATCCTCTTCATCCATGTCGAGAGTATCAGCCACAATTTTTCTCGCCGTTTCATAGTCTTCAGGATGCACACGGGTGTTGTCCAGGTAGTCAGAGTCCGGCTCGGAATCATCATAGTTGATGTACAGGAAGCTGGCGCAGTTTTCGAAAACCTTGGCGCCGACAGCTGCTCTTCTGCTGCGGTCGGATCCAACAGCAAGTTCATATCGAGTGTTGAGGTCACCCCCGTTTGAGTTGATGACCTTGAGAATATGTGCTGCTTTGCGAGGGCCCAGACCCGAAACATACTGTAGAAGATTGGCAGTGTATGAGTCGGAGACGGCTTCGTTGACGTCGACACCGACCAGGTTCACGGTTTCGATCATGGCCATTTCCAGATGCTTCAAGACCTTTTCTTGAGGGATGAGTGTTTGATTTGAGGTGAAGGAAATTGATGTGATGTCGCGGCCAAGAGCAGCATATTCCTTGAGAGGACTTTGCATGTATCTTGCAAGGGCGATACAGTATCTGGTAAGCGGAGGAACAGTGGGGTGCTCAGCAGTGGCGCGATCGCTGGTGTAGTAAAGGCGGGCAACTTCGTCGTTGGTGATGACAATGTCGAGCTTGTCGCTCTGTTCCGAGCCATCTTCCTCTTCATATGGTGTACCTCGTAGATCATTGCTCTCGATGATTTCTTGGAGATCCTTGTACAGTCTGCGGGTTTCGACAGAGAAGCCAGAAACGGCAACGACATCAGGCTTGCGACGCTCAACAAGGTCGACGAATGCTCCTACATCAGGTCCATCAGGCAGGAACTTCTCCTTATTACCCATGCGAATGTCGACGAACTTGCCATTCTCAAGCACACGGCCGTTCTCGTCGACGTAAGCCCAGCAGATAGCATCATTGCGCTTGCCTGCACCGTTGGACAAGGCCAGTACACGAGGAGTAGTACCAAGAACCATGCCGCGAGGCTTGTAAGGAGCCTGGTCGAGCTTGTTGGCATATTCCTCTCTGCAAGCGCGAGCAATTTGAGCCTCACATTCTGTCTTCAGGTTCTCTTTCACACCCTTGACAATTGTGCGAGTGAGCTTCTCCAAGGCCATATCCAAGACTTCTCTGCGCAGAGCGTTCCAGGCATCGGCGAGCTCACTGAAGTTGTCTGACATGATGTTCTTGTAGAGACTGTCCTTGAACCTGTCCCAGACCTCCATGCGAACACGAACCTCAACAAGACCCTCGTCTTCGGCCTTCAGCATGCGCAAGAACAGCTCGGGTTTAGCGACAATCGATCTTAGGTCCTTTCCACGAAGATACTTGAACTCGTAGTATGGGTGCTCCTCATCAATTCTCTTCAAGCCTTTTTCGGTACGGAAACAGTCGAAGACACCATCCATGTAGAAGTTTTGACGCAAAAGCTTGCGCATGCGGGGACTTTGAGCGAGCTCTTCGGCGAACATGGCCTTTGCAGCAGCAAGAAGCTGTTGGCTGTTGGAGTACTCTGCTCCGTCAACCAGCTTGTCGGCCATGTCATCAGGTCTCTCGGTGGGATCCTCAGTGTACTGCCTTGTGCCAACCTTGAGAGCGTTTTGCGCCAGAGCATCTGCAGAAATGCCAAATGCTCTGACCATGTGGTATGCTTGTCCAGCGCGAACCTTGTCCCAGATATTGCGTGTTCCTCTTGCTCGCTTCTGTGTGCCATTGGTTTCTGCGTCGTACACAGTCGTATCCTTGAGTTGGGCGGCGTATTGGAAGTGGAGATAATCCTGGACATCCTGTAGCTCCTCCATAGTGACGGCGGCAGGGATCATGTCGTTGAAGATCTCGTCGTTCGAATCAGTCATGGCTTCGCGGATACTCTCGATCGATCTTGACAGAGCTTCGCGCTTCTCAACAAATGCACGGTACTTGAGGTCCAGTTCGTAGATCTCCCACAAATCGCTGTTTTGCAACAATCTCGAAGCCTTGATCTCGTGTTCAGGAGCATCCGGGTCGTTGGGGTTAGGGGACAGAGGAACGCGCTCCTCGTGGATGAGGTAGTCCTTACGGTTGTGAAGAATGAAGGGGATTTCGAGATCCTCGACATTCATGAATCGCAAGACATGACCAACGACCTCACGGAAGGGCTCAACCAGATCGCGGTCCAGACGCTTCTTGGGAAGCAAGAAGTTGGAGATCCAGTGTGTCTCTTCTTGCATGCGAGCATTCATTTCCTCGGGTGACAATTCCATCTCCCTGAAGGGCTGGCGGGCGATCTGGTAACGTTCGGGGACATCGTTGTTGCGGATGATGTTATCAGCCTCTGTCAACATTCTGTCGGCCAGTTGCGAAGGCTCGAAGACATCCTTGAGCTCTAGCGGCTTGTCCAGACCTTCTTGGTTCTCATCGCCCTCCTCTTGCAATTGTAGAGCCCAGTCGTACTCGGTACCGTCACCGAAAGCGGCCATCATGTCTTCCTGAGCTGACTCATCCAGGCCACTCTGCATGCGCAGAGGGTCGACATAGCCTCTACCGGGTCGTCGCACCTCGGCAGCATCGCGCATTGCCTCGCGCTCCTCGTCGGGGAATTCGTCCTCTTCAATAAAGTCGGCGAATTCGTCGGCATAGGCTCTAGGTTCGCGGCCGTAGGCCCTACCATCAGCGTCGGCCATCTCCTCATCGTCACTAAAGATGTCGTCGATGCCGCGCGCTTCGTTGCGATCCCGGTCCTCGCGATGACCACGCTTCAAGCGCTTGAACTTGCTCTTCTGGGCGTGTTAGTAGAAGGGGTGGTGGTGTGGAGTGCGGTGGCTAGTTACCTGCTCTTCTTGACGGTGTTGGTAGTCGGGATGTGTTTCACCAATCAAGTCCAGATCTTCTTCATCGAGCAAAGCATCCTCGGCCTCGCGTTCCTCTCTTCGACGCTTCTTTCTCTCGCGACGGCGCTCACGGCGCTCTTCATCGTCTTCTTCATCCTCGTCGACAATGAAACCTTCGCGGATCTGGCTGGATTGTTAGGAGAGAGGCTTCGACGAGTCGTGTGTGTATGCGCACCTCTCTTTCGGCTTCTTCGTCGTCGTCTTCTTCTTCCTCGCTGGAATCATCAACGTTTGCCTTTTGCTTTCTTGGACGCGGTTCTTCCTCGTCGCCCTCAAACTCCTCATCTTCTTCGCTGCCGAGCTCAGCGTCGAGGTCGAACAAGTTGGCTGTCGTCATGGTGGGTACGTGTGCGGTGACTTGATGCAAGCTGTCTGGTCGGAGATACAGGCGCGTGAGTGTTGTTGGTCGTCAATTCGTGGCAGCAGCTGTGCTGGCAGAGGGAGGAGGGAAAGAATAGAGTTGGGCCAGCAAGCGCTTTTATATGTCGACGGGAAGAAAAGTCAAGTGATGTTGATGAACAGACGAGATGCTCCTTCACCTCTACAAGTACAAGTTGCTGGCGTGTCTGCCAGGTCTGGAAACTGCGACTGCCGTCACGGCCTTGGCACCTGCCCCTGGCTGAACTTCGGTGGTTGCAACTGCCCGAGCTTTGCAATAAACCACTTGGATGTGAAAGGCAGTTGAGAGAGAGAAGGTCGCTGGGATTTTCACAAAACAGTTTCTTGCATAACATGATTATCAACTCAACAGGTATATATCCATGAATCAGGAGTAACAAGGCTAGACACACACCGACATAACAAAGAAGCACAATTTGGCCGTGAAAACATGGCTTGGCGGGTTACTTTGATTTGCCAAGGGCGGAAGTTGGGTGCAACAAGGAATAGAAGGTCTGTAGAAGGTCGAAGCAGCGGTTTCAACCACCACGTCGGCCTGTCTCAAGTTTACCCTGCACCGACTGTCTCTCTGCTAGTCCCTTCTCCTGGATGCTTTCTATATAACATGCCATTTATCCGTCACTCTTAATCATCACCCGTCCGTCCTCTTTTCTCGCAATCTCCCACTCTTCTAATCTCCATCCAACAAAGCCGAACTCTGGCCCCACCCGAAAGACACCAGTCCCCTTGTTGACGACGTGCATGCGCCAAACGACCAACATTCACCACTTGATTGTACCTTGCGAACTGCCGCCCAACCTGACTACCGCCCGATCTTAATTAATTCCGCCCACAAGCACAGCCAATCACTTTTCCGACCTAGGGAGTCGACCAAAGCTTGCCGACAAACCAACAAGACAGCTTCGTAGCCAGCTTGAACACAAACTCACACACAACTGCCCGCCATGTCGGACGCCTTCAAGACGAAGACGATGAAGCGAAAGAACGTCAAGGGCCTGGCCCTTAGCGCTCCCGCTCCTCGTCCTGCCCAACCTGTCACACCCAACGGAGAAGCCACCGACGGCCCAGAAACAGGCCGCGCAGACACTCTGGAAATCGGCGTCGAATTCAGGTTAGATCTCAAGAGCGAGGATCTCCAAGTCATCAAAGAGCTGGGAGCAGGCAACGGCGGCACAGTCAGCAAGGTCATGCACACGGCTACAAAGGTCGTCATGGCGCGCAAGATCATCCACGTCGAGGCAAAGAAGGAAATCAGAAAGCGCATCGTACGAGAGCTGCAGATCATGCACGAGTGTAACTCACTCTCCATCGTCTCCTTCTACGGCGCCTTTCTGAACGACATGGGCGATGTTGTCATGTGTATGGAGTACATGGATGTCGGGTGAGTGGTAGAGGACCGTGACGGCGTCGAAGACAAGACTAACAGCATGTGCAGCTCACTGGACAGCATCTCTAAGAACTTTGGTCCCGTGCGAGTCGACGTTCTGGGAAAAATTGCAGAGTCCGTCTTGGGAGGACTCGCATACCTGTACCGTATGCACCGCATCATGCATCGCGACATCAAGCCTTCCAACATCCTGGTCAACAGCAAGGGTCAGATTAAGTTGTGCGACTTTGGCGTTAGCAGTGAGCTTGACAATTCTGTGGCCGATACATTCGTCGGAACAGGCACGTACATGGCGCCCGAGAGAATTCAGGGATCGCCTTACACGGTCAAGTCAGATGTGTGGAGTGTTGGTCTGTCCTTGATGGAGCTTGCTATCGGCAAGTTCCCTTTCCACAGCGAGAATGGCGACGACGACGAGCTGGCCGGCCCTCAGGGTATTCTCGACCTTCTCCAGCAGATCGTGCTGGAGCCTTCACCCAAGCTTCCCAAGAGCGACGCTTTCCCCAAGATTCTGCACGATGTCATCGACAAGTGTCTTATGAAGAACCCTGACGACCGACCTACTCCTGCCGAACTTTTCGAGACCGATCCCTTCTTGCAAGCCGCCAAGCGTACACCAGTCGACCTCGAGGCGTGGGCTGTCAGCATGATGGAGCGCCACAATCGCAAGTCTCACCTTGTGCCACAACTATCTCCTCAAACAAAGCAACTGCTGCGTTCTGGCGGCAGAGAGCCCGAGAACCAACCCAGCCCGCCATCTTCGTCATCTGGCGACATTCCCATCAGCACACAGTCCATGCCGCGTCATTCACAACGCCCGAGCTATCCTATGCGTACCTCAAGTGCCGGTCAGGTACCCATGGCTGCTCAGCAATCCATGAACCTACCCATCCGCCCTGTCCCTCCAGCTGGTTTGACCTCGCAACCTCGCTCTGCTCGCCGCGAGCCTGCATCTATTCCTAGACCTGACTCAGCTTCTCGCTCCACACCCAAACGTACTCCCAATTACGACTACTCAAATTATGATGACATTGTTTCTGGCTACTACGACACCAACAACAAGTTCTAGATGCACCTGCCCGTTCTGTCCATATTGAGAAGCACTGGCGAAAATAGCCCAGGAGTACAGGTCAGACACCATGTGTACCCATAGCATTCGTCATACGACACTTTATCGAGTTGCGGACATGTAACCAGAGACGAGAACCTTACAGAGGTACATGGCACAAACGAATCTCGAGAGCGCGCAGCAGCAGCACCCTACCACCACATCATACTCAGATACCCACGTATTCGCGACAACAGGAAAAGAGGAGGATAGAGAGCAAGACATCACTCAAGCGCAAGAGGGAGTCTAGTCATTGCAAGCATTTCTTCTGTTTTCTTCAGCCTGTTTTTTGACCCTTCACTACTCATTGCACCGGCGTTTTTCTTTTCTTCTCTCGGATGCACATTAAATAGGGTAGGCGTTTTTTTCTTTCAACCATGCGAGCATTTCTTGGAGACCTTCCCTTTTTGGCAACAATGAAACCTTTCTTCGCATCAATTTCTACTATGCTCTTGCAAGTAATATGTTCAGCCTCGAATTGTAGTCCAAGGGCTTCTGACCGAACTGTGTTGTATTGCTTTTCGTTATATCATACTAACATAATGATGCTTGATCGCGTAATGCACCTCCCAACCAACAAACTCCAAAAGACTACATGTATGCCCGAACCCACTTGCCTGTGACTCCACTCCCCCTTAGCCCTGGCCACCGAACCATAGACAACTCCAACATGAGCATGGCCATCGTTCTTCGTTGCTGCCATCTCTTTCATCCAAACATCGACCCATACACCCTTCATGATCATACAAACCATTTCTCCTTGCCATCAATCCCCAACCAATGACCAACAAAACCACAACCCTCATCAATCACCAACGCCAACGCCAGACCCCAAATCCCAAAAAAGGAGAAACGCAAAACAAAAATTCAACACTTAACCCCATTAACACCTCTCCCAAGCACCCTAAACACCGCACTGTCAACCTCAGCAACAGCTTCCCAGCCATCTCCCTCCATCCTCGCAATCGTAACTCTCACACGATACTCTCCCTGTTCTCTAACACACAAGCCTTCAAAGCCTGCTGCTCCCACCACTTCTGCTCTGTTTCCCCTTCCCAAAGCGCTGAGATCAGAGCGTAGGGGTTCACCCACTGAATCCATGAGTTTTGCGGTTGCGGAAGAGGTGAGGAGGTAGCCGGCGGGGAGGGGTGTGCCCGATGCAGAGGTTAGGGAGATTACGGCGAGGAGATTGGTGGGGGTGCGGCGCCGGGGGGTAGTTATTAGGATGCGGGTGTTGAAAGGAGTGGATGGAGATATAGAAGAGGGAAGTGCTGAAGTGATGGTTAGGGTGTAAGGACATGAGGTAGAGGGTTGTTGGCGGGAGTGGGAGGTTGAGTCGGTGCGAGTAGAACTTCTGCGATGTCTGAACATGGTTGTTAGTTGTGATGATATTTTGATTGTTGTAGGAGGTGATGCAATCTGAGAAAGAAAGGCATGTAGTGGAGGCAAAGGAGCATGCATCCGAACAGGCAAAATACTATGCCATGTCTGAAACCAGATCCATGCTTGATTCTGCAGGAAGCACGGCTCAAGACGTGACAAACATCCCGGATCGGATGCAAGAGAGTGGAGCAGGAAAGATGGCAAAGTGGAGCAAAAGGAGATTTGTGAAAATCTACTCGACACTGCGAGGACCGTGGTCATTGCGAGCGTATGTGCGGCGTGCAACGTCTGCCATTGTAGCTTCTTGATGTTGTTCTTGAGCCTGAGATTCTCGAAGTTGGTCTTGTTGTTGTCTGGCTATGCGTGCGGATCGTCTTAGTTCCAGAAAACGATCCTCTTCAGATAGATTATGTCGATTATGCTGATGCTGGCGTCTAACAGATGGCCTCCGGATCCGTGTGCTGTGTGCTCTGGTGACTGTGGTATTTCTAGTTTGAGGAGATGCTTGATCAGTATGCTGACGTGATTGTCTGGAAGCAGTGCTTTGTGGGCGAGCCATGGTTTTGAATGTGATGGGGTGGCCTCGAAGACGATGGTGAGAAAAGAAAGAAGTTCTGATGATGAAGAGTAAATGGCCACAACATATACGTTGTGATGGTAGGGCAATGGCTTTTTGAGGCTTGACGTGAGAAATCCGATTCCCTCTAACGACGGCATTTTCTTCTTGATGGGGTATGGAACATGTCAGGTAAGGCAAGGGCCGAGCCGGCGACAGAAAAGGAGCCAGACGTTGAAAACGTCTCGAGTCATCTCTCGACAGAAACGTACCAAAGATTTCAGATGCGTGTCGTGTTAGAAATGGCAGACAATGGAACAAAAGAAGACAGAGCGGGGTTGATGTCCGATGATGAATTTCAGCTGAGACTGAATAAATTTTCGGCTCGATTCAATGATAAGGGATAAGTTTTTAAGGTAAGAAGATGTAGTAGAAGCTTGATGCTGAACTGATCCGATCCAATGGTCATTCTCTGGAGAAGACCTGACGACTTTATATCTCGTTCCCAGCCAACAGGTCCTCGAGCTTTGGTTCCCTCCGGGCAGGTCGATTGAAGTCGATGTCGAGTTCATCATACATTTCTCTCTCATGAACAAGGTTCATTGATCATCTAGCGTTAGCCAGATGATCGGGCGTCAAATCAAAAGTGCCTGAAAGGGTGCCACATGAACGACTAGAGATTCATACGGACGACAGAGACATTGAACTTGCCTGTTGCAGCGGAATCTGCTGCAACCAAGAAGCTCCGGTGCAGCGCGGACTGGACCGGATCGTCCTGAGCCGTTGGACTGGGAATTGAGGATTGGGCCTTGTAAGGATGTGGTTTGGGAGGAGTGGGCATAGGGTGAAGCATGGACGTTGCAGTACGAATCTGCAAATCAATCGAGCAGGGAAATCGTTCGAGATAGTGCAGATTCGGTGCGTCGCATATCAATGCCGAAATCCACCTTTCTCCAAACATCCATGAACATGGTGTCGGGATTGCGCCGTGGCGGGCTGCTAATTGATGCAGATGTCTTTGTTTGGAGAGAGGTCTGGCCCAAGCGCGGCGGTTCACTCAAGGCCGTTGACGCCAGGCGTTTGCACTCCACCAACCACAAGGCAGAACTCGCATCGTCTCAGCGCCGGGTAATCGAGGAACAGACGCCGGCCTGTGCAACGACGCGCTTCTTCCTAGATATGGGCCACGCGAAGAGAATAGACGTTGGCGCGCTGACGGCGTTTGCATGAATCTGCCAAAACCAAGAAGGAATCATGCCCTGACACAACCATCGCACCTCTCTCTTTCCAGGTGAAGTGGCATTTCTCGCCATACTATTTTTGCAACACCAGCATACCTTTTTGGGAGGAGAAGTCAGCCTCTACCTATAGCAGCCGGCGCTAGGCTGGTGCCAAATTCAGCAGAATAGACGACACGCGGTGTTGCTCCTTGAGTCGCCGCGCGCAATCTCGAAGGACCCGATCTTGTGGATAAGCGCTGCAGATCCACGCTCGTAAGCCATGCCGTGGGTCGTAGGGGTGTGACAAATCTTGTCAATCTGAAGGAGAGCCACCTGAGGCTGCATCTTATCCCAGCTTGTGACGCCGCTACGCTGTACGATGCAATCAATGACTTGCAGTTTTTGCATGTGCGACCGATCAAAGCAACTTTTCCCGGGGAACCACGACCAGTAGAATTCTTTCACACGTCTGCATGCTGCCGTGAAGCATGCCACACCCCTCTCATTTTGCAGTGCCCAGCTTGCGTACCATTTTGGAAACACACCTTCCATGCAGAAAATACGTCAAGTCTGTCAAAGCGTTCCAGTTCAGGGGGGAGCGGCCGCTACTTTACGCCAGCTACGCAAAATCTTAATATACGGCATCGAGCTTCCACGGGCCCGTCCGCCACTACGCAACTCGTCCAAGCCTTTGGGCATGCTGGTCTCCCGTTGATCGCTTTTGGCCTTTGATCAGGATCGGGAATCCTTGTCTACAAATGGTGGTTCTACCAGATGGGTGTCAGTATTATCGTCATACCACGATCCCAAGCTTGTGGCTCTGCTTCTAGATCATAGCGTGCAAGCAGCGTGCAGGCCACGCACCGGCAGTGTCTGATGGTTTTGGGGCAAAAGGAGCGAAGACTCAGATACTTGCACCACTTACGTACGAGTACCTCAGCATCTCAGCACCACGCAGCGATTCTTCCGTCCGTGTCCGTCTCGACTATATCAGAGCTTACATGTCCCGAAGATCATCCTCTTCTATCACTACCACCGTGGCACACTCGCTAAGAAATTGACCTGTCATCTGTTACACATCTTGGACATTGCATTTGCTGTTCTTTCTGCTCGAATTTACGCCTGCAGACGGAGGTCCCAGGTACCATCCAACACATTGGTCAGAGTCAGCATCGTAACACATGTTCGATCCGAGGGTTGATTAGCGATGTCACCAATGCTGCGGTTAAGATGTGTTTGGGTATATCCAAGAAACCGATGGACTGGAGAGGCGTTCGGCTACAAGCCTTCCAGCCTCGTCGACCGCAACCCTGCAGCGACCATCTGGCTCATGCCGCTACGGGTATATTCAGACTGCTTGCACACAATCAGTCGTGATCACACGAAAGAACGTCATGAACATCTTGAGCATTGGTGCTCAGTGCGATGAGTGGTTAGATCGATTCAGCCTTGTCCAAATGAGCTTTTGCGCACAGCCAACATGCAAGCAAAGTCATGTGCTAAAGCGGAAGCTGCAATGCTTTTGGAAAGCACCGCTAACTCTTATAGCTTTCATGCCATTTTAAATGCCGCCATTTAATGTTCTAGTTTCCGAATTAATCCAACTCAACTTCTTGCGGAGAGAAGTGCCATCGCCGGCTGTTCCTTACATGCGCATCACAACGCGATACTACTTTGGCTATGCGCCTCATCAGTCATGCAATCATTTCGTGTACAGTATACATCGATCCAAGGGTCGATGCATAGTCTCTCAACTTTTCTTTATCAACATCACAATTTAGCCAGGCAATCGAAAGCGACAACTCAGCATAGTCCGAATATGCTCTTATCCGTATGCATGCCCGCGCCATATGGAAGCCACCTCCCGACCGAAAGAATCCAAAGATCTTGAAACACCTTCACAGATCCCGCGATTCTGGAGAAACCCTGCACGCATATGGCTGGTCTGTGAGTGCAAGGTGGCACGAACAGACTTTTCGTGATCGGCTTGAACTACAATCTGCTTCACGAGATCTTGACCGTGCTCGGCCGACGAGAATCATCAGTAACAACAATCAGATAGATTGCTTGCAGCTATGATTGCGTGCAAGCGTCCTTTCAACGGCCTTCCGATGGCCGGAAGATGGTCCTGGTGAAACCAAAACACATCTCAGACACTCTTTTTCGTATATTGGTACGCCTTGTCATGTTTTGATTATGCCTAGATTATGATTTGATTATAATTTGAGTGCTGACATGGCCAGAAACGTGAGTTTCGACGCTATGATTTTTGCAACGTCATGACCACTCGTTTTAGGTACGCCTGTGAGGATGAGCTCTCCACTGTTTTACTGACCATGCTTTCGAGAACAG
>Ga0115851_101030_pt1 | contig 14141 bp, 19 predicted proteins | sample InSIn2gowninarea_FD_83865 | JGI IMG/M metagenome (GOLD analysis project Ga0115851, IMG submission 83865)
CTGGGAGATCAAAAGTAGTTTTACGTGTTGTTACAACGAGACGAGGGCGAGCGCCGCCGAAAAGTAAAAGAGAATCGCTTTCTCCTCTCCCCCATCACTAACAGGCTCTCCGTCTCTCTCCTCTCCCCTCCCAACTTCTCGGATCGCTCGCATCTGTCCCCTGGTTGAGCAATGCCAATGTGTTTTTCCATGCGAAATGACGACCAACGACTAGGCAAAAAGACTAGCAACAAAAGCGGCAAGGGAAAGAATGGAAGAGGAGAGAAAAAAGATCCGCTGCCCGTGTGTGCGTCTGGGATGATCAGCTTTTCAATTACAGTCAGTTTGAGAAGAAGAATGAGGAGAGGCTGACGACGACGACGAGCGAGAAAAGAAGGGAATGAGAATTGTAACACGAGACCAGCTTCAACCTCACTCACCAGTCAAATGAAAACAGGGGGCAAAAAAAGAGAGATTGAAATCTCTCCTTCTCTCTCTCTCTCTCTTTTCACTTGCCAGTTTAGAGGGTCAGAGATGGAGAGAAAAGAACGAGCACAAGATGGAGACGAGAAAATCAACCATTGTGTGGACAGGAATAATGCGCAAGCAGCACACACACAAAAAAAGAAGCACAAAAATAATTTCCCATGCAGATAGGCACGCACATTGGATTAGGAGAGAAAAGATAGTTAACTTTAACTTCAAAGAAGAAGAAGAAAAAATCACTCCTCATTCACGGAAGTGTGAGAGATAAGCCAAGTGTGTGAGTGTGTGTGACTGCATGACCGTATGGAGAAATGGAAATAAGGATCCCCCTGTCCTTTTCGTTATTTACCTTTGAAGAAGTGCATTAAGGTAGGCACGACTCTCTCTCTCCTTTCTCGCCTGATACATCATTGACACTTTTCACATGCATAAGGAAGTTCTCCTCCTTCTCTTTCGAGAGAGTGGATACATATCCTACTTGGCAAACATAATCAAAAATTTACCATCATACTTGAAATGAAAGCATTAGCTGGCAGGTCAAAATCGACTCCTGAAATGTGTGGAAAACTTTCTTTTCCTTCTTTTTTTTTCTATCTCTCTCACATTCTTGCATCTCGAACAGTTGCATGCTTGAGAATGAAGTCAACGACGGAGGAAAATGGACAGGCACAGTATGAGGTCCATCTCACAATCTCATCTCATCTTTCAACTGATCCTTTCCCTTCTCAATCGATTATAAAGGCTCTCTCTCGTCTCCTTAACATTCTCTCCTTTTGAACTTCCGACCAGTCAGTCCTTTTGACATCCCTCTCTCGCACCCGAATGACAAGTAAAGTACGTGAAAGATAAAGAAGAAGCGATGAATTCCTGACTCAGCAGTCAGCTTACCTCACACTTCACTTCATGAGAGGTGCGAAAGGGAAAGAGTGAGAGAGAAAGGGAGACTTCTTGCCTTTCTCTTTCCGCGATTAGCATCAGGCAAAGAAAGAAAGAGAGAAAAAGTCTGCTTTTAGAACTCATGAATTCTTTCAAGCTCTCTTTCCACGCTTCCCTCTTCCAGCTATCCTGCTCTCTTTTTCATGTTCGCCGCTCCTGCTCTCTCGCCTGACGTAGCCCTTCTTGAATCCTATCTCGAGTCATGATCTCTGGACGTGTTCGCGACGCTTTTACCCTGAACAGATTTCTACAGATAGACGAGGAATGAGAGAGGACTGCAACAACAACAAAAGCGAAGACTTCGTGAACGTGAGTACCGGAGAAAAAGAAACTGTGACGCTCGTCGAGTATTTCCGTTCTAAAAAACGAAACACCAGTATGACTTCATCTCCTCTGCTGCCTCTCTCCTCTCATTCCCAGATGACTCGTGTGTCAGATCATTTGATTCCGAATGAGATTGGCGATCTTTCGTACACGGCACGCCGAATGGTATTGTTTGCAACCCCAAAAGTACGAGTCACAGAGAGAGGGAAAGGAGAATCAAGTGAACGGAACGTTGCATGTGGATCGCGAGCAGAGAGAGAGAGAGAGAGAGAGACAGAGGATCATCAGCAGAGTGAACGAGTCACCATGAACAGGGAAACAACAATCGCTGCAAAAGAAGTCGGAGAAGAGGGAGCAGAGAGGGAAAGGAGGGGGAGGACTGATGCATCGGCGGCAGTCACAGAGTGTCGTAAATGATTTCGAGTCAATGGAACGAAGGGTCGTCATGTGTCGTTGTGAGAGTGCGAGTGTCAGTGAGAGGAAGCCCGGAACAGGAGAGATCGTGTGGTACTGAAGTGTAGTGGACACGGAGGATCAGGCGATCCGGAGAGCGATACGCTTTAACGTTTTACGATCTCTCCTTCTCTTTCGGGCAGCAGTTTTTGCACTGCATCTCGCGTACTACAACGATGCCTCTGGAGGAGGCAGCAGAGTGAGAGCAGTACTTGTACTTACTCTCCATGTCTCCTGATCATTCCCTTGACCGAAAACGGCGCGAGAAGCGGGCTGCCTGATCGAACGACACACAGAGAGGGAGAGATGCAGCAGGGAGGAGAGAGAACAGGGAGAAAGGGGGGATCAGATCGCATCGCAGATCTGCTCTTTCGGAGCGAAAACTAATAATCAAACTCATTAATAAGCAGTTTCTGCAACAGTACACTTGTTTCTAATGCTTTGTCGTGCGATTGCAGGAGAGGGGAAGCCCTGAACTGATGCTGAGCGATCGGCTGGGCGACCCATGTCCCGTTGTCATTAGAATATTGAATCTTACTCTCGCTCCCTCGCACGCTGAATGTCCCCACCCAAAATGTTCTCTCCCTGCAACGTGTGAGTTAAGCGAATTCGATAGATCATTTCGGGCAATCCTTATTTGCCGCTGCTAGCTTTAAGTCAACAAGAAATCTCCTCCATCGCTGACTGATCGCGTTCTCTCTCTCCTCTCTCATTCTCCCTGATTCACAGTGCATGTAACAATGACGGGATGGTCTCTCTCTCTCTCTCTCTCTCTCCTCTCTCTTTCTCTCTCGCCCATTCTTGTCCGCCTGATGCAAAAAGAAAGAAAGAGCGAGTGAGAGAGGGACGACATTGGATTTTTGGGTGGCAGCCGATCTGTGCATCAGCCTTTTGTACTGACGTTGCATGCTGTTGTATGTGGATGTCTTTTGAATCGCGAGAGAGGAAAGCGTGTATGAGTCAGACGAAGTCAGTACGTGCATGCAAGCATGTGCATGTGTGTGTGTGAGAGAGAGAGAGAGAGCGGACAGACATGAAGTTTAGGAGGCCACTGGCATCAGAGTCAGCATCAGGAGGAGGAAGAGCGTGCCTCTAAATGACCACGTAAACGCCTAAATACTGCCTTTTGCCTTGTGCTGTTGTGCATGGCTGGGAATCGTGATCAGAGGTAAGTAAATGGAAGGAAAGAGAGACAAAAGAGAGGCAGCAGAATAGCAAAAGGAAGAAAAGGCAACGAAGAAGAGGCAAAGCGAGCAAATCGAAGGATGCACGGCAATCATCATCAGCGGTGCACAAAACGACGACTCCGCTGCTGCTTGCCGCTGCCTGCTCAATCAGCTCAGCTGCTCAGCTTAGCATTCCTGACTTGGAAGCAGCAGCTGCTCTTTTACCTCATTCCCGAATCCCTCCTAATTTTGGGAGAAGGCACATACACACACACATAGCGCGAGGCTGACTGGACACACGATCATCAGTGAGGCAGAAGGCAAATCACGATCACCCTCTGGACTGACATTCATTTTTCTCTCTCTCTCCCGAAGCGCGAGAACGCACAGCAATCCTGACTAAATTCAGCCCAAAATCAATGATCAAGCACACACACACAGTTTACTCACACAATCACAATCTCTCAAAATCTGCTGAAATCCTCTTTCAATGATCATTCTCATTGTTACTGCCACTGCTGTTGCACTGCAACAGCTGAGCTGTATAACAAATGGGGTAGTTAATTTTAACTGAAACATACACACACACATATCGGAATCATACCTGAGATGCCGCTGCTGACAGATGCATCTATCCTTGAAACACATTCTTTCCCCTTCATCGTACGTGAGAAAGGGAATGAGAAGGGAAAGAGAGAGTGAGAGTAAAATAAGAAATTGGATTTAGTGAAACAAGAGAAATGATCCCCCTCTTGTTCATGGGGGGATTGAGAAAGGGATAGCAAGGACTCTCGGGGAATCGAAGCAACACACAACAGGCACCAAATGATTCTTTTTATCCAACAAGTGAGAGACATGACACCGGGCGTGAAGGCGAGTGCCTGGCGGAATCAGGGGTGCTAAGACGCAACAAGGAGAGAGGAAAAAAGCACTAATCCGTTTTCAGGGTTAATTATCGCTTCCCTCTCTCTCTCTCTCTCTCTCTCTCTCTCTCTGCCAGGATGCCTCATCTTCTCCTGACTCTTATCCGAGAACAGCACAATCACTTGCTCCGATCGCACATTGTCTTGTTCCAATTTTCATTTTTGAAATATGTGCAACCCATTCTCTCTTCCCCATATTGCAAATCTCTTTTCATGATCACTTCTTCTTTACTTTCCCTCTCAGTCCTGCAGCATCAGCAGCAGCACACACACACAGATCCAGAAACGAGATCTTCAAACGTGAAGGTACAGATCAACCGCAATGATAAGCCCATTTCTCGCTTTCTCATTTCATTCCCCGCAAAGCCTTCCCTCAATCCCGCAATACCTTTCTTTATGATGCTTACAAAGTAAGAGGACTGAGATTGGGGAACAGGGTGAGGATTTATCATTTCTTTCACTCTCCCCAGTCCTCTCTCTCTCTCTCTCTCCTTTCTCCGTTCTCATTCCTAAATCACGTCATGATTAATGATATATGCGGATGAATAAGGGTGAACTTCTCGTTCCTGTCTCTTATTCCTTTTTGCTTACACTGCTGGTATGTGTGCATGTGTTGCGAGTGTTCACCTTCAATCACGTGAGCCACATGCATGAGCGTATGATATGTGTGCAAGCGAGAGATGGGAAGAAAATGAATTTGAAAATGAGAATTTCAAAGGTCATTGTTTTTTCTTCTTCTCCTCCTTTCTTTCTGCCTGGTTGCAGTAAGAGCAAACTGCAGCAGCTGTTTGTAACAGCAGTCACATCATTTCGCTGAAGTAGCATACTTTTTGCCCCTCACGAAGGAGAGAGAGGGGGGAGAATCGGCAAAAGATCTTCCCCTCACCCAATCACGGTGCAGATTTCACAGATTTCACGGATCTCACGAATTGATGTGACGCAAAAAGAGCAGTATGTGTGTCTGTGAGTACTTCAAAAGCGGATGGTCGGGTGAACGAGGAACGAGGAGTGAGGATGGGGAGAGGGGGAAGAAGATGTGTCGTAAATGAATCCAAGTCAATGGAATGAACGGAAGCACCAGCAAAGAGCAGGGACAGGGAATCACACAGTTTCCTCGTTTATACGTTTTACGACGCTGTTTCATGTCCTTTTCTTGTTCTCTACCGTATCTGTCCGTCCCTCGTACTTCCTCACAGACACAAAAGATGATAATGCCATGTGTCGTGTGAGTGTCTGGCTCTCTTTTGGAGGATCGCAAAAGGAAATAAAAATGCTTCGCTTCCATCGAAAGAGGGACAACTGTGTCTGTCTGCCAGCAGATTGCATGTACGCTACGCCGTCGTGTATTTAATATGAGGGAAGGAGGACAAGAGACGCGGGGGAAAGAGGGAAAGAAATCATAACGCACATCTTCGTGTGCAGTATGTTTTTTTTCTTCTTCTCTTCTTTCATGCCGTACATACGCGTGCCTCGACGTCGATATGATCTCTCGTCGTCACAATCGTAACATTCATATCAGCATCAGAAGAGACGTCAGACGGGGGAAACAAGGCTCACAAAATGATCCCTATGACGATGGAACGATATGATTTTCCTTTCCTCTCACTCTCTCTCTCTCTCCCACTTTCTCTCATCGTCTCACTGTTTTTACGCGTGCCTCCAGAAGGCAGGAACGAGAAAAAGAAAAGAAAACCTTCTTTTTCCATCATCGTTCTGGAAACCCGAATGTTTCAAACATTTCAGGAATGAGGATGGAAGGGAACGTCATCAGAATAGACGCAGCATCATCTCTCTCTCCCACCCGCATGAGTACCGGCAGGAGAAAGCTTCTTCTTCTTTTTCCACCCTCCTCCGATTTCATGAGGGAGCCTGAAAGCATCAGAGTGGCAACAGCATCCTGAAAGTAGAGATGACAGGCAAGAATCGAAGGGGCAGAGAATAGGTTGTCTCGTTTTCCGTTGTTCGTTCTTTCTCTTTTTTGGTTCGTGGATGGGGGAGTGTGGAGGACATTTTGCACACCGGAGACATCAAACGCAAGAGACAGGCAATGTATCGATGTGTGAGAGGAAACTACAGACATCCACGGAGGTACTGGTGATTGTGAGTTTTGTGATTCAGGCATGAGCAGCAACAGCAGTCAGGAGTCTCACAGGCTCTCCAGTTATCATCCGCGAGTCAGCAGGAGTCAAAGTTTTTTGTTGCTGCAATCGGTCTCAATGGGAAAATTTTCGGTGGAAGAGAAAGGAGGGAGAATGCAGTCGATGCAGTTCGCACATTCACAGATTGCACATCCAATCTTTTGCTCCCAACCATACAATTTCCCGACATCAGTCACTCCGATCGGTCCCCCTTTTCCTCTCCACACCCTGCCTTACCTTCTGTGACGTTTCCACACGAGCATTTGGCAACGAATCCCTACCATTCACTCCCTTTCCTCTCTTTCTCTCTCATTTGTATCCCATAGCCCGAATATATACATTCAGACTTGCTCTTCTCATGATTACGCCCATTCGAAGCAGCGGAGAGTGAGAAAAGAAAAGAACCCGGACAGCCTGTGTTTCGATCCATGTGGCAAAGTGAGTGGTAGTGGTGGGTAGAATGGCGAAGAATGGCACAATGGTGAAAACGAGAAAGAAAGAGAAGAAACGGGAGCAAAAGTGAGGCAGTGGGGAGAGAGAGAGACATTGAATCAATTGTTACGAAGGCAGAAAAGCAGGGGGATCAGAAAGAGGGAGAGAGAGAATCCGTGCCATGAAGCAGGAATGATACATCCGGATCTGACGTCTGATGAGGGCGTCAGGCATCATCTTTTCTCGGCCATCACTTGTTCTTACCCTCCTCTTCATTCCTCCCATCCTGTGCATGCAGCAGACAGACACAGAGAAAGAGGAGGATGTGATGTGCCTGTCACACATCCCCCTCTCCTTCTCTCTCATACACTCACTGCAGCACAGAGAGAGAGAGAGAGAGAGAGAGAGACATGGTCAGATCAGCAAGTCGAGACATGAGGAGGATCAGGCATAACGAAAGGAGAGGGGGAAGAAAGAAGAGAACAAGAAATCCACATCCGTCAGAAACAGGAGAAGAGAGGGAAAAGCGCGAGAAAACAAAAATTCGCTCGCCTTTCGTCCTCATGGTCTTTGCTCTCCGAAGCTCCCCTGTCTCCCCGGATCAATCAGTGGAGAAGGAGGAGGAGGGAGAGAAAGAGACAAGACTCGTGTGAACCCCGAAAGAAACTGAAGGGGCAGGCAAGACTGTGTCGGCAGGAACTGTTCAGTCAAGTGTCACGAGCAAAGAAGCAGGAGGGAGGCTGTGGACGGAGGAGACGGAACGAGGGATCAGACGGGAGTTCAGAAAGAAGAGTTCTCCAGCCGCTGGGGTAGTCAGAGGACTGACTGTGAGAGAGTGTCTGGCATCTGATTTCACGGCTTAAATGCTGCCCGTGATCGGTTGTTATGGTGAAGAGAAGGGAAGGAGAGGATGGCGAAGTCACAACGTTAGCATAGGCGTGTAATACGATACCCAAAATACCAGGGAAAAGACGGCAACGGGATCAGAAGGAAGTCAAAAAAGGAAAGAAAAGTCATCCTCTCTGATGCATCGTTAGAGCTTTACGCCTAACTTGCAAAATCATTTGCTCCCTTGACTTGAAATTGAATCCTTCCTTTTTCCTTCCACAACGGCAGGCAAGAAAAACAATTCATCCGCCAGATCTCTGGTGCAAAATTTTCCCACATTTTACCGCGGCTGCAATATTTCTAACGGATGGATAAGAAGAGGGAAAACCAGCACGACTTTGTGTTTGCTGGTAAAAAAAAGAGAGGCAGTCCTGGTGGCGTTCATTACATCATCAGCATCTGATCAGATCCGAAATCAGATCTTGTGAGGGATGGCACGAGCAGCATGCCAGGCGGCACTTTTACTTCCGCTATTCTCCTTCACCTTTTGTTTATGTTGAAGTGGAAAAGGAGAGAAGCAGAGCGTCGTTCGTGATCTCTTATTCTTCTCCGGCTATCCTTTCAAAAGATCATCTCTCCAGAGGCTTTGTGAAGGTGCACAACGTGCTGGCACACACACACAAAAAGGTTAGGAAATTGGAGATAAGGTTAGAGATGAGATGAGAAACCCGATCTCTTTCCGTTCCTCACTATCTCTCCCCTTAGCTGCTGCTCCTCTCTCAAGACAAAAGACCCTGGTACCGGCGAGAGAGAAGAGAAGAGAAGGCCATTATCGCGTGAATCTCTTTTCCTCTCTCTCTCCTTTCCAACTCCCTATCCCTTTCCTTCCCGCTCTCTGCCGTGTTTCCTGATGCAACCAGCATCTTTGAACCTGCTCCTTGCCGTAATGCTCTTTGCCTGCTGTATCAGTGAGAGCTCACAAGAAGAAGAATAAGAAGAAGCTGGAAGGAGAGGGGAGGAGGATGCGAGTCAAAAGAAAATGGGGGGAAAGACTGATTGCCCAGCTTGAGGATCACCCGTGGATCCGATCTCTGCCCGGATAAGAGGAGGAGAGCGAAAACCTGAGAGGATGGGACAGAGCGAGAGAGGGTACACAGTGAGATACACTGGGCATCATCATGAGATAAGGATATTCTGGTTCCTAATGCTTTCCCAAGAAAAGGGGAAGGAGCATAAGATCCTTTTATGCAACAAGAAAAGAGAGAGAGAGAGAGAGAGAGAGAGAGAGAGAGAGAAGAGGCTGGCGTGGAGAATCGGGCACTAGCACTAGCCACCACCAGGCAGGCAGTAACCGGCAGTCCAAGTGAAAACGTCATGTCGTCGGGAGGAGAGTCTGGTCTCTTCTCATCATGTACACGGTTTCTTTTTGTTCTTCACGAGCAGAAAAGGAGGCAGAAAATGAAAAGACCGGTCAACATGAGACAAAGTAAAGGAAGGGAGAAGAAAGAATACAGCGTTCACGCGTGTTCCTCTCTTTTCTCTCTTCTCCACTAATCGCCGTAATCTCGTTCTTTGATCTCTTACCTCTCTCTCCTACTTCCTCATCACTTGTAGCCAACCTTTCCCTTCATTTACTCTCTAATATTGCCTTCTCTCTAATGGCCTATCTCCTGTTCTCATAACTGATCCCGTATCTAATGATTTTGGCGTTATGAGGGACGAGAGAGGGAGAGAGAGAACAAGAAGAATGGATAGCGAAACATGACAGCGGAACAAGAGGAGATGGGGGACAGAGTGCACGAGGTAAGGAGAGAGATGCGGATCTGCTTGCATCCCAAATTCCGATCAAGATGAACGAGAACCAGGGACCGCCTGACTGTACACATCAGGCGGAGGGATCGGACCGGGCATGTGAGAAGAGCAACAGTAACTAACGGATCACGCTGTTGCCTTTTGCTCGGCAGGGAAAGAGACGTGCAACGGCAGAACATCAGCCAGATCAGACAAAGCGATTCGCAACACATACACAACTCATTGTTACAATGTGAACCAGAGGGATCGAACGGTTGACTGTGAACAGATAGCAAACATGTGCAATACATTACGGTATTACATTGTCTTGGAAGGGGAGAGAAAGAGAGGACCCGGAGTGAGAAGAGAGGGGGGACGATGAAAGATTAACAGGTAACAACAGAACAGGTATTAAGAGAATGGGAAGGCAGTCGTTTCTCCTTCCTTTTCTATTATACACTGAATGGCCTCATCTCAAAAGATCGCAGGGAATTGTGAAGAAGGGAGAATTGAAAAAAGCTGTGATTTCCTTTATCCCCAAATCTCCGCTCGTCGCCCTCATGCATCTTTATTCCGTGTCCTCCTGCAACACAGTTCCAGGCGAGAGAGAGAGAGAGAGAGAGAGACATATTTGGCCAGAAGTCTGCATTCTTTTTAACTGTACTTGAAGCAAAGCACAGAGAATTCAGCACTTCTTCTTTAACAATGTAAAAAAAAGGAGTCTTAAAAAGATCAAACACCGGATACGCAGCAGTGAGAGAGATGGGGGAAAGAGGGAACACAAAGGACGACTTGGTAGATCATTTTAAAAAGATCGGCCAAAATGAATGCACAGCAGAAGCAGCGGTCGTCGTCGTGGTTGCGGGGGAAGGAAAAGAGGTGTAAAGTGTTGAGGAAAGGAATACAATGTACAAAGTCGGCAAAAGGCAGGCAGAAGGGAGGCATGGGGTAGACGAATCTTTTCTTTTCTAACACACATTGCAACTGCCGTCAGCAGAACGGTCGGCATCGGCAAAGAAAACGGGGTGAGAAAAGAAGGAACACATAAATGGGATCAGTGGATTTTTGCAAGGTAGAGAGAGAGAGAGCGCAAACGAGAGCAAAGAGTTGCGAATGCTGGCTAAAGGAAAACTTCAACAGCTGTACAGCTGTAACTGTGAATCCAACTCTCAAACAGACGTCAGCAGCAGCCAGCATCAGCAGACAAGGAAAGCGGATCACAGACAAAAGAAGCCCCAGAAACAACATTCAAACGTAAAAAAGAGATCCTTCGCTTTTGCCTGTCGGTCAGAATGTAACAAAAACATTCAGAAAGCGAGAAAGAAAGACCGAACGCACGACTTTTCATTTGGATGCAAAAGTGAGAACGAAAAAGAAGCTGAGAGACAAACAAACACAGACACAGAGACAAAGAAAGGAAAGCAGGTGAAAGGCATCAAATGACAGGAGAGCTGAGCTCACGAAAAAATAAGAAAATCAGCGTTTAAAGGTTAACAGCTCGACAGAAATAAGAGAAAAGGCTGAGAGTCGCAGACGAGGCATGAAACTGACCAGACACAGACATCTTATTCCTCCCATTCATCCTGTATGCTGAATGCAACAACAGCAAAGCAAAAAAAATGATAGAGGTGACGCATTGAGAAAAGGAGGGAAAACGATTGTGAGAGTGCAGCGTGTGTGCTCGCCGTTCAGTGTGTCAGTAGTTAAAAGTGTCCTGGCATCGCAAATGCAAAGTATCCCTTACTCTCGTCACTTTCGTTCCCAAAATGTCGCACTTCGCATGACTTACTTCACGCATGAATACGCAAAGTTGGACAAAAAACACATCATGATGCAACCGTTTTCTCTCATGCTCTTTCCTCTCGTTTCAAAGCCCTAGTTGTCAGTTTCAAACCTTTTTCCCTTTCCTCTCTTCATCCTGTTCTCTCAAATGACTACCCTGAGCCGAAAAGGAAGCAAAAAACACACCCATCTCGTCACGAGTCACGAGTCCTTTGCCTCGTAAAGACAACTCTCATTCTGACCAGCGGGAGACAGTGAAAATTGCTCCTCTCCAAAAGACCGTACTACCCCATCTGATGGTAGAGTATCGGGTGATTGGGCAGTGAGACAAGGGAGGGAGGCGTTTGGGATTGTGTGATTCAAGTCGTCGTCACGATGATCATGGTAATGATGCACAGACGGGAGCAGACATCCTGTAAGCATGAGAAACGTGTGCAGCGGGCGATGGGGATAGCCGTTTCTCTCTCTCCCTACCAAATGCCAGCTGTTCACATCCTGATGACGGTGGACAGTGTGCCGTGCAAGGAGCGGCCAGTGCCTGGCAAAGAGGAGAGAGCATCGTGATTGCACTTTGAAAAATCACCCAACAGCCGTCATGAATGGCTGGACTGGGAGAGAGGAAGAGGAAAGAGGTGCCAGAATTCAAAAGGAAAGAGAGCAGGAAGAAAGAGGAAGAGATTCCAAAAAATCAACGATCCGAAAATAATCGTTCCTGAAGGTGCCACTTCTATTGCCTTCCTCTCTTCAACCCTCGTTACTCTCGTTTACCTCTCACACATTCGCTTCGCATTGCAGAAAACCTTTTCTTATGGGTCCTTTTCCTTCTTCACGGCAAATGTTAAAAAAGGAGTCCAGAGATGAAAGTCGTAAAGAAAGGAAGTGAAAGGCTGTGAAGGAGAAAAAATGGCAGTGTCCAGCAGTTACGACTCCTGTTACGAGACAGCGAGTACTGTTGAGTAGACTTGCGGACTTCACTCTTTTTTCCAAGAGAGAACGGAATGGCAACATCAGGAAAAAATGTATGACTCCACTACACAGATCATCAAAAAGAAGAAATGAAAAGCAATGAAAGGAAAGGGATGAAAGAAGGAGGGACAAGCATCTGGACCAAAGGGTGAAAGAAAGAGGATCCTGATCCTGGAAACACATCAAAATCCCAGAAGAAAATTGCTGCCACATTCTTCTCATTCATGCCTTTGACAAACTGTCTCTCTCCACTGCTATTGCCTGGTGAACGTGTGAAAGAAGAGGGAGTGAAGGAGGAGAAATGGGATGCAGCGACATCAACAGAATCACTGGGATGAACAGAAGTGAAACGGATGAAGATGAAGTAGTGCACAAAAAGTGAGAGAAAGAGGTACCAGTAACAATATGATCGTCACTGTTATGTTCGAAGCAGCTCTCAGATTCTCTCCTTCTCCCACCCTATCGATGATCAGGGTGCCTTTTTTCGCTTGCTCCCGTCCATCCGTCCATCACTTCATCCGAAGGACGGATGATACATCCTCACGATACAGAGAAGAGCAAAAAAAAAAACATCTTTTCACATCTCGTCTCCGACGATGGAGCGGAGTAGCATCGGAAGGACGAGAAAGAAACGCTTTGGCTTCCGTCTCTGCGTTCCTTTTGATTCTTTCGTTTTTTCATCTTTTCCTTTTCCATCACTAGCGAGTGACATTCAGAGAGACAGTAAGATTCCTTTCCTCTCCTCGTGAAAGAAAGTCCTTTTCCCTCATCCTCTCTCAACTCATCGCATCATCGTCGTCGTCTCGTCCTTCTTCCGCTACTCCGTTCAAAATGACCCTCATGTGAGACGAGAGACGACGGAGTTGAAAGGCGGAAGGACGAGGGGGAGGAAGAGAAGAAGAAACTGCTCGATAGATATATTGCGAAACACATAACAGAGAAGAAGTAGCAATAGGAATCGGGAGCGGAACAAAAAGGGAGAGCTTGTGAAATAAGAAAGAGAGAGAGAGAGAGAGAGTGAACTAAAAAAAGAGAGAAAAGAAGAAGGAAGTTTTCTTGTTTCTCGCATCAGAGATCTTTTTGCTGTTATTCCTCTCCTCTCCTTCCACCCCATCTTCCTTTTCGAGCCCGTCCTAACGGCCATGTCTCCGGCAACTGTAAGAGAGTAATGCATTTTTCTTCGGGATGCTGCTGCTGCTCGGAGCAATGCTGTGACGGTAGCAAAAGAGATGGAGGATGCAACAGAAAGAGCATTCTTACACAAGGATGCAGTAAAAAAATCTCTCTCTCTCTCTCAAACCCAATGGCAGAGGCAAGAGCGAGAATGAGATGAGGGAGAGACATCGGGGCTCAGTCAGTCAGGCAGAGAGATGGAGAAAACAGGGAAGGCGTGTTTTCTGGGTGTCTGGAGACGGAAGGAGCAGAGCGCGGAGAAGAACCAGTGAATTCGCTTTTTGGAGCAGCTGGAAAATAAAGATTTTCTTCTTCTTTCGCTGCCTCCTGGTAACTTCACTCATGCAGTACTTCCACAACAACAACACGACCGGAGAAGGGAGAGGCACGGCGGAACGGGCAGGACTGGCACCAGAGCTGGATGTAGGCACGGCAGGCGGCACCGAACCAGCGCTTTCCCCCCTCCCGCCTTCCCCCTCACAACATTCAGTTCAAGATCACGGTGAAGAGAGCAAAATTGACTAGGAATACGCATCAGGTTATTACTGACTGAGAAAGCTAACTGATACTATCGATTGAGACAGCCAGGGATGGAGCACAAATACAGAGAAGAAAATGTAGCCGCCCGACAGAGAGAGAGAGACAGCGGGAATGTCTATCATAACGAACGTCTGGTAGACTCTCTGGTACTTTTGTGCTGGGAGTACCGGTATTTTTTCCTTTGCCTCACGCCGTGATACACTTTCCCTCCACCATCCCACTGC